>TARA_R110000822_G_scaffold210233_1_pt1 | contig 11466 bp, 14 predicted proteins | sample TARA_R110000822 | Tara Oceans TARA_R110000822 (sample SAMEA4397666) | marine metagenome | biome: Polar Biome; feature: [SRF] surface water layer (ENVO:00010504); material: water (ENVO:00002006), including particulate matter (ENVO:01000060) such as... | depth 5 m | reverse complement strand
GTGTAGTGCCACTTCCTCCCAGTGCTTTTCTAACAGGGGTTTTATATCTTCCTTGACGTTGGTTAGGCATTCCCTTTGAAATAGCATTACCTGTACCCTCTCAACTCTCCACCGATATTATATGCTGTGTTTACGCTAGAGGCTGGAGAAGGTCTGCCCCAAATGATCTCTTGCTGGGAAATCCTAGAAACAAACTCAAAGCCTTTGTCAGCAGGGTAATCTATCTTCTGATCTTCTGCGGTAAACCTGCGTACTGAAGCTCGGTCAAAAGCTATTAATTTGTTCTCTGCGGATATAGTAATAGTTGAGGTTTCGCCTGAATCAGAAATGTTCATTACATCCATAAACCCTCTAAACAAGATGACAGGGCTAGAGATAATATCAGCATTCTCATCAAACGCGCCAAGGTATAGAGTTATATTTCGGCCTTGGTACGGTTCATCTCTTGCCTTTTCAACTAGAAACTGCGTCACTCCAGATACGGTAAAGTTAATTCCGTTAGCTGTTAGCTCTTCAGATTCTTGAACAGAACTAATACCCATCAAGTCTCCAGTTCCAACGTAAGTGTCGCCGCCGTAAACAAGGTTTCCCAATCCAGACCATAAACAAAAGTCGCCAGCATCAAACTCCATCTTGACCAGATAGACAGGCCGGACTAATTCAGCAACCGCTACCTCCTGCATCTCCGTGCTTAATGTTCTGCTCATTATAAAGCCTCAGTAAATGCAAACGTAAATCCATAGATTGAGGCCGTATCCACAGACCACCCGATGTCATTAGATGATAACCGCCAAAGGCTTTTTGGTAAAGTAAAGACTAGCGTAGTGCTGGTGGTAACTACTGCCCTTAATGGCGGCTGAAAAGATAACACGTTAGCGCCTGAAGCTTTATCCGCTGTAGCCATGTAAAGGTAATCGCCAAGCTGGAAGTAGTCACCAGCGGAGATTGCGCTTGATCCTGCGGTGGTCGTAAATGACTCTGCCCTTATAGGTGCGCTAGTTACGGCGGCAGTAGCTGTGCTTGTATGCAGCGGGCTGCCGAAAGTAAACGTGCCTGATCTACCCTTTAATCCAACAATGAAAGCCTGTATAGATTTAGCCTCTGCATTGGATAGTGGGGGCAATGTAACCTCACACTCCCATCTAGCGCCCTGATGCTCATACGCTTGCTGGTCAAAGCTAAACGGTGATTCAGATACAGCAACGCTACGCTTTAGGCGCATGTTTAAACTTTGTATACCAACACTGGGGAAAGATAAAGACACGGGTTATGCTCCTAGCATTTTGCTGTAATTGCCACCGCGCATTTTAGCGTCAGCAACTGCTGCTTTAGCTGCGCTGGCAATTTGAGGCATAAGTGTAGCAATCTCTGCGCGAACTGTCTGCTGTACGCCTGTAGTGACGTTAATAGTCTGGTTAATTGTAATTCCATCGCCGCCAAGTGATTGTCCCTGGTGATGATCTACAACAGTTTCTCTAGGGTGCAAAATCGCAGCAAACCCGCCTTTACCGTCTAGTCCACCGGATCTACTACCGTTACCCGTGTAACCTCCACCGGCAAAGCTATCAGAAAATGGGTCACCCATAGTGGCAGAGTAACCGCCAGAGATATTAGTCGCTGCCTGCCCAATCCTTGCTGTAATAGCGCCAAAAGCAGCATCAACAATATACTTTTGAACCAGCATCTTAATCAAACTGTCAACAACGCTTTTAGCCGTTGACTTCATTGCATCGGAAAAGTTCTTTGCACCTGTAATCGCATCAACAAATCCATCGCCAAGATTATCAAATACTTTCTTGTAACTCGCCTCCAAGTCCTCAGCTCTTTTTAACTCTGCTTTGTGAGATTCCTCTGTCGCCTTTTTTAACTGAGTTTCTGCATCAATTTGAGCGTACAAAGATACAATTGCTTCTTCTGTTGCTTCACCAGCACCAATTTTTTGAGCCTTGTATCTAGCTAAAGCTTCACCAGAAAGCTGTAAAGTAGCAAGTTCATCTTGAAGACCGGATACAAAGCCATCTATTGTTCGTTTTTTACTATCAGCTAAAGACTTTTCAATAGCAATTTTCTTTTCATTTAGTCTAAAAATGTGCGCTGCTAAATCCTCTTCCATTTTAATTTCAGCAGAAGTTGCTTTTTCTTTTGCTTTTGTTTGTGCTTTTAGAGCATCTTGTTCTGCTTCGATGCCTTCAATTAAGTCATCGAAAGCATCTATTCTGTCGTGAGCAGCGTTAATTGCATCAAGATCAGCTTGTATTGCACCTTCGTCAGATGCCTTTTTTAAGTCTAAAGCCCTTTGTGTTTGACCTAAAGCAAGCCCTTCTTTGTTTAAGGATTCAATTAAAGATTCTGTTGAATAGGATGTTCCATCTATACGGCGTTTTAACTCGTTGTACTCTTCTATGTTCTGTTTTAATTCTTGAGATGTAACATCAAGACTTGCCGTCATCTCATATTGAGCTGCGGAATAACCATTAATTGTTTTTTGAGCATCTTTGTGCCTTCTTGCCAAGGCGTTTGCTTCATATGCAGTTCTGGCTGTTGCCGTTGCATTTTCATTAACAATAGATGTAGCATTTTTATAGCTTTCATTTAATTGGTCTAGCTTTTCTTTTTGTTCCTTATGCTTTTCATCTAACTTAGATTTCTCCATAGCATGCTGAAGCATTAAATAATTTGCTTGAGAAGCAGTAATAGATACTAAATCTTCATTTAATTCCTTAATTTGTTCGGATAAAGTCTTAACTTTCTCCTTTGCCTTCTTCATAGAGGGGAAAAAAGATGTTGCTAATGCAGCTCCAACAGCCAGGAATGCACCAAGGATTGCACCGTGAGGCCCAAAAAGAGAGGCAATCTGAGAACCCTGTTGACCAAATATCAACATAGCGTTTTGGCCCATCTGTAACTGAACAGCAATATCCTGAACCTGGTGACCTACTTGGCCTAATCCACCACGCATAAAACGGAATTGTTGAGTTACTACGCCACTTGATTTGGCTAATGCAACTTGCTTATCACGAAATATTTGAGCTGATCTAACAGCTTCCATTTGAGCTTTACTTGCACCCATCAATTCAAGCTTCATTATCTCCAATTGATTGGTGGTTTTACCAACGGACTTACCTTCAAGCAGTAAAGATTGAGTTAGGCTTTTAACCTGCTTTTCTATTTTCTGAGATGAGCTATTAAATGTCGCGTAGACTTGAGAGAACTTATCCTCACCTTTTAGCTGAATTACTACGGTTTCTGCGGCCATCTTCCTTTTCTCTCTTCAGCTTAATAAAAGTAAACCAGTGATTAAATTCATCAACAGTCATAGCGTATATTGTCGAAAGCGGTTGACCAAGGTAGTCAGCCAAGCTGTACATATTATACAGCTCGGTGACATTTCCTTGATCATCTATTAGTTTTTTTCGCGTCCTTCTTCACTATCTGCTTCAGGAGTTAGAATGAAACTAGCGATCTTAGATACTACTTCAGGGTCAACATTTCTACGCAATTTAACCTTGTCACCAATATCAAACAAAGATTCACCTTTTTCATCAGTAGTGCCATAAATAATGGCATAAACCAAATAATCGGTTGTATCACCATCAGCTCTACTCATCCATTTAGACTTATCATCTAAAGAAAGGTTCTTTGTGTAGATGGTAACATCCCATTCTTTAACGTAAAGTTTCCGAATAGCCTTGGTGTTAAAGTGTGATACAGCAGTATCTATAAGCTTAGACATTTGTAATCCTTATGTTGCTGTTCCGGCAGTCAGTGGGCCATTACCAGCTACTGAGAAAGATGCCTCAATCAAACCATCGAAAGAAGCTGATTTGCTGACTGAAGATACGATGCAAGCACCAGACCACTCTACTTCGCCAGTTGTGTTACCCGTAGGATACACTTTAATAGTTATCTCAGCGCCTTCAACCAATGTTCCTTGACCTGTAGTGTCGGCAGAATCCCAAATTGCATTGAAAGATGAAGTCCAAGACTTCAAAGTTGGCTTGTTAGTTACCCAAGAATCTCCCATAACGGTATCAGCTACCATTTCTGATGTAGTCTCAAGTGACCAATCTTTAATTTCAGCAATAGCGTTTACACCAACGTAAACTGCGCCGTTCTTACCTGTATATGTTGCCATTTGTAAATACCTCTAAGCGCCATAGCGCATTAATTAACGTAAGCGATAATCGCCATCAAATTGCTGTATCAGGGTCGTTTTCTCTAACCCTGTACAATACATCAACAGTTATGGTCGCCAAAGCTACAGGCTGATCTCCATCACCATTAAATTCTGCCGAAAAGTCTCTCAGCGTTGTCACTGCCGCATTACCACCAAGGGTAATATCAGCATATAAAGCTTCTTCAATTTCCACGCAGATTTGATCTAATACATTGTCAGACCCGCTAACTCCCTTCACATACATTTCAAGTGTGAAGCTAACGGTTCTTTCCTGAATCCGTGGAAGACCCATAGTAGAGTATTCGACAGACTCTTCCTTGCTGTACACCAGCAACCCAGGCAGCTTGCTTGCATCCATGGGATAGACTCTGCTTTGATATACATTGCTGCCAGTAGTCGCTAGACCTGTTAAGGCTGTAGTCAAACTGTCTCTAAGTAACTTTCTAACGTGAGCCATTATTGAGCCTCTAAAGCAAACTCTGTCATTCCAGTTCCATCAGCCATAACAATTGCAACCTTATAGTTTTGCGATCTAATGATCATCGCATCACCTTCAGCGGCAGCAGAAACGTCTGAAGTTCTGGCTGTAACTCTAGGCTGATCAACGGCAAAACTAACACTTCCACCCGCGTCTACAGCTTCATAAGTCTTGTCAAATATACCAATAATGGATACCTGCGAACCGTTTACTGGAGTGTACAGAATAGCCTCACCAAAATCGGCCAGCAGGATAGTGCGATCAAAGTCACTTTCAATTGCCATTACTTTTTATTAGCTCTTGTCTTTAGTTTTGGAGAGGACTCAGTTACAGCGACACTTCGATCTTCCAGAACAACCGTTTCAGCTACTGGCAATATTCTATTAATAGCCATAAGATTATCAGCTACGACTCTATCTTCAATCTCGACATGGTTACCAATAGATTGAGGTACGCCAAGAATAATACAGGCTCTAATTACTTCATATTTCATAGTGTTCTCCTTTAATGATACTTGCTACTAAAAAACAAGTATGAGTAAAGAAGGAGGGCCGAAGCCCCCCAACTAATTACACAGCGTCTTTGCCGACAGCAAAGCTTACAGCGTGACGAACAGCAGCGTCTACTGATTGCAGAGCAACCAGACGAACAGTACCGCTCTTAGACAGGCTGTAAGGATCTACAGTCAGGTCTAAACCACCAAACATACCGATAAGCAGGTCATCAAAGTTACCGAAGTACATATTACCAGAAGTTGCTTGGTTAGATACGATACCGCGATAGCCGTTGATGCTTCCACCAGGCTCAACAACAAACTGAGCAGTGTTAGTAGCTTTCTCAGAAGTCTTCAGAGCGCCGTACATGGATGCTGGCAAGATGTAAGACAAGTTGCCAAGCAAGGCATTGTCTTCAGCAACAGCAGTTTCCATCGCAACAACTTCAGCAAAGGTTGGGTTAACGCCAGCAAAAGTAACTGCATTAGTACCAGTAGTGCTAAGGATGCCGGTAGGCTGACCATTTAAGCCAGTGCCTTCCAGACCAGCTTTGTCAATTGCCAGAGCAAGAGCGCGGGTAAGGTCATCACGGATCAGGTTTTCAACGTCAAGGCTAGACTGTATCAAAAGCTGACGAGTAACATCAGTGTGAGCGCCAAGAGTCTTAGGAGACAAAGAAATCTGACCTACAGTCATCTCAGTTGCAGCAGAATCAGCACCTTCAGTATCAATCCAAGCAGCAGCAGAAACGCCCGTCTTCTTAGGAATCTTAACATCACCGCTCAAACCGCCCAGCATGCGAGCGCCAGCTTGCATAATAGAAGATTGATTGCGAAGAGCGTCAATAAAGTCGCCGCCACGGAAATCGTCACCAAACAGATCAACATCGGAGACAGAATTCATTGTACGCTTCCAAGTGCCAAGAACTTCAGCAGGAAGCATCAAACCTTGTGCGGTAGTACCATATTGCTCGGCAGCAGCGCGTGAACACTCAAACTCAAAAGCAGCAGCTTCTTGAGCGCGGCGATCAGTTGGGTTAGCTAGAGCGTGAATAGCGCGAGTAAGGCTAAAGCGTTGCATTTCTTTCTTGGTCAGACCAACATTCTGGTCTTCTAAAGCGCGGCTTGAACCAATGGCTTCTAACAGCTCACCACGGAAATCCTCAATGCTACGGCCTTCATAAATTGCTTTGCGGGCCATTTCACTGTGGTTGTGACGAGATCCAAGCTCAACGATCTGAGCTGCGTTACGTTGTGCGGATTGCTGGGCTTCAGCTTTCACCGCTTGAATATCAACTTCTGACATAATATTTCTCTCTTTAAATGAAGTTTTAATTACGGGTTTATTTGAAACTTCGCTCGACCGTCCAACGCCAACTGTCATATCGGCAGGAATAGACACCAAACTTGCTTCTACTGGTTTCCACGATTTAGCGCGATAAACGTCACCATTACGCGAGTCTTTTTCCATCTTGTTAATAGCATAACCAACCGAAATGTTAGCTCTAATACCATCAACAACATCAGCGAATGCTTCACGGGCAAGATCACTTTTCCCAAAGCGAACCTGAGCGCGCAGTCTACGCGACTGCCCATCAAGCGTTACTGATTCTATAACACCAACTTGCTTCTCTGGGTCGTGATCCAATAGCAATGGTGCGCGACCAGATGCCAAGAACGATAAATCAATCGCCTCGTCAGTATGGTCTAATATTTCTGTGCCGAATGAACGCGCAACAGGCTCTTCGCTGGAAATTGCGATCTGAACAGTTCTTTTCTCCTCATCAATAGGAGACATATCCAGTTCCATAGACCGATGGCTAAGTTCAACGCCTTTACGCTCAACAGGCAGGTCTTCAACAATTTCTTCAGTGGTGGCTTCATCAACTGCAACCTCTTCGGCTACAATTTCTTCCACAACTTCTTCAGCAACTGCTTCTACAACTTCTTCAACAATCTCTTCAGACATAATTTATTCCTCAAACGACAGTATTGTCGGTGTTCTCATCTTCGATTATATCAGGATTTATTGAGTTAAGGGATGCCCCGAATGGCTCTAATGCATACCTAACACCAAACTGCTCTGCAATCTCTTTGTCTTTAGCAATCTGTGAAACCAACTCTTCCACATCTTTGCCGTACTGAGAAGCAACATCCTGAAGGCTTAAAATACCATTCTTCAGTCCCATTACCGCAGCTCCCATTTCTTTCTGCGGGTCAACCCAATTCCACGCTTTACCTCTAAACTCAGCGGCCTCGGAAAACCTATCATACTGACGAAGTGGTATTCCAAAACTATTGATTTCCATCGCAGCACCAAGCCATTCTTCAAATATAGGCCGAACAAAATGATCCGAAACGAATCTCTGCCATGACCTATATTGATCTCTTTCTTCTAGCGCGCCTTGACGTATAGAACTGTAGCTAGTCGCCTCAAGATCGTTTGACAAGCTTGTATAGCTAACGCCAAGAGCAGAAGCAACACCCTTTAGGCAAGCCTTGTGAAAGCCCTCAAACTCATTATTTGGGTACTGTGGGTCAAACGCTTTAAAGTCAACGCCGTTAGGTAGCTGGTGAAATGTTCCTGGCTGCGCTTCCATAATAGGGACATTGCCATCTAAGTCATCTGCCGCAAACCCATCTCCCGTTGGCGAGGTAAAGAAGCCCATTTTAGATGCACCGATACGGGCATTAACAATCGCTGCTTCACGCAAAGCGCCAAGTTGCTTTATTGATGCCAGTGCAGGAGAAATCCAAGGCTCCCCTCTAGTTTGTCCCGCTCGGTTAGGCATATATAAATGTATAACTTTACTAGCTGGAACTCTAATGTGCTTTGCCGACTTACCAGTGGTGGAATAGTCGTAATCGCCAGGATGATAGGTCAAAATATGATAAGCAACCGGACGCTTAAATTTATCTAGCTCAATGCCCATGCGGACTTCATTGCCATTTGCCAGCCTTTGGTTCTTTTGCTCGTCAACTTGATCAGGTTCAATGAATTCCAATGCAAAAGAGTCGTGAAAAGCGGAACCTCTATGCTTGATAATGAAGGCTTCTCCATCTCTAGCTAGGCTTTCAACTGCCAGTTTTTGCGCGTCAATCCAAGAATGCTTGCCGTCTACAGTGCAATTTCCTACCTTTCCCCAACGCTTAAAGGCCATTTCCACCTTTTGGTTACCATCTCGGTCAGACTTTCCAATGCTATCGGTTGCTTTAACTTGAAGACCAAAGCCTTTCTCGCCAATTACGTTGGTTTGCAGCAGGTTTAGGTATCGTTTTACATATTCATTGTTTCTAGCAAGATCCCTAGATCGAGATCGTAATATCGTGATAGCTGTCCGAAGCTCACTGTCTGCGCTACGCTCGGATGCCTTAAAGTCAGAGAAAAGGTATCCCTGATTAGCGCCTTGGTATGATCGCTGGAAAGTCTTGCCTTTTAACTTAGGCTTGGCCTTAAATATGTCAAAAATAGCCACTTAAAACCTCACTTGAATTGTTGTATGACCTTTAACACCATTCTTGATATCGGCTTTTGCTTGCTCTCGCAAAACTTCCTGCTTATAGAAGTTCCTAGAATCTTGCAGCTCTGCAAAAGTCATCTTAGTTAAAGACCTTCCTGCAACCGAATAGCTTGATACGTCAGAGTCAGCTTTGCCATTAAGCAAGCTTTCAATCTTGTCTAACATTATCTTGGAGTTTGTTCGTGGGTCAGCGTTGTTAGCATCTAAGTCAGGAGTGACAGTAAAACCACCCTTGTAGATCACTATTCTTTCGTTGTCAGAGTTTCGTTTAATCTCTAACTGATAAAAGTAATAACCAGGAGCAAAGACTGTGCTTGAAGCTCCGGAGATAGCAAAAAGATAATGTGTTGCCTCTCCTGATCCAACCACTTGTATCTCATCATGGCCACCGCCAGTTATTCTGGCAACGTAAGTGGCTGTGTATAAAGCTGCGGGATAGTCTGCAATAATGTCTGATCGCTTCCACTGAACAAAGTCACCAACAACTATAGACTCTGGTTCACCTTCAGGAGCGTTTATTGCATCAAAAGCATTGGGCATCTATTTTTCCTTTAACGCCAAGAATTAACAAAACCTTTACTCACTTTAGGAACAAAGGATTCTTGCCTTTTATTTTGCTGAACAGTCTCAGGCTTTCTAGATTCACGGCCTCTATTGTCAGCCAACGTGTTAATGTCAATGTTTAATATAGCATATGCTGCCATTGCATAAACAAAGCAATCTAATGCTTCATTTCTAGGTCTTATCTTTTGGAATACCCGTTGCTTGTATCCACGGACAAACTTTGTAATAACCTTTTCAGCAGTTAATTGCCTAAAATACTCGTCATCCAAGTCATCGTGAAAGTGAATATACCCAGCACCTTCGTCCTTAATACGCATTCTAGCAAACAATAAATCTTTTGCGGTGTTCACACCAATTGGGAAAAGAAGACATTTACCAATGTTGTTCTTTGACGGACGGCCAACAATAGCCTTACCTTCACCGCCAACACCTTTTATCGCAAACACTCGCCTAGCATAGTTCTTCTTGGCATAGGAGTATACCGCATTAGTGAAATGCCCGCCAGAGTCAACGCAAGTAGCCCTAATTGGCAAAAGCCTTTCATCGTTAGTCAAATATGTAGTAAATAACTTCGTGTCCAAGGAAGTCCAAAGCTGCGGTGTTGACGGGTCGCCATATAATATCTCGTGGTCAATTACCCAAGATTCATCGTCCCGACCCCAGCCAATATACGATACTTCTAATCTATCATCCTGCACATCCACACCAGCAGTCAGAAAGATGACCTCTTCAGGGATGTTATCGCCATAAGCTTCTCTTCTAGAGGCTAGTGAATAGTCATCAATTGTCTCGCCCTGATCTTCCCAGCTCTCCCCAAGATAAGTGTTAGTCCAAACGCGAAGCTGTTCAGGGTTCTTGCGCATCGACATAAAGTCACGCACTCCTTCAGACAATGGAGTCCAAGGAGAGTACAGGCCAGATATGCGGAACCCAGCAATGCCAGTAAACGGCTTTCCAGCTATCCATTTCCCGTTTCTAATCCCCCAGCGCCTGTCTGCATCAGTCCACAACACAGCGCAGCTAGAGCATTCGTAGGATGCTGTCTCAGGGTCTTTGTTAATCCACTGTACGTTAGACCACTTCAATACTTGCTCATGGTGACAATGCTTACACGGAACATGAAAGTCCCGCTGGTCAGATCCCTCAAACGCCTCTTCAATGCGGCTGTTATCTTTGTTTGTCGGGGTAGATACCATAATGATCTTACGGTTCCAGAACGTAGCAGCTCGTTTACGCGCAAGCTGTACAGGATCACCTTCAGACCCAGCACTCGCAGGATAGCGATCAACCTCGTCACAAAGCACCAAGCGGATGGGGCGAGATGCTAATCCAGACGGGCTGTTAGCTCCAACCAGAGTCAAGCTCCCGCCAGGGAACAGTTTGTGCAGAGTCGTGTTGCCACTGTCTCTTGCCCTAGGGTCTTTTACTTTGTTGCGCAAACACGGAGTAGACTTCAGCAAACCATTAGCCACACGATCCTTTGAGAAGCTTTGAGCCATGTCGAGAGAAGGCTGCAACACTAAGATTGGGCTGGGGTCGTTATCAATATGATAGCCAATGATATTTAAGATGGCTTCTGACTTACCCAACTGAGCGCCAGCCATAACTACAACTTCTCTGTTTTGAGGCTCACCACAAGCATCCATGATCCCACGCTGGTATTCAGCGCGAGAAGTATGCCACCTTCCTGGCTCGCTACTTGTCTGTGAGTCTAGTCGCCTTCTTTGGTCTGCCCACTCGCTTACTGTTAGTCTTGGTGGTGGCTTTAGAGTCTGTATCGCTCTCTTCAGGTGACTCATTAAGTCCGCTGGTTGATGATGGATCAACGCTTGGCTCATAGTTGCTTAACTCCTCTAATGCTTCATTCATCAAATCTTCTAATATGTGCTGGCATTGTGCAGCTTCAGGTTCAGCAGAAACTACTGGGGCAGCTTTTGTAGGGATAGACATAAGCTTACCCTTCAATGCGCCAAGAACCTCTTCCCAGGCGTGAACCACATCAGCCGCGACTACTAGCGTACCGTGAACCCTCGCCAACTCTAGCTCTGCAATCTCTGCCTCTGCATTTACTTTTCTTGTTCTAGCTTCGTCATAACTAGATCCAATCTTTACGCCGCCTGTTGATGCCATGATTTTCTCCTTTTCCAAGAGTGTAGCATATAAGCATTTGTGTTCAGAAACAAATTAGTTTACGGAAATTCTATCGCTAGAAAGAAGTTGCGCCCGCGAAATA
>TARA_R110000822_G_scaffold234896_2_pt1 | contig 11496 bp, 17 predicted proteins | sample TARA_R110000822 | Tara Oceans TARA_R110000822 (sample SAMEA4397666) | marine metagenome | biome: Polar Biome; feature: [SRF] surface water layer (ENVO:00010504); material: water (ENVO:00002006), including particulate matter (ENVO:01000060) such as... | depth 5 m | reverse complement strand
CTTGCAGGTGTTCTTGCAGGTGTTCTTGCAGGTGTAGTATATCCCGGTACTTCTATTTCTGTCACTGTTGCTGTAGGGCCGGTTGTTATACTTATAAAACGACTAATAGTGTTCCTAATTTCTCCTGTAGTCACTCTCGTACTTGCATCTATTATTCGGTCTACCAAACTATAAATTCTATTTTCTCCACCTATAAAATTAGTAAAATTATTAAATACAGTAACTGAATTATTACCGATTCCAAGTTCGAATATTTTTCGTGATAAATCTGCTCTTGTTAACCTTGAAAAAAGTGAAATGGAAAGTTTTTTTGCTTTGTTTATTTTTCCTGCACAAAGCAAGTATAATACATATCCCAAATAATTTATTCCTTCTTTATATTTACTTGTTTCAGTTGCAGGATTATAACTATCACCAATTTTTGTATGAACATTTGATACGGTACTTCTTAAATCTGCTATTAAAACTGTTTCAGTTTCTAAATTGAAATTTAGTTGTAATAATAATTGATAACGAAAAGCATTCGTCATCAATTGTAATTTAATCTTTTTATCGCTTGTTCGGCCCAATCTTTTAATGTTTTCACGCACCCCATATAACAATTCAGCTCCTTCACGAACGTCTTGAACCTGATACGCTTCTACCTGACTTGTAGAGGGTGTTGTAGTCGTTTGTGTCACTTGCGTTGCAGCAGGTGTCGTTGTTCGTGGTGTTGTGGTTCTTGGTGTTGTGGTTCGTGGTGTTGTGGTCGTTGGTGTTGTGGTCGTTGGTGTTGTGGTTGTTGGCGTTGTGGTTCTTCGGGTTCTATTGGAAACACGCTGAGTAGACGTACTTCGTGTTCCACGTACCAATATAGTTTGTGCAATACTTTTTAAGGCAACAAGTTGACCACCACTAAACATACTATAGGTAATATCAAAGATATCTGATCCCGAGTTCCACAACCTATCTCTTAATTCCAATAATTTCGCATTTGTTGTTTGTCTGCGAACTACGCTTGGATTTCCATATTGGCCTTCAGTCATCAATTTTGCCACCAACGTATTTACTTGCGTTTCTTTGAAAGTGACATTATTTTCATTTTGAATTCGTTTTACAATATTAAAAAACATTGCAAACGACACTTGGTAAACATCGGTTTTCGTAAAACTGCTTCTACTGCGACCTACCAAATTGTCGATTTCGGTTTTGATTCTATTAATTGCTGATGGGGTGTTGGGTGCGAATTCAAACGCTTCTCTTATTATTTGTGCAAGTTTACCAACTAAAGACCGATATTCAGACGAATCGTTGATAGTGCCAATACCTTTTGGTGCTGTTTTCTTTACCATTGTTTCAAAAATAAGTTATATTTTTTAAATTCTGTCACTCTTCGAAATCCAACGCCCCGAACTGTTCATAAATGTTGTAGGTCATTTCACTGGAAGAATCGTGGCCCCCGGTTTTGAGCCGTAGTTCTTGGTGAAGTTCCATTAAGTATTCAAAGGCACATTTCAACGCCCTGTTTTTCTTTCTTAACATTTCGTTCTCGGACTTTAGTCCATCACTTTGACGAATTGCTTCTGCTAATTCGTTCATAAAACTTTGTGGTATTTTTTCCATATTTTCAAACTTATCTAAAATGTCCCTTATTCTTCCATCGTTCATTCTGGATGGTATCGTAATTTGCAATAATTCCTTCTGTATTTTCATATTTGTATAAATAATAATTGTTTTTAAATTTTCGATAGTGAAATTTCGCTTCGTAAATCACTTCACCATCGTGTGACACTTCCAATCGGTTTTCTAATTTGCCGATCTCATTCACCTTATAAATGCACCACCCGTAGGAAGTTTCGTATTGTGTAGTTCCTATTGATTCCAATTGTTCTTCCTTAAATGTAGTCCACGACCTTCTTTCAAGAAGTGACACTTTTGAATCTTCCTTGCGACCCAACTTTTCTTCTTCCTGATTTAGTTCACGCTGGTATTTTAGCATTGCCTTATCCATTTGCTTTCGTGCCGTTTCATAACCTTCCGATTCGTATACTGAAAAATTAGCAACCCACCCTTTTTCAATAAATCCAAAAACATCGTATCCCCGTTTTACCAACCATTTCGCTGTGTCCTTATTAATTACGGGCCGGGTATTAAATTCCATTTCGAAATCGTCCTTATCGTGAATATGGATTCTGTCAATCGAGTAAAGCATCACGATTCCATTTTCCCACTTGCTGGAATTTGGTTTACAAAACATATGGTAGTGTTTTGTCCCGTAAACCTTAAATACAAAATGTGTCACTTCGTCCGGTAGTTTTAGTGTGTTCAAGTAGCTCATATGCTGTTGTTTTCTATTTCTTGTATGACCTTAAAAATTTCGAATGCAACCTGTGGCACTATTGCGTTTCCGTATCCTTTGATGGATTCTTGTCGCCACTTTGAAAGGGTAATTCCGTCCAATTCGGTGGGAAGCCCATCATTTCCGCCACAAACCGGGGGTTGAGATGGGAACGTGTCCCAAGTGCTTCGTTGACTTCTGAAACGAGATCCGACCCGTCCCAATTTTCCGATTTCCACCGATTCTGATAATCTGATTTTACCGGGGTTGGTAACATCCCCAATTTTGCCATCGTTGACAGCGAATCTATCTTTCCTTCTTCTATGTGCTTTTTGCTGTTGGGGAATTGTGTGGCTCGGGGCGTTGGGTACATTTTCATTGCTGCCACCCGGCCCAAGTTCAGACTGTGGGAACTGTTCCCGGAAGTTTTCCTCCGACCCGTTTCTGTCACTTCGCATTCTGAAGTCGGTTCCTGTGTGGTTGGTGTTGGAAGTAATCCCTTCAATGCCATTTGACCTACGCCCAGATAGTGGTTGTTCGGTCCCCCCGGACTTGAATCGTATGCCAACACTGTGGGCAACAATCCAAATTCTGTCTCTTCTGTGCGGTGCGTTTTTACTTGCAGCAGGAATAATAAACGATTGAACTTCGTACCCCTGAGCTTCCAAATCAGACCACACCGTTTCGAGTACCAATCCCCCATCAATAGACGTGAGACCAAGTACGTTTTCGGCAATGACATATTTCGGTTTAATTTCTTGTATTGCTCGAAGCATTTCTTTCCATAGAAAGCGTTCGTCTTCTGTTCCCTTTCGCTTTCCGGCAAGGGAAAATGGTTGGCAGGGGAATCCCCCGGTAATAATATCAATTTCGTTTGCATATTTTTTAAAATTTGTGTCACATATATCGGTATAACTATCGGCTTCGGGCCAATAAAATTCTAATACTCTACGTGGAAATTCCATCCACTCGCAGTGGAACACGTTGTCCCACCCCATCCATTCTGCAGCGAGATCGAATCCACCAATACCGGAAAATAGACTTGCGTGTTTCATTTACTGTCACTGTTTTTATGCATTTTCAAAATGCAGTTGTCGTCGTGAATTGCTTCTGATCCGGTGCAATAGGAACACTTGTTCCATTTTGGAATTTCTGTTTCTTTTCTCACTTGCGATACGTACCATAAAATGTCCTGATACAGGTCTACTTTGACCCGTATTTCTTCAAAGGGCTTTCCCTTGTTCATATCATATAGAAGGTCTAAAACTTCCATACAGTGACAAAAAACGGCATCCACATTCCCCTTGAAATAGAATAGAATGTCGTTTGCTTTGATAGTTGTTTTCTGATCAATAGTTCTCATCATTTTCAGTTGTTGGGTTAAAATTTACACCCCCTTTTGGGGCTTGTTGTTCAAAAACCAAGTCCCTTCCGTGAACCCTAATGAAGTATTCTTTTATTAAAGAACGAATGAATTCTTGCTTTGAAATGCCTAATTGGTGCGTTTCTTTCCTGATTTCCATCATAAATTTTGCTGTTAGACCAATGTTGAAGTAGTGATATTTAGATTTTGCCATAGTTTAATTTGTATTTCATTTGTACGAATTTTGTACGAAAATATGGTCTGATTTCGTAAAAACCTAATAAGATGTAGTATTTATATTTTTATTACCTATTGGACTATCTTTGTTGTAATGCTGAAAATGAATAAAATACCCTTGAAAGAAATAGCCATCATTGGTGGTGTCTTTGTATTGTACAAAGCATACGAGCTATACAGACTTGGATCAGAAATCATTATAGGTATTAAGCAAGTCAAATTTGGCAAGTTGAATGTGTCTCCTGTGGGCAAAATAGATTCTGCAATTATTAATCTTCAATTATCATTGTTCAATCCGACACCCGGTACGTTTACGCTCAGGGGATTGGATGTAGTGATTTCAGTTGGTGGGGTTATTATATCACAAACAACCAAAGGGCCTTTCACAATTAACAGGGGCGAAAACGTAGTTGACTTCGAAACCGTTATTAATAGTCAGCAGGCATTTGACGTACTTGGAAAAGTATTCATTGGGGATTACCCGGCCTTTAATGTGCTAACAACAGTAAAAGTGCCATTCTTTTCTTATCAGTATAAAATGGTTATTCCCCCCAATGATTATATGTCAGATGGTGTTAAAGAAGCACTAACATTCTTAAAGTAATGGCAGTAAAGACACATTTTTCAGATGGCGATAACTACGAATTACGCCAAGTCATATTCGCTAACACACCAAAAGCAATTGAACAGTGCAAATCTATTGCACAAAAATTCAAAGGAGTGACAGAAATTGACACGTGCCAGAATATATTCAACTTCTTAAAAAACGACATTCGATATATAGCAGATGGTGGACATCAAAAGGTAAAACTTCCAAGTGCCTTATTAAGAGAGAAAGTCGGTGACTGTAAATCTTATTCTTTGTTCACCGGTGCTATATTGTCGAACTTGGGTATTGGGTGGAAATACGTTTTAGTTTCCTACCGGGAAGACCCAACCCCCACCCACATATACGTAGTGACAGATTCCGGTATTATCATTGACGCAGTATACGGAACATTCAATAAAGAAAAACAACCCACACACAAATTTTATCATAAACCCGACAATATGAAGATTTCAACTATTTCAGGCATTGGTTCTGATCCACAAAGACAACGCCCGGCCACTGTGCAACAACAAAGAATACAAATTGGTGGGTACGATATGCAAGGCGTGGGTGGATTAAACTCAAAAGCATTCATTGGTGCTCCACGGGCTTATATTTGGTTTAGAAATTCACGAGGCAGGGATGCCACAGCAGGTGAACAACTTGCTTGGGGAACAAAGGCGGCAGTCAATGCTATTGGAAGAAATATTGTTTTGGAATTATTCAAGGCCAATGCAGGTGGTATTTCTACAATGCTTTTTGATTTAGTGTTCAAAAAACAAAACACCGTTTATCCAATTCCACAATCCGAAAATATTGCATTGGCCAATAAGATTGAGGCCTATGCAAAACAAATAGGATTTAAAGTTCCTGATACACGCCAACAACAAGCGATTCAAACTTTGCAAAATCGTTCACAAACAACTCTTGATGCTGGTTCAAGTACCACAAGTACCGTATCCTTTGATGTTTCAAAATTAAATGCGTCTGCAATTGCAAAGGATTTAGTAGAACAGTATAAAAAAATATACGAACAAATTATGGGTGCAGGTCAATACGTCCTATACGTAAAGATGTTGCAATTCGAAACAGCAGAAAAAAATAAAGTTATTGCAAAATATTCTGTCACTGCCCCCAATGCCAAAGCAAGTGCCAAGTATAATGAATTTGAAAACAAGTGGTGGAATTTTGGTGGCGACCCGTGGGATGTCAATGATGCGATTCAAGAAGGTGCGAAAAAAAGCCCACGTGGTAAACTATTCAACTACCTTATTGGAATCATACAAACCCGTGGTTTAAAATTCAAAGACACGCCTTTATTGATTCGTGCCTGTGTCAATGCTATCACTGGTGATAAATTTTCTTTGGATGAATCTGGTTCCTACGTAATGGGAAAAGGTATTGCCGGTGACCCTGTTACCCTTACAGTTGTCGCAGCCAACGCAAAGTTAATAGGCGAACTTTTAACGGCTTTACTTACATTGTTTGTATTATTCAAATCGGTATTTGGCAAAGGTGGTGAAGACGATGGTTCTACCATTAACGATGAAGAAGGAACGAAGTTGGCTTGGTATTTAAGCAATGGATATATGATAAAGAAGGACGCAATTGATTTGGGTGCTCCTGTACCTTATTTAGAAGAACTAACAGTGGATGGTGAAGTAGTAGTAAAACCTGATACATCGTGGTTTAAAAAGAAATTTGGTGGTAACGATTTAGCCGGTTTTGGTTCTTTAGCACTTCCTTTATTAATTGGTGTTGGTGCTATAATGGCCCTAAATGCCGCAGGAAAGCAAAAATGATAAAATTGTACTACATTTGTAATTAAGTAACACAATGGACTTTTTGATAGGAAACATAACCCCCAACGACCCAAACGAAGTAATTCCTAATGATGGAGTCGTTACACCTGAACCACCAAATCCCGGTGAATCTTTTGAAGACCCTCCGAAGAAAACCAATTGGATTCTTTACGGATTGCTTGGAATCATCGCCCTATCCCTGATTATGCAAAATAAAAAGTAACAGAAAAATATTATATTTGACCCAAACAACAATAAAATGGCAAAACTAACACAAGTTTTCAACAAGAAGACAGCACTTGACATCCTATACATTGGTGGCGGTGCAGTAGCAGGTACTTACGCAGGTACTCAGGTTTACACAATGTTAAAAGGCGACCCGGCGGACACAACCAAAACTCCGTTCGACGCTGATGAAAAACTAAAACCTTATATCAAAGGTGGCGTTCCTATTTTGGTAGGTGCTTTCTTACCTTCTTTACTTGGACGTAGCGAAGCGGTAAAAGGTATTGGTAATGGAATGATTGCTTCAGGAGCTTCTTTAATCGTTGCAGAATTGCTTAAAAAGGCCGGAATGGAAATTCCAGTTCAAGGAGTAGGTAATGTAATGATGCAAGGAGTCGGTAATGTAATGATGCAGGGATACAATTCAATTGGCCCTGATCGCGATATGGGTAACGGCGTTGCTTTAGGAGCTGCTTACGACAACTATAGCGACACGTCTTACGACACCACCCCTGCCGCTGCAGGTGAAATGGATTATTAATTGACAGAAAAAAAATAGTAACACATAACTATATGAATTCAATTGTATCAGAAAAAAAGTTTATCTCCGAAAGAACGGGGATTCCTTACAGCAACTTATCTCAGGCGTATTTACGTGCTGAAACCCAATTAGGTAGTTTGAGCTCTTACCAGTTCCAACTACAGCGTAACAACGTAGCAAGTCCGATAGTGACAGAAAGACTATTGAACTTGAACGACGAATTCGTTATCACTCATATGACAGTGGCATTGAAATCGGTTGACTCTACGTTAACCGCTGCCGAACATTTGACAACTACTTTGTCAAACTATGCAAATGTTCAGGCAGGTGCTATCGCAAACGGTGAAGCAATTTACAATTCTTCTTTGTCAATGATTATTGACCGTAAAGAATTCTTGCCTAACTACGATGTACGTTTCTTCCGTCGTGTTCCTGATCAACAGCAAGGTTTGAATGCAACAGGTGGTGCTACCAACGAAAATTCTGTCACTAATGGTTTATTTGGATTCGCTCCTTTTGAACCTGTGAAGATTGACGGACGTCAGACCATCGATACCACTATTGATTTAGGAGCTTCTGTTGCTATCTCTGGTCCTGCTACAAACGTACCTTTTGCGGTATTGATTGTACGTGGATATTTGGTAGTTAACGCCAAGTCATAAAGGCCTAACAACACATACCTTCCGGTTGTGTCTTGTTTGACCATAAGAGGGCGAAGAGAAATCTTCGCCTTTTTTATTTATATTTGTTGTGTTACAAAACTTAAAAAAAATATATGAACAACCTTGTCATCAAAAGAAGCCAACTTGTTGAATTCCCAATCACCGGAACACCAACCACACTACGACGTTACACAGCCCGTACAGTTCAAAACCTTTCACGCAACAACATTATCCTTTATGGAATCGAATGTTACACTGAAGACCAATTGGCAGCAACTCCTTCAGGTGGAGCGGTCATTGACACAGCCGATGCCAATCAAGTGGTATTGACATTGATGGATACCAACAAAGATCAGTTCTTATACAATGCCCCTATCATTTCGTTAATACGAGCCAACGTGGGTGGTTTTGTGACCATTTTAAAGCCGAGAATTATCAACCTTTCAGACTGCTATATTCAGTTAACCGATGCCACCGGTATCGCAACAAACGAAAGTGTGGTATTTAACTTTTACTACGATTTAATCGGCGAATAATATGGAACTTGTATCCCCACTAATTCAGTATATGAAGGATAAAGGATTTATCCGGGATACTTGCGACCCTGTAAGTTATTCTGTCACTACTTCACAAGTAAACTTCACTGCTGCTGGAACCGGACTTTCCACTGCGATTGGATTGAATACGCCTTACTACTTGGCGGTGAAAGATTCAATCAACCACCAAAATGCCACAATCACAGCATTGGAAGTGGTTTCGACAACTTTTCAAAGCATATTTGCCGATGGTGTTAACAATGTTTCAAGCGATGATATTTTTGCCAACATCACATTAAACTTGGTGAATGGGCAAGATGACTTATTGGTTCAAACCCCACTTTCGTCTTTGCTTGGTATCGCTTACGGCGGTTATGCCCGTAAACTTTATCAAGTCGCATTGAAAGATATTGTTTGGTCGAACTGCTACATTGAAATTACCGGTAACCCTTTACTAATTACAGCAGGTGAAGGAATTTTGTTAAATATTTATTACGACAAGAAAAATGATTAATCCAAACTTTATTGCCGAAACAATGAAAGATATGGATATGCGTTTCTTTCAAGTTGAAGACAACTATGGGAGATCGGTATATCAGCAGTTTCAAAATATATCACTTGAAGAAGCAATCAAACGCTATCGCAAGTTTATTGACAACTGCTCGACTAACTCTTCATTCAATATCACTTTGTACCAAAGTAACGAAAGACTTCGTAACGGGCGACCTAAAGAAGAAGGAATGACCTATGAAGTCCTTATTTCTGAAAACAAAGAAAAGGAAAATAATCGCAGACCTATCGACGGTTATTATGGCCGGGGTGGTGGAATGGGTAATGTGGATGAAATCGCTGAAATGACCTATCGTGCAGGTACTATGGGTGCTATTGATTTAGACAGGTACTTACAATCGCAGAATGAGATCACACGCCTTAATATGGAAGTGGCACAATTGCGTATGGACAAAAAGTATATGGAAGACAAACACGATATGGAAATGGAACGCATCAAACGGGAGTACGAAGACAAATTAGGAAGTGACAGAAAAATAGAAGGTATTATGGGTACTATTTTACCACACTTGGGCCTGGGCGGAATGATGTCAGAAGGAATGGCCGGTGTGCCTATTAATGGTATGGGCGATTCCCCGAAAGAACGAATTATGAATGCTGTCAATACCCTAATAAAGTTAGATGTGAATTTCCCTGACAATATTGAACGGTTGGCCAGTTTAGCAAAGGGCAAACCTACAATTTATCAAATGGCAGTTAAACAACTTAATGATTTAGCATAATGGGAATTAAAAAAATAACTTCTTTTATACCTGCTGAAATTAGATTGGGTGTTGGTGTTGCTGTGGCCGGTGGCTTGTTTTACTACGTTTATCAATATTTAAACAAAACAGACAAAGAAAAACAAGAAGACCAACTAAAAGACGAAAGTAAAACTGTAAAAGACCCGGATACCGGAGTGACAGTAAATTGTAAAGACAAACTTTCATATCCATTGAGCTGGTACACAGCACAGGCAGAAATTTTGTACAAAGCATTTTTTGTTGCATTTGGAACTGACGAAATAGGTATTTATGGTGTTTTCAACAAACTAAAAAATGATTGTGATTTAGCACAATTGTTTGCTCAATTTGGTGTTCGAAGACAGGAATTTTATTTCACAGACAAATTTGACTTGCGTTGGTTTATTTACGATGAACTTGACAAAACTGAAGTTGCAGAAGTGAATAGAATTTTAAGGACTAAAAGTATTAAATATCAATTCTAATGGAAAAAAAGAAAGAAACAAGTATTTATCTGATCGCATTGGTTGGAATAGTGGGTTATATCATTTTCAATAAAATGAAAAAAGACAAAGAAGCAAAGGCACTTCTGGAAGATAAAACTAAAGACATTGATGTTTTTGACGCAAGTTTTTATACCAAAGAACGTGGAACTTCATATGTATCAAAAGAATTGTATGAGAACAAAGACCCGGAATTTATGGAATACGTTCGACACCTACAACAAAAATTAAATGTCGCGTTGGATAAAATGCAGGCAAAAGACTTTCCTTTTTATCCGTTGAATCCGGATGGATTGTTGGGGTACAAAACTGCTTTGGGTATCGTTCGTGTATTCGGTGAAGGTTACGTTCCCATAAAGGACAAAAAAACAATTGTTTACCTAACTAACAACTTTCAATAATGAGAACTGAAACAGTTACTGAATTTCACGGTGAAAACTTTGATGGTTTAGAATCCTATTGCGTTTCTATTGCCTTTTATAGGCCCACCTTATCACGTAGCGGTGCTCCGAGTAGTGATGTGTTAGTTAATGGTATTCCTATTGAAGCAGGGGCCACGTTTCGCATTGGTCAAAATGTTGGGGATATTGACGTATCACGATATGACATTGTATTTCTTCCTAATCTCGCAGGTCCTCCGGCAGAAAACGAAATATATGTAATTCGCATACTTCAAAAAGACCAAAAAGATGGCGAACTATAAATTACTAATTCCCCATATGTTGAAGTGGGAAGGGGGGTATTCAAGTGACCCAACTGATTCGGCCCGTTCCACTTCTACAAAAAAACTGTTGAATGGGTATCCTATTCACACGAATCAAGGCATCACGTATGCAACTTGGTTAAATACGGCGAATACATTGGGGCATCCCAAAACCGAAGCAGGGTTTTTGAATATGACTTCTGATCAATGGGGTAAAATTATGAAGAAGTTTTATTGGGATTATACATTTGGCGATCAGATTCAATCACAGGCAATAGCAGAATTATTGACAGAAATTGTTTGGGGTTCTGGACCCGGTGGATTAAAACCTAATGTAATTCTGTTACAAACATTTCTAAAGAACAAAGGTTACGACCCGAATGGTATTGATGGTGGAATGGGCCCGGATACTGTCAAAGCATTAAACAAGTTCACTTCAGAAAAAGGAGCTAAAGGTGTTCAAGAAATTGTGTCACTAATTTTCAAAAATCGTTCTAATCAATTGAAAAGTTACCCAAGTGCAAAAGACCATTTAACAGGTTGGATGAATCGAATGAACGATTGGTATTCGAGTGCGAGTGACAAAATTAAACAGATATTAATTGATAATCCAAAAAGTTCCGGAATCATAACAAGTGTTTCAATTCTTTTTGGCTTATTTTTGATTGGAAAGAAATTTATAAAGTGAGTGCCGAAATAAGCATATCGACAAAAGACATTAATGTT
>TARA_R110000822_G_scaffold58851_3_pt1 | contig 11497 bp, 9 predicted proteins | sample TARA_R110000822 | Tara Oceans TARA_R110000822 (sample SAMEA4397666) | marine metagenome | biome: Polar Biome; feature: [SRF] surface water layer (ENVO:00010504); material: water (ENVO:00002006), including particulate matter (ENVO:01000060) such as... | depth 5 m | reverse complement strand
GTAGTAGTATCATAATTTACTAAACTAACACTTTCTACCATTTGATTACTCATTTTATAATTTATAAATTATAATAATAATAATATAAAAAATTTAAAAAAAACATATATTTTAATACTTATAAAAATAATTTTACATTTCTACTCGTAGTCCATTATCATTAAAGAAAATGTTTTGTTCGCTATTAACAAATACGAAAGTAGATATAGGGTTATCACTAATTAAATCCAGTTCAATATTCATACCGAATTGCTGTGTGCGGAAATCTTCACCTTGTCCCCCTAACGAATCGTAATTGACACCTAATCCCCACACGACCCCTGTACCGATTTTAGTATATGGAAGTTGTTTAGTAGAAGAGGTGTCAGCCGTCCATGACCGCATATTATTCATAGGTGAAATCATAGTAGAATTATTTTTAACAAATGGGACGACAGAACTGACGTAGTCTCTACTAATAACCGGATCGCATACATTAGTCAGGGGAGCATTACGGATATTATTATTTAATTCATACATTTTTGGGTAAAGAGAGCCTCCCTTCGTCCAGACTAATTTTTTTACGGAGGCGAGAAATCCGCTATCGGTTGTAATATTATTAGTCGGCATAAGGGTCGCGTAGCCATTATGAGATAGTGAATTAAGGAATGTAGAAGGGATAAATGTAGCGAAGGCACTTCTTACTTTTGATAAACCTAAATTGAATACGACGGACGCATTCGAACTATTAATCGTATCATAATACGACGATACGGACTGATACGTGAATGAACTACCGCTCTGCGATTTCATTTGTTTCAATTCAGCGTCGGTGTAATCTACGACTTCACATACAAGTTTAAGGTCGCTGAATTCATAATAACAATCATTATCCGCGATAGTCCCTCCTACTGCGTATAGAACCTGACTTTCAGGCGACAGGGCTATCTTTACCTCTAACCCTGAAAGCATATCTTCGTTAAGGGGAATGTGTCTCGTGCCGGAAAATAGACCGCAGGGTAGTCCTACACAGAACGAATTACCTGAAAAACCTTCTGCTCCGGTCTTTCTCACTACATTAGAAATTTTATTTAATTCATAATTAGGTAGAGTTAAGGCGGTTTCGTCAAGGTGTCCTAAATTATCGTCTAACGACGTACTTAATGGAAGGTATGATTTTAAGAAATGTCCGTAATGTCTAATATGCTCGATATTTTGCTGGTGTCTAATAGATTTAGTAGTTAAGGATTGGAAACACCCCCACGCTCCTAATCGTGCGTCCATATTAATATCGTCTCCTGCGGTAACTACCGCACCTACACCTGCTCCTGATTGATTTTTAAATACTTTCAATTTACCTACAATCCTAACCGAAGAAGGGATAAGGGTAGAATTCATAGCCGGGATTTGGAAAATCAGGTCGCTTATACCATGACGATACGACATTTTGCCGTCGCTGGTTTTATTGGAACACGCTATTTCAAGGAATCTATTACTCATTTTATAATTTATAATTTATAAAAAATAATAATATAAAATTTTAAAAAATAAAATAGTTTAATGTTAATATGAGGTTATGTTTGTAGCCTGTAATCCTTGTTTTAATGTGTTACTTGCTCCTACATTTGCTATCTGTCCTTGCGTAGAAGGTGCTGTCATTTTAGCCTTTACCTGTGTCTTTAATTTTTCTACATTCGCGTCGTGTTGTTGATTTTTTTTATGGTCGCCGAACAAACCTATAACATTCGTAACGCCTCCTAAAATATTACCTAATCCTGCTACCCATTCTAAACCTGGAACAACCCCTACTACGTCACTTATACCCTGTGCGATTTGTCCTACATTATTCACGTCGCTCTCCCATGAAGCCCCTTTTTTAAATGGATTACCTTTATTTTTAGCCATATTTTCAATATCACCGACTAAATTAACACCTCCCATACCGGCACTCACTACCGCTCCTCCTAATTTGGATACGTGTTCGGCTGTATCTAAACCTACCGCCCCCCCTGAAATTTTATTAATCGCGTGTGTTACTAATCCGTGTCCCTCGCCGTCTGCTTCTTTTTCTACTTGTGTTTTAATTGGAGCGTCTGCGTCTTGTGGTGTCCCTGATTTTAATTGTGTCTCCTCCGCCGGTTGCTGTGCCGGTTTAGGTGGTTCAGGAGACTTGACCCCATACGTATCCATAACCGGTTTTGTTAAATCAGCATACGCCGTCGTACCGCCCTCCTCTACCGGTCCAGGTTTAAATATACTTCTCGCACCCTCGTCCTCGTCTATATCACCCATAAGAGACTTCAACCTATCTAATTTACCTCCGGTCTGTGGTTTTAATGCGTCTTGACCGAATGCCCCTCCGTCCGCTTCGGCTGGTGCGTCTCCTTCGCCCATAGCCATTCGTGTCGCTTTATTTTTTGCTTTATTAATTTCATATTTTCTATTGTCCCATGATTGTTTAAATCCTCCGGCAGTCATAAAATTATTAACTAAATCCCTTCCATACGTGAGGTCGTCCGTAGTTGTTTCGGCGTCCTTTTGTGAAGTATATTGATTCATTACATTTTGGTTGAAATCATTAACCCCTTGATTATAATTCTTAACGTATTGATTTCGTGAATTCAATTGACCTATTGCTTCGTCCATTCCATATAACTCGCTCATTTTATAATTTATAAACTATAAAAATAAATATAGAATTATTTTAACTTTTTTCATTTAAAAAAGGATCTTCCGGGGTTTCGATATCATTTAAATTTATTACTGGTTTATCTCCGTTACCTATGAGCGTTTCATGGCGACGAAAAAAGGACGCCGGATTGGATTGTGCGTTGATATATAAAAATGAATATTGTTGGTCTGCGTGGGCGTAATTATAATATTTCATAAATAAATCTTCACTTCCGCATAATTCTCCATACTCCTCCTTGATTTTCATTAATTCCTTGTTATTCTGTTGTTTAAAAATTAATATATCAGTCGCGTTATTACGTATAATAGTTCCTACTGAACGAAATGATTGAGTTGATAAAAAAATTGACATTTCAAAGTGCCTGAATTTGGAGGCGAGATATGTGATATCATTTGTTTTTTTAAAATCTTTACCTAATATATCGTCTAATAAAATTAACATAGTCGGCATATCTTCACGTTCATATTTTTTCTGTCCGGCTATAAGGTCACGTATCATTTGGTCGGTGTAATGGTCTTCGCAGTCTGTAAAGGCGTCCGTAAAATATTTACCCTTTGTATCGTTACATAAGGTATTACTTATAATTTTATAGTAATCGAAATAATTTGCTCCATAGAAGTCCTTTTCATTTCTTAAAGCATTCACTAAATAATTCGTTTTTCCGCTACGTACAGATCCTATAAGGAGACATAGAAATTGAGGCTTCGGTAAAAAAGGGTGTAGTTCTCCATACTTATCGCTATGTTGAGTATCATTTACTTTTAAAACTTTCGGTGGTGATTTTTCCATTTAATAATATATAATATATTTTATTTCAATTTAAATTAATTATTAATAATTGGGTTATCTATTAAATTCATGATATCATTTACTAAATCTTTATATTTATCCATTTTAATAATATCGTCTAAAAAATCTATGACGAATGCTTCTCTCACGTTATAAGGTAGTTCTTCTAATGTTTCTATCAATTCTTCAATTTCAAACATTAACGTATATTCTTCACTCATTTTAATTATATAATATATTTTAATTTTGGATAAAATACTTGAAAACTTAAAACAAACATTTATTATATACTTAAATAATTAAAAATATCCATTTGTGTCTTTTTTACTAATATTTTTCTACAAATGGATATATATATTTGTTTTAAGATTATAGAAAATTATTATAATCATTATTATTCATGCCTCTAAAACGTGGCTGTGGATTTACTGCTCTATCTATTCTATGACGTAAATGGTCGTCTGCCTCCTTTTGTTGTTTTTTAATTGATTTCTTTTCTAATCTAATGGTTTCATATTGTAATACGGCTTCGCTTTGTGCTTGTATTAACTCTGCTCTTGTGTATTGTCTTTCTTTCGGTTTAACCGGTTCAGGTGGAGGAGCAGGAGCAGGAGCAGGGGCAGGTTCAATATATTCTACTTTCTTAACCTTTGGAGGCGGTGCTACGTCACCTAATACGCTTTCTCTTAATTTATTTAATTCTTGATTCTTCTGTAATTCTTTCAATTCTTTAATTTCTTTCTTTTGTTTAGCATTTGCCCTACGTGTAGCGAGTGCCTTTTCTCTTGCCCTTGCGAGACCTTCCTTCTGTGCTTCTGTCATGACTCGTTTTTTTTTCTGCGGTTTAGGTTTAGGTTCTTCTTCATAAATAAAATTTGGGTTGCTTTCTCCTGTTTCTTCATTTTTGTCTTCTTTTGTAGGGGTAGTATCAGGATCTTCGTTTTCCTGTGTTAAACCCTGAAAAATTTCACCCTGCTTTATGACCTGTTTAGGTGTCTCTTCTTCTTCTATAAATTCCTCTATTTCAGGGGGATTATTATTTCTAACTTTCGGCATTAAATCCATTTTATTATTTGTGAATATTTTAATTGATTTCTATTTTTTTTAAAAAAATAAATAACATAAAAATAATTATTAAAAAACATTTAATCTAATCTCTGTTGTCTAAAATGAAGACATACTACGCTCGTACCATGTAGCGTCCTCGTCATTACTTCACGATTATCTACCATAGTTATATCAAACTCATTTATGTATAATGTTTCCGTATTTCCTAATGATAGATATACACGTTCAGCAGGTTCGAAATATAATCCTGAACCGGCTTCATTACCGGCATTATCAAAACGAGGCATAGTATATATAATTTTACTCGGTCGTCCTATACCTCCATTAACGGACGTCTGCGAAAAATTATTCAATCTAATAAATAAATTATTAACTGAAAAGGTAGGGTGAAGCGATCCTTTATATGTATTTACTGAACCGACAATCGTAGGAGGAGTCGAGGTTGTTAATGTATCTTGAATAAATCCTAATAGAAGTTTAATATTCGCGTCGCCACTAAATTTAAATCTATTACTTTTAGTTAATATAGCATTATAACTACAAACACCACCCCAGTCCCCGGCGTCTAAACGGACATAAGGTTTAATAGCCCAGTCCGGATTTATTGTTTGACCTCCACCCATAACAAACATATTTCGTCCTTGATATGCTTTTAATTCATTACGTCCCTGTTGAGACGCTAACTGCCTTAAATAATAATCTCTATCTACATTACTATATTTACTTGTATCGGTTACATGACCCCCCCATTTACTTAATACGACACCTCTATCAGCGGTTTCGGTTAATGTTGAAAACATAGGATACAAATTCCAGGTGTCCTGTCCGGAGGGTTTCGGTATATTCATTTTAAAACTTTCAAATTTAGATCCGTCCATTACGTTTAATTTTTCCCAGTCAGTAGTAGTAGCCTGACCCATAGAGCATAATATAGTCCATGTCCCTACTACCCCGCCATTATTAGTATCACCTGCCCCAGCGTCATTCGTATCTATGTCTCCGGTGTGATACCATATATTCATTCTCTCTCCGTCTAATTGAAATTTAAATTGATTTATTTTTAACGTATTCGTAGTCATATTATATCTACCGGTGAAAGCACTTTGAGTAGCCCCTCCGTAGGTAGTCGTATCCCAGTCATAATATTCTACTTCTCTCATACAAAATTCAGGCTCGTTAAGGTCATTCAATTCACTTGATATCGCGGATTGTCCTATCCACAGAAAAAAATCACCGGCTACCTCGTTCGCCTTTGTTCTTTCTAAACGAATTACATAATCGTAAAATTGAACGTCACCTGCCTCATAATTCGTTAAGAAATCTTCCGTAGTTTCTACCCAGTAAGGAGGGTCAGGGTCTCCGCTATCTTTTCCTTTACACCTTACAAGACCGAAAGCACACGGAGTATCTACGACATAGTCCGTCGTATCTACGACTGCGTAATCTATATCTACTCTCATTTCTCCGTTAATATGTGATAAAGGGTTCATTTTAAATGTGCTTAATTGTTGATATTTTTGGATATCAGGGAGACGTGAAGGGTCGGCATTAGATACGACTTTAATTCCATTCGTGTCCGTAGTTGCTACTAATCCGTCACCGGCTACGATTGTTCCGGTGTCGAGAGTCATACCTAAATTCCAGGGACTTATAGACGTTAAAGCCGGTAAATTACTCGTATCACCCATATCCGTACTATGAGTATATACTAAATCTAAACCTGAAAATTTATTTTCAGTATCTAAACGTTGCTTACATTCAATAAGGTCAATTAAATCAGGGTGAGGTAATCCCCTACTCATAGCGTCGCTTACTCGCTGTGTAAATTCGTCAAGGGATACAGAGGTCTCATGTGTAGTATTATCACTACGTAAATTTGTTCGAATAGGATTCATTAATGTTTGGTGGATTTCAGTTGTATTACCCTTTGCGTCTAAATCCTGACCGAAACATTCATAAAATACTTCTCTACCGGTTATAGTAATAGAATTAGATTTATTAACTTTACATGATTGTAATGCTACTTCACTATGAGGAGGGATTTTCATAGTTTCTTTCAAGTAGTTATTAAATGAATAAGGCTTGTTCCATTCACTATCATTCGCGTCGCCGTCGTTTTGATTTGATAGAATTACTAATGACATTTTTTATAATTTATATATTATAAAAAAAATAATATATAAATTATAAAAATAATGCCGAAGACAAATATGAAAGGTTTTGATCCGGAGCGTCCTGCTCCTAATCCTATTAGTCAAATGGTAGCAGAACAAATTAAAAAAGAAAACCCCCAGCACTTTAAAGGTAAAAAAAATAACGAATGGAAAAAGGTATTCAGCGGTATTGAAAATGATAAATCATTATCAGTAAAGGATAAAGAAAATAAAATTAAAAAAGTAAAACAGACACGTAGTCGAGTTCATTTAGCGAAACAGAGATTAGGTTAAAATCTTAAAACAAATTAATATATCCATTTGTGTTAAAATATTAGAGAATAAAATACAAATGGATATAATTTGTTTTAAGATTTTAAGATTTATAATAAAAAATTGTTATAGTATAAAATGAATTTATATTTTATTTGTTTTAAATTTTTAATATTTAATATCGTCATACATACTCCGTCCCTTCTCACTTCTGTTATTTATTTGTTCGCTTAAATGTATCATTCCTGTATTTAAATTATATTGAGTAATACATTTAATTTTATCATTAATAATTGTTGTTGTTTTTTTTGATTGAATAATTTTATGACCGAATATTTGTTTAAACATTTTTACGATCATTTTAGTAGCCTCATAGGGTTCTCTAAATATAATAGGGATTTTTTTACTTCTATTATTAAATACAACATTATATTCTTCTCTTAATATTTTTTCTTTCTCCTTATCCATATTATATTTAGGAGGGTATAAATTATATAAATCCTCTGCTAAACCTACTTCTTTTAACACTTTTTTCAAGAATAACATTTTAAATAATACATTATTACCTTTTTTACATGAAAAATCTTTACTATCTTCTAATTTAGTCATTAACTCCCCAGCACCTTTAAAAAAGTATTTACATATTAAATAATGCTGTGTAATTTTATGGCTATCTATTAATATTTCTCCGTATAACTCTACGTCTAACGGCTGTATCCTTAATAATTTAATATGATTTTTAACATATTCAGGGTAAGGTATTGATTCTAATAATTCCTCTTTTATTTCACCTAAATAAATACATTCATTACTATCTGTACCTAAATGATTAAGTTGTCCGCGTTCTCTACTTAATTTACCTTCGTAATATTTTTTATTGTCATAATCTAAATCTTCGTGTAATAACATTTCTTCATAATGTTCTATGTTTCCTTGTAATGATACTAATTGATAATCAATATATTCCTGTTTATGTTTTTCCATTAATTCTATATTTTCTATATATATTTCAAGTAAATCATTTTCTTTTATGTCTTTAATAACCTTCGCCTGTTTGTTTAATGTATTAGTAGAAGATTTCCTCTCGATATCAACTATAAACCCTTGACCTTTCAATAATCTAATGAAGTGAGCGAATTTATTAGTATTAAGACAATCAGCATTATATAAATGGTGAGATAATAATTGTTTATAGTCTTCACTTTCTTCCTTTGTAGTGAGGCTCTCCATTAATTTAACCGCCATATTTTCACGTGCCGTTAAGGTGTCATAAAGTTCTTCACGTGATTTATATTTATATAATCCGTGTGATTTTCTACCGAAAAAATATTTTAATTCTTTTATATTTCTACACCTGTTCGCCTGTTGTATCATGGCGTCCGGTGAAATCGTATGTTCTTTCATAACACAATATACCTCACGACTCATTAAACTATCTAATCCATAAACAATTTTAGGGGAGAAGATAACGAATAAATGATCGTCTAAATTTATATCTGTTAATGTTTCACTTGTAAATAATGCGATTAATTTATCTTTTCCTAAACTATGATATAAGATATCGGCTACATTTTTACTATCACAACAAACCATAAAGGGGATTTTATTTTTTAATTTATATTTTAGTTGATTTATTAAATCTGTATCACTAAATAATTCAGTAGCCTTAATATTTTTATTATGTTTATAATCATTTTTAATAAATATTTTATCATTAACCCCTAATTGATCTAAAAACATTAATGCCGTGTCGCTTATGTGTGCGTCCGTCATGATAACCTTTTCAGCCTCCTTAATATATCTTTCTAATATTTTTTTTATTGAAACACGTTTATCGTTTAGGGTAGGACAATCAATAAAATACTCTACTAATGAATTAAATTCGTCGAGAAACAAGGTATATCCTGAAATGCTCTCCCAGTCTGCTATTTTTAATAAAGAATCTATTTGTATTATCATATTATTACCTTCATACATACTCAACCAGCCATTTATATCCTTGAACCAGTTGCTTTCAATACCAGCCTCTTTAAAAACTTTATCTTGTTCTTTACCTAATGATAAACGTGATACAATAGATATGAAAGGATTACCTGTTTTTAATGTATAATTTTTAAATGCCGTTGTTTTACCTGTACCTGTATCACTTTTACATATGATATATCTATTTGTAATATTACAAAAGAAAGAACCTTCCGTATCTCCGTCAAGGTATCGCTGTCCTGAAATTACTTTATCAGGTTGTATTTTATGATTATTAGTCGGTTTATACATATAGTATCCTAAAAACTTTTTAACTAATGAAGTTAATGAATCGTCATAGGTAATTAAATCTTTTACTTTTTCATAAAAATCTTTCAATTCTACGGATTTTTGTAAAAATGTAATAGGGTCTTCATTAAGAGGTTTTCCCCATTTAGCGTCATTACACGTATTTAAATATTGATAAAATTTAGCTCGTGTCTTAATGTATTTTGTTTCAGTAGAGTATTTAATAAAACTTTCTTTCATATCTTCACTTAAATCTTGTTGAATAAATCCGCTTTCACGTAAAATTAAAGGTAATGTAGAGATACACCTGTGATTTACTCTATCCCAGTTATCCATTTCTTTTTCTTTACTCCATGAAGAATTTTTTTTATAACATTTTTTATCAATATATTTTTCATTATATTCTATCCATTTATCTTTTTTATTTAATGTTCTCATACAGGTTGTAAAGATAAGCCAGTCTTGGTAACTATTAAAATATTTTTTAGGTAATGAATCTACGATTTTATCTAATACGTCGTCGCTAAAAGAATAATCATAACAGGAGAAATCTATTTCGTCTTGTTCTTCAAGGTCTTCTTTACAAGCAGGATTTACAATTTCACCCTTTTTATCTTTTTTAACTTTAACTTTTATCTGTCGAGGCTGTCTATATATATTTAATAACAGCCATGATTTTAAATCGTCAGGACATACTTTAATAGTAGTATCATTCATAATTGAATAAACCTTACCATTAATACTTGATCCCGGTGCGATTACATATCCGCCATTATTTCTTATATCTATTTGGTGTTTAGCACAGGTAGTCTGTTTAATATCTTTATCCCATTTAAAATATAAATGTTCTCCTCCTGAACCGGTTTTAATAGTTAATGTATTAAATAATTTAACATAATCTTTACCGAATACTTTAATAAATTCACTTTCACCTTCTTTAACTTTATATAAATCCATATCTACAACTACGATTTTATTTACTAAACCGCAGGGTATCCCGTAATTAATACCGGTCAAATCTTTATTTTCTTCTATTAGATAACTTAAACTTCTATTCTCCCATTTATGACGATTTACTATGCTCCATTCAGTCCCTCCTTGTTTGGAGTTATGAATTGTTTTAAAGGACTTTAACATTATATTATTAGTAGATAAATTATTTTGAGGATTTGAGGATTTAATAATTTTCGCGGACATTTCTTTTTTCATTACTTTATTATATAAAATTGTTTTTAAATATAAACGCACTTATAAAAAAAAATCCATTATACTTTAATATTTTAAAAAAATCGGTACGTTTAAATTTAATACTTATATATTTAATCTTTCAACAGCCATATCATAAATTTCTGTATCCATTTCTATTCCTATAAATTCTCTATTCATATTTTTACACGCTATACCGGTCGAACCGCTACCCATGGTTGGATCTAAACACGTATCACCTTCTTTACTATAATACTTTAATATCCATTCCATTAATGCTACCGGTTTTTCTGTACTATGCTTTCCTCTTGTAGATTTAATTTCTAATATAGAGTTCGGTAAGGGAGGCTGGTATGAAGTAGAAGTTTCTCCGTTTTTACTTCTATTTGGATATAAACTATTTTTTCTTTCATATTTTTCTTCTTTAACAACGGATACAGGTAAAGGAGGGTCGTATTTAGCCTCATGGTCTTCTTTTTTTTTGGATACTTTAATTCTACCGGCTTCTCCTCCTCCATATACGTTTTTATCAACGTCATATTTACAGAATTCTTCTTCTTCTTTAATAACAGAGACAGGTAAAGGAGGCGACCACCTCGCTCCACTTGTTACAGGTTGTTTTATTTCTACATTACCATAGGTAGATTTTTCAACCTTAACAGAATCAACTTTATCAACAAATTTATTCTTGTGAGAACTTAAATCATAAAAAGGTAATTTCTCATAAAATACATAGACCATTTCGTGCTTTCTCATAGGCATTTTTTTAGCAGATAAAAACCCTACTGAACTCGATTTAACCCACACTATATCATACCTGAAATAACATTTTTTCGGTGCGGATTGTATCAACTCTACACCGAATTTAGTAGTAGTAGTAAAGAATATTGGAGTATGTAATTTTTTAATTCTCATGACTTCAATCCAGAATAAATTTAAATCTATTTTACAATCCCATTTACAAGACGTTTGTCCGTAAGGTAAATCACAGAATATTATATCTACACTATTTTCAGGTAATCCCTTCATTATTTCTAAACAATCTCCATTAAATACATTCATTTAT
>TARA_R110000822_G_scaffold32743_10_pt1 | contig 11499 bp, 9 predicted proteins | sample TARA_R110000822 | Tara Oceans TARA_R110000822 (sample SAMEA4397666) | marine metagenome | biome: Polar Biome; feature: [SRF] surface water layer (ENVO:00010504); material: water (ENVO:00002006), including particulate matter (ENVO:01000060) such as... | depth 5 m | reverse complement strand
GGCGCGCCGCAGCAGGGCGTCGATGCGTGCCAGCAACTCGGCCAGGGCGGATCCCCGCCTGTCAGGGCTGGCCATCGTGGCGGGGTCGGCTGGCTCGCCAGTGAGCAGTGCCAGTCGCGCGGGAAGCGACACCGTCATTGAAAGCGAGAATCGGTGGCGTGGTGAGGGCGGTAAGTGTGCATTGAAGAACCTGTTATTTAGACGACCGCCCCAGCATGTCGCGCAGTCGGTTGTCTCTGAGAACGTAGTGGTGCATCAGCGCCGCGCTGGCGTGCAGCCCAATCAGGTAGTAGCCCACCAAACCGATGGTTTCGTGCAGCTCTTCGGCCTGTTCGGCCAGCCATTCAGAGGCGGTCAGCGGTGACGGAAAGGGCGTTCCCAGCACCGGTAGCTGGCTGCCCTCCGCACTCATCGACAGCCAGCCCAGCAGCGGCATGGTGAGCAGAAAAACCAACAACACGGAGTGCATGCGTCGCCCCAGCCACTCCTGTATGCCCGGCATCACGGGGCGGCTGATCGGCCGGCGCAATCGCAACCCAACCCGCAGAGCAGTCACTGCCAGCAGGGCGCTGCCAATGATCATGTGCGCCAGCTTGAAAGACTCACGCGGCAGGCTGCCGCGCTCGAATACTGACCGCAACTCGATGGAGCTGTAGGCAAGCACGACCAGGCCAAAGGTCAACCAGTGAAAAATCACCGCGCGTTTCGGCCAGGGCTCAGCCAACAGGCTCGGGCCGTCCGGGGCGGTATTCGGTGCAGGTGGCTTCATCTTGATGGGGCTCCGTCAGCAGAAAGTTCGGGGAATCATCTCAGCGCAACTTTGCGCCTGGACGTCAGTCACGCCCCACCCAGCCGGTACCCGGCGCCGCGAATGGTGTGAATCAGCGGCGTGCTGCCCGGCGGTTCGAGCTTGGCGCGCAGGCGCGAGATGTGCACGTCGATGACGTTGGTCTGGGGATCGAAGTGGTAGTCCCATACGCCTTCGAGCAGCATCGTTCGGGTGACGACCTGCCCGGCGTGCTGCATCAGGTATTCCAGCAGGCGGTATTCCTGCGGCTTGAGCTCGATGGCCTGCCCGGCGCGGGTGATGGCACGCGACAGCCGGTCGAGCTCCAGGTCTTCGACCACCAGCCGCGTTTCGCTGGCCAGGGTGCCGGCATCGCGGGCGCGCCGCAGCAGGGCGTCGATGCGTGCCAGCAACTCGGCCAGCGCGTAGGGCTTGACCAGATAGTCATCGCCGCCGGCCTTGAGGCCGCGAACCCGGTCATCGACCTGTCCCAGCGCCGAGAGAATGATCACCGGCGTGGTGTTGCCGCTGGTGCGCAGCGTGGTGATCACGGTCAGCCCATCCATGTGCGGCAGCAGGCGGTCGACGATGAGCAGGTCGTAGGGCTCCGAGACGGCCATGAACAGGCCGTCGCGGCCGCTGGCGGCGTGGTCGACCGTGTGCCCGGATTCGCGCAGGCCCTTCACCGCAAAGCGCGCCTGTTCGGCATCGTCTTCGATCAGCAGCAAGCGCATGCCCGACTCCGTGACGGGTGGCCGCCAGTCGGTCACCTCAACGGAGGACATGGTAGTCGGCCTGTTGCCCGTCGAGAAAAGTCTCTGCGCCGGGGCCGTGCAGCATGGCCAGGGTGCTCAGTGCGCCAGCCGCCGAGCAGGTGGGGGCGGCCACCGTCACGGCGCGGGGGGCTCCGGCCACCGGATAGCCGGTGCGGGCATCAAGAATGTGACTGTAGCGCTGGCCTTGGTGCCAGACGTGGCGGTAGGCATCGCCGCTGGTGGCAATGGCGCCCTGGCGCAGCCGGATCTGGCGGTCGGATTCGAGAATGCCCACCTGCCAGGGCTGGCCGTCGCGGCGGGGTCGGTTGGCCGCCAGGTCGCCGCCAAAGTTGACCAGCATGGGCACGTCTTCCGCGGCACTGAGCAGGGCCAGGGTGCGATCGACGGCGTATTCCTTGCCAATGCCGCCGAAGTCCAGCGCCATGCCGGCGGGCATCTGCAGGCGTTGGCCGTCCCACTGCGCCCGGTGCCAGCCCACCTGCCGCAGCAGGGCGGTGACCGCGTCGGCGGCCGGCCAGTCGCCGCCGCCGTCGAAGCGCCAGAGGCGGCCGAGCACGCCAGAGCTGAGATCAAACGCGCCCGAACTTTGCTGATGCAGGGCGGCGCCAAAGTCGATCAGCCGGGCGGTTTCGGGGTCGACCTCTACGGGCTGGCCGGCGGCGCGGTTGATGCGGCTGACGATGGTGTCATCGCGATAGCGGCTCCAGGTGCGCTCGATGCGCAGGGCTTCGTTACAGGCCAGCGCGGCCAGCGGGCGTGCGCGGTGCTCGGGCAGCCCGTCGATCAGCACCTCGCAGGGCGAGGCCATGGCCTGAAAACAGGCCCGCCAGAGGCCCTCGGCATCGGCGGCCAGCGACCCGGTGGCGGGCGCGGCCGTCACCAACGGAAGCGGTACCCGGCGGTGAGCATCACGGCGGTGAGTTCCGGCTCCAGATCGAACTTCGACAAACCCGCCGCGGCCTGCTCGGGCACACCGGCCGTCTTGCCGAGTTGGGTGTAGCCCTCCAGCCGCACCGACCAGCTGTTGCCGCTGTCCAGCGTCTGGCCGTATTTGAGGCCCACGGTGAGCGCGTCGAACTGCCCCAGGCGCTGATCGGCGCTGGCAAATTGCAAGGCGTTCTCTTCCCCGTCGAACAGGGCGGCGCGGTAAAAATCGGCTTCAGACTGGCGGTAGTAGCGCAGGTGCGGCTCCAGGTAGCGACGTGCGCTGAAGTTCCAGCGGTAGGTCGTGTCCAGCGTTTGCGAGACGATGCCCCAATCATCGGTCATCAACCGCAGGGAGATGTCCCACACGTCGCGATCGAAGACAAAGCGTTTGTACTGGCCATAGACGGCGTGCTTGGTGCGCTCGTCGGGGCGCGCCTCGTAGGCGTAACGCAGCGGCTCACCATCGGTTCCGACCACCGAGAGCAGCTTGTAGGGATCGGTCTGGTAGCCATCGGACAGGCTCATCGAATAGCTGAACACCGCGAGGCTTTCGGGCGACAGCACCTGGGTCACGCTGGCCAGCAGGTCGGTGATGGTCTTGGACTCGGTGCCCGCGTCGCGACCGGTCGGCGCACCGGGCGCGGGCACGCGGGACAACCCCACCGGCACGCCGCCCTCGGGATCGATGCGGTCGCTGGCAAAGTTGAACCCGACGCTCACCGAGGTGTTCTTCAGATTGAAATCACGGGTGAACGTGGCGCCGCCACCGAACGAGGTGTAGTCGAACTCGTTCGAGGCATTGGCCGAGATCGTGACCGCGTTGCGGCTGCCCAGCGGCCGGGTGTAGCTGCCGTCAAGCGCCACGCGGGTGTCGTGAAAGGTGTCATCCAGCGGCGTTTCACCCGGTGCGGCGGTGTACTGGCCGTTGCCGGACGGTCGCGAAAAGGTCTGCGGCGCCGAGGCCGGGGCGGCCCCGTTGGGCGAGGCCCCGGTGAGCACGTCCACGGTCACGGCAGCGCTGAGGATCTGCCCGTTGTCGCCATAGCGGGTGGCGCGCAGTTTGGGCTCGACGGCCTGCACGCGGCTGTCGGCCTCGCTGTAGACCAGGGTCGAGGTGTCGAACTCCCAACCGGGCTCGGCGGTCTGGCCGCTGGCGTGTCCGCTCAGGCCCAGCAGGGCGAGGGCGGCTGCATTCAGAGGTGAGTGTTTCAGTTGCATCCGCAACCCCCGCCGCCGAAGCCCCGACCCCCGCTGGACGCTTCTTTGCTGAAGTAGGTGTGGTCTTCAAACGCGGCCTGAGCGGCGTCGCTGACGGGCTGCATGTCGGGTCGCGCCAGCGTGCCGCGTTGCCAGGGCTGAACGTTGACGCAGCCCCCCAGGGTGATGATCAGAACCAGCGGGAACAGAATTTTCATTTCAGGGCACTCAAAATGGCGGCTTCGTAATCGGGAATCTCGTCGGTGCGGAAGCCGCTGTGCTGCCACAGCACCTTGCCGTCAGGTGACAGGAGCACAGCGCTGGGCATGCCCTGCAGTTGGTACTGGGCGGCCAGCTCGCCCGCCGGGTCGTAGTGCAGTGCGAACCGGGCCGGGTAGCGCTGCAAAAAGCGCGCGGCGTCAGACTTGTTGGTGTCGACGTTGACGCCAACCACATGAATCTCGCTGCCAAACCGTTGCTGCACGCTGTTCAGCCACGGAAACGACTGCGCGCAGGGCGTGCACCAACTGGCCCAGAAGTCCACATAGACCGGCTTGCCGGGCGGCGCGTCGAGCGCGCGCGGAATGGGGTCGGCGAAGGCCACGTTCGCCAGCAGCGTCAGTGCCAGGGTCGCGAGTCGGGTCCAGGGGCGTGCGGTCATCAGCGGGCCTTTGAAGAATGAGCGCGCAGTCTGCGCAGCCGCGGGTGTCAGCGGTCTGGCCGGTTCATGAACAATTGTTCATCTTGCGGTGGCGCGATGGACCCGTTCCCGGCTCTGTTGCCCGCCTCAGCGCGCGGCCGGGGCCCGACGCGCGACGTTGGCCGTATGCTGAAGCCTCCTTTCACAGTCTTTGATGGTCCATGGCCCGATCCGGAAAAATGTTGATGGCCGGCATGCGCTCGGTGGGGCGGCTTGCGGCGTCGAGGCTGCGCGGCCGCTCGGGGGATCAGTCGTGGACCGATGTGGGGGAAGACTGGTTTCGCACCCTGAGCGAGATGAAAGGCGCGGCGATGAAGCTGGGGCAGCTTGCCTCGCAGTACGCCGACGTCTTGCCGCCAGGTCTGGCCGGTCCGCTGGCCCGGTTGCAGCGCGATGCCGAAGCACGCCCCTATGCCGAAATGAAGCAGGTGCTCGACGCCCAGTGGTCGGCCCCGCAGTGGGCGATGGTCAGGCCCTTGCAGCCCACGGCACTGGCCGCCGCGTCAATTGGCCAGGTGCACCGCACCCAGCTGGTGGACGGCCGTGAGGTGGTGGTCAAGATCCGCTATCCCGGCGTGGCCGATTCGGTTGACGAAGACGTGCTGGCGCTGGGCCGCCTGTTGCGCATGGGCAAGCTGCTGCCACTGGACGGCAAGGCCCTCGACGGCCTGCTGGACGAGGTGCGCGCCCGGTTCAAGGAAGAAACCGACTACACCCGCGAACTGGCCTATCTGCAGGCGATGACGGCCCACGCCGCCTGGCCGGGCGTGCGCTATCCCGTGCCGGTGCCGGCCTTGTGCACCGAGGGCGTGCTGGTCACCGAATGGGCGCCCGCCGACAGCATCGAAACGGCACTGGACTATGCCCCGGAGGTGCGTGACCAGATTGGCGCGCGGCTGCTCGGCTGGTTGTTGCAGCAGGTGCTGGTCAGCGGCTGGGTGCATGCCGATCCGCATCCCGGCAATTTTGGATTCCACGCCGATGGCGGCATCACGGTCTACGATTTTGGCTGCGTGCGCGAGGTCAGCGACGCCCATCGCGTGCAGATGCGGCGCATCACCGGCGCGGTGCGCGGTCAGGACTGGACCGCCCTGCACGAAGCGGTGCACGCGCTGGGCGGGCTGGGGCGCGCCGCCGATGACGCGCAGGCCAGATCAGCGCTGCTCGATGCCATGCGCCCGCATTACCAGGCGCTGGCGGCGGTGGGCACCGACCGGCTGTTCGCCGAGCGCCCTTTCGACTTTGGCGATGCGCGGCTGATGGACGACACACGTCGCGTTGCCCGGCAGGAGCTGGTGCGCTGGCTGCGCGACTACCGGCCGATTCCGCCACTGGCGTTCGTGGGCCGCGCGCTCAGTGGCCACTACTGGATGCTGCGGCGCCTCGGCGCGCGAATCGACGTGCCGGCGGTGCTCGACACGATTGCTTTGCCCGGCTACTGAAACTGGTTTTCCTTGGGGTCGATGATCAGCTTCTTGTCGGGCGACAGCAGAAAACGCACGATCGGCCACAGCATCAGCGGCACCAGAAAGATCGCGAAGCTGAGAAATTTGGTCAGGTCATGCTGCGGCGCCCAGGTGCTGCAGGGCACCTCGAAGTCGAGCTGCGGCAGGGTGTCTTTCTGGGCCGTGGCGCAGAACTGGTTGATCTGCGTGAGCTGGTCGCTGTTGACCCGCTTGCAGTCGAAACAGTCGTAGTCGTAGACCGGCTCGCGCAACTCGGGATAGATCGCCCGCGCCTTGCTGCGATTGTTGATGTGGTAGTAGATGCCCTCGGCGTCGCGGGCGATGTAGCCGGCCCCCGAGATCGCGGCCAGGTCGTTGACGCGAAAGCGCATGTCCTGGGCCAGCCAGTCGCCGGCAAAGTAGGCGACGATGCCCCACAGCGCCACCAGCGTCCAGAAGATCTGGCGTCCGCGCTGGGCCTGCGCGACCTGTTCTGCCGTGGGGGTGTCAGCGTTCATGGAGGCGCTCCTGTGCCGGGCCAAGGGTCGAGGCGGGTGGGTCGGTGTCTGTCATCGGCGTGTCGTTGCCGCACACCATGATGCCTGTGTGCCTCCCGATTCAGCTGGGCAGGATAAGGTGAATCCGGTTGTTCGATGGCGCCCCGACGTCTCGCAACTTAAAACCCGAACAAGGAGAGTCCCCCATGGCGAACACCCCCGCGAAGGCCGCGTCACGCTGGCACGACGCCCCCAAGGCGCAACGCGACTGGCTCGAAGCCTACTATCGCCAAGCCTCGAACGAGGTGATCAGCCTGTTCTCGACCTCGCAGTTGATCGACGCCGCGCTGGCCCACCAGAAGCTGGCGGCCAAGGCGCCGCCGCCGCAGGGCAAGGCCGAATGGCTGACCGGCCCCGGGCCGCGTGAATACCGGCTGCTCACGGTGTGTCCCGACCGGCCGTTTCTGGTCGACACCCTGCAACTCACCTTGCGCCGCCACGGCGCGCAGGTGATTGCCACCTTTCACCCTCAGCTGCGGCTGGACCGCAGCGGCAAGACGCTCAAGGTCGGCGACGATGGGCCGCTGGAGTCGTTGATCCAGATTCATCTGCAATGGGCGCCGGCCGATGCCGACGCCGAACGGGCCCTGCGTGACGACATCACCGAGTCGCTGGCCGAACTGCGACATCTGGTCGACGACTTCGAGCCCATGTGCAAGGCGGCGCGCGACACCGCCACGGCCTGCCGCGCCGTGATCCAGGAGGACCTGAAAGAAGAAGCCGCCGAGGTCGCCGCCTTTCTCGACTGGCTGGTCGAAAGCCATTTCACCTTCTTTGCCGTGCAACCCACCCAGCGAGCGCCCGGCGCCTCCGGCTTCGAGCGTGACGAAGGCGCGAGCCTGGGACTGGCCGCGAAGGGCCGGCGGCTGGCGCACACCGACGACCTGATGGCGCAGCGCAGCGAGCTGGATCGCTACACCGACTCCCGCCGCCTGCTGGTGGTCACGCAGTCGACGGTGCGCGCGCGGGTGCATCACGACGAACTGCTGGACGTGATTTCGGTGAAGCGGCTTGACGAGCAGGGCGAGGTGATCGGCACGATCCGCTTCATCGGCCTGTTCACCACCGATGTGTACATCGAGCGGCCGCGCCACATTCCGCTGCTGCGGCAACGGGTCAGCCAGGTGCTGGCGCGGGCCGGTTACGCCGAGGGCTCGCACAGCAGTCGTGCGCTGCGCGACACGCTGGCGATGCTGCCGCGCAGCGAGTTGTGGCAGTCCTCCGAAGACGAACTGTTTGCGCTGGGCACCGGCGTCATGGCCCTGCGCGACCGACACCAGTTGCGGCTGTTTCTGCGCCGTGACCGCTACGGCCGGTTCTTCTCGGCGCTGCTGTACCTGCCGCGTGACCGCTATGGCCGGGTCCTGCGTGATCGGCTGATCGACGCCTTGCAGGCCGAGCTGGGCGCCACCGACATTGATCGCCGCGTGGAGTTTCCGCGGGGCGGGCGCCATGCGCTGATCTATGTGCGGCTGACCACGCCCGATGCGCCGCCCATGCCCGACGATGTGAAGGCGCTGGAAACGCGCCTGCTGGCGCTCACCCAGACCTGGGCGGAGCGCCTGATCGCCCGTCTGGGCGAGACCGCCGAATCGGTGCAGCGCGCCCAGCAGTACGCCGAGGCCCTGCCGCCGGCCTACCAGGAGCGCACCGACCTCGACACCGCCATCGCCGACATCGCCACCCTGGAGCAGTTGCGTGACGCGCGGCCGGTGATCATGCGGCTGCCGGTCAACGAGGCAGCCGGCGACGACGCCGAAAGCTGTTTCACGCACCTGCGGCTGTTCAGCCGGGGTCAGCCCGCGGCCCTGTCGGAAGTGCTGCCCAAGCTGGAAAACTTCGGGCTGTTCGTCACCGGTCAGTCGCCCACGGCGGTGGCGGCCACCGCCCGGCAGCCGCGCGCCTGGATCCATGAATTCGACGTGCGGCCCGTGGGGCGCTGCGCCGGCGCGCCCGCCGAACAGCAGCAGCGCATGGAGGCGGCCTTCGCCGCGCTGCTGGCCGACGAGATCGAAGATGACCCGCTCAACGCCCTGGTGCTCGCCGCCGGGCTGACCGCGCGTGAAACGGTGATCATCCGCACCGTGGTGCGCTATCTGGTGCAGACCGGGTTGCCGTACTCGCAGGCGTTCATCGAGCAGCAACTGGTGCGCCATCCGCAGGTGGCCGGCCTGCTGGTGCGGATGTTCCTCACCCAGTTTGATGGGCAGCGCACGTCTGAGGCCCGCGAGGCCGACGCCGAAGCGCTGAATGCCGAAATCGACGCCGCGCTCGACGCCGTGCCGGCACTCGACACCGACCGCATCCTGCGCGCTGCCCGCTCGGTGGTGCGCGCCACCCTGCGCACCAACGTGGCACTCGACAAACCGGTGCTGTCGATCAAGCTCGACCCGACGCAGATCAGCGAGCTGCCCAGACCGCTGCCGATGTTCGAGATCTTCGTCTACAGCCCGCAGATGGAAGGCGTGCACCTGCGTGGCGGCCGGGTGGCGCGCGGCGGTCTGCGCTGGTCCGACCGGCTGCAGGATTTCCGCACCGAAGTGCTGGGGCTGGTCAAGGCCCAGCAGGTGAAGAACAGCATCATCGTGCCGGTGGGCGCCAAGGGCGGCTTTGTCGTCAAGCGCGGGGACCGCAGCGATCGAGAGGCCTGGGGCAAGGCCGGGCGCGCGGCCTATGTCGATTTTCTGTGCGGCCTGCTCGACCTGACCGACAACCGCAAGGGCGACCAGATCGTGCCCCCCAAGGGCGTGGTGTGCCGTGACGCGCCCGACCCGTATCTGGTGGTGGCCGCCGACAAGGGCACCGCCCGCTTCTCTGACCTGGCCAATGAAACCGCCGCGACCTACGACTTCTGGCTGGGCGATGCCTTCGCTTCCGGCGGCAGCCAGGGCTACGACCACAAGAAAATGGGCATCACCGCACGCGGCGCCTGGGAAAGCGTGAAGCGCCACTTTCGCGAGATGGACCACGACATCCAGACCACACCGTTCAGCGTCGTCGGCGTTGGTGACATGAGCGGCGACGTGTTCGGCAACGGCATGCTGCTGTCGAAGCAGATTCGCCTGATCGCGGCGTTCGACCATCGCGACATTTTCATCGACCCCGATCCCGACCCGGCCACCTCGTTTGCCGAGCGCCAGCGGCTGTTCTCGCTGTCGCGGTCGAGTTGGGAGGACTACGACCGCTCGCTGATCTCCAGGGGCGGCGGCGTCTATTCGCGCAGCCGCAAAAAGATCGAACTCAGCGCCGCGGCGCAACAGGCCCTTGGCTGCGACAGCGCGCGCCTGACGCCCTACGAACTGATGCGCGCCATTCTCAAGGCGCCGGTTGACCTGTTCTGGAACGGCGGCATTGGCACCTATGTGAAGGCCCGCCACGAAAGCCACGGCGACGTGGGCGACCGCGCCAACGACGCGGTGCGCGTCAACGGCAACGAACTGCGCGTCAAGGTGGTGGGCGAGGGCGGCAATCTGGGGCTCACGCAGGCCGGGCGGGTCGAGTTTGCGCTGGCCGGGGGGCGGGTGTTCACCGATGCCATTGACAACGCCGGCGGGGTGCACAGCTCCGATCGCGAGGTGAACATCAAGATTCCGCTCAACCAGTTGATGCAGGCCGGGCGGCTCACCCGCAAGGTGCGCGACCCGCTGCTGGTGGCCATGACCGACGACCTGGCCGCCGCCGTGGTGCACGACAACCTGGTGCAGTCGGCGGCGCTCAGCTTCGCGGTGGCCGAGCAGGCCGAACGCGGTGACGAGTACCTGAACCTGATCCGCGCGCTGGAGCAGGGCGGCGATCTCGACCGGGTGGTCGATGGCCTGCCCGACGAAGAAACCTGGCTCAGCCGTCGCCGCGGCGGTCAGGGCCTCACGGCGCCGGAACTGGCGGTGGTGCTGGCGCACACCAAGATCGCGCTGTTCGATGATCTGGTGGCCAGCGAGGTGCCCGATGACCCCGCCTTCACCGACGACCTGCTGGCCTACTTTCCGCCGCAGTTGGTGACGCGCTATCGCAAGGCACTGACCGGCCACCGGCTGCGGCGCGAGATCATCGCCACGATCCTCACCAACAGCGTCTGCAATCGTATGGGCGCGCCGTTCGCGCATCGGCTGGCCAGTGAAATCGGCGTCAGCCGTGCGCAGGTGGTGCACGCCTGGCTGGTGGCCACGCGGCTGGTCAACGTGGACGATGAATGGGCCTGGCTGGACACGCCGCGGGTCGGGCAATTTGCCTTGCGGCAGTCGTATCAGCGCCGGGTGTCGGGCCTGCTCAAGCACCTGACCCGCAGCCTGCTGATTCGCCGAGAAGGGCCGCCCACCGCGCTGGCTGACGAGGTCAAACGCCATGCGGTGTTCGCCAGGCGACTCAAGCAGGACGATTTCGCCGCGCAGTTGCCCACGCGGTATGCCGAGAATCACCGCGCGGCCGTGGCCACCCTGCGTGACGAGGGGCACGACCCCGACGTGGCCGAAGGACTGGCCAAGACGCGCTACCTGGGCGTGCTGCCCGATCTGGTGTCGATCAAGGATGCGGTTGACGCCCCGCCGGCACAGGTGGCGCACCGCTTCTTCGCGGTGGGCGATCGTTTCGACCTGCCCGGTCTGCATGCCGCCCTGACCGGCTCGCAGGTGGACGGCCGCTGGCCGGCGCTGGCGCGCGTGGAATTGCGCGAAGACCTGTTCGCCGCCCAGCGTGACCTGACCCTCAGCGTGCTGGCTGCGCCCAGTGTCGAGGCCTGGGAAAAGCGCCATGCCAAGGCGCTGGCCACCGCGGACGAGCGCCTCGCCCTGCTGCGGGGTGACGAGGGCGATCCGTTCATTCGCCTCGGCATTGCGGCGCGCGCGCTGAACCGCCTGGCGGCCCAGTTGGCGCCCTGAACGGCCGCGGCGGCCGCGCCCCGGCGTGCCGGGGGCGGCGCGGCGCAGCGCCTCAGTTGCGGGTGACGGTGTCGTGCACGAAGCGCAATTTTTCGATCACCGGCGGCGCCAGCACGAACGGGTATCCGTCGGCCAGGCCCATGCTGCGGTTGAGGTTGTTGAGCGCGTAGATCAGCGCCAGCCAGTCTTCAATCATCAGGTCGAAGGGGCGGGCGGGGTGGAAGCCGCTGCGCGGC
>TARA_R110000822_G_scaffold34_6_pt1 | contig 11516 bp, 9 predicted proteins | sample TARA_R110000822 | Tara Oceans TARA_R110000822 (sample SAMEA4397666) | marine metagenome | biome: Polar Biome; feature: [SRF] surface water layer (ENVO:00010504); material: water (ENVO:00002006), including particulate matter (ENVO:01000060) such as... | depth 5 m | reverse complement strand
TTAGATGGTTCAGGATCTTTTGTTAAAGTTATTATAGAAAATGCTGGTAATAATATAAAGTCAGCTAATATTGCTGTAGTTGATTTAGATAATACAGGTAGTAATTTATTTGCAAATGTAAAAGTTGGTAACACTTTATTTGTTTCAAATACAGGTGGATCGACTGGTAATGCTATTTTACTTCCTGTACTACAAAACGGTATACTTAAAGAAGTTGTTGTAGCTGATCCTGGAATAGGTTATAGTTCAAATATCAGAACATTTATTACCGTACAAGGTGATGGTTCTAATGCAGCTTTTCAACCTTTTATCAATGCTTCTGGAGAAATAGAAGATGTAATAATTACATCAAGAGGTGAAGGTTATACCAATGCTGAATTGAATGTAGTTGGTGCAGGAACAGGAGCTGATCTTTCAGTGAGTTTTGAGGATGGTGATTTAGATACTTCCCAAAGTCTTGTAGAGCTTTCTGCTGTACCTGGAGCAATATATAATCTTATAATTAATGCTTCTGGTACTAATTTTCAAAACACTTCAAATGCAGCAATTTCTATAATTGGTGATGGTACAGGGTTTGATGCTTCTATAACTTTGACAGCTCAAACTAATTCAATTAGCAGTGTTACAATTAATAATGCTGGTTCTGGATTTACATATGCTAATGTACAAATAACTGGATCAGGCTCCAACGCAGGTACAGGAGGAGCCAATATAACAGCTATATTACCTCCAGAGAATGGTCATGGATTTGATGCTGTAGCTGAGCTTTTTGCTGATACTCTTATGTTCTTTTCAACCATAAATAATGAAGAAATACATAATATAATTATTGATAATGACTTTAGACAATTTGGTTTACTTAAAGATATAGAAATATTTGGTGAAGCAAGAGCGTTTGCAAATTCACTTGGAACACCTACGTTTTTAGCAACTTTTGATACTTTAAGTGATGGAGGATCTGAAATTGCTAAAGATGCTGTTTTAGAATTAGCTTCAGACACAAGTAGAAAATTTGAAGTTGTCGACACAGTCACAGCAAATACACAAATGTTATTAACTAGTTTAAACAATCACACATTAGTTGGAACGGATGTTTTAAAAAGTGTAGCAGGTACAAGTTTTACCGTTACAACTGTAAATCAAAATCCTACTATAAATAAATTTAGTGGTGATTTAGTTTTTATTGATAATAGAACACAAGTATCATTCACAGAAGACCAATTAGTATCTTTCAGAACAATTTTAACTGTATAAAATATGCCTACTATCTTTCCTACTTCGCCTCATTTTGATGATTATGACGAATCTAAACAATTTGTTAGAATTTTATTTAGACCTGGACGTGCTGTTCAGGCTAGAGAATTAACTCAGCTTCAAACAATTATACAAGCCCAAGTTGAAAGATTTGGAAAAGGAATATACAAAGACGGCTCTTTCGTTTCACCTCCAAGTGAAACTTTAGATGAACGATTTTCGTTTGTAAAATTACTTGATAGTTTTAATAATATTACTGCAGATTCAGTTATAACTGATCTCGTAGGTCAAACTATTATAGGTCAAACATCAGCAGTGAAAGCTACTGTAATAGATGTTACTACTACGACTGCAGACGGTGATCCGCCTACTCTCTTTGTAAAATATACAGATGGTGGTATAAACAATCAAGAAACATTTAGTGATAATGAAGAAATAAAAAATGCTGGTTTATCAGTAACTGTTAAAAGTACTGCCTCTGAATCAACAGGATTTGGTACAGCTTTTTCTATTGGACAAAGTACTGTATTTGCAAAAGGTAATTTCTTATTTGTTCCACAGCAAACTCATATTGTTGAAAAATATTCGAATGTCCAAAATAAATTAATTGGATTTACAGTTTCTGAAAGTATTATAGATTCAAATGATGATAGTTCATTACTTGATCCAGCAACAGGAACATTTAACTTCTTTGCACCAGGTGCAGATAGGTATAAAGCTAATTTAACATTATCAAGTAGAGCATTAGAGTTTGCTTCAAATACTGATACTAATTTTATAGAAATTATTAGAATAGAAGATGGTATAGCAGTATCTAAAAATATAGATCCAAGATTTAGTGTATTAGGTGATACATTAGCAAGAAGAACATTTGAAGAATCCGGCAATTATGTTGTCGATCCTTTTTCAATGGAGTTAAGAGAACATTATAGAATAACCTCAACAGGAAGAAAAAATAATGTTGCAGCTGTTGTTAATACTGGAGTATTTAATTTAGCAAATGGTGGTGATAATGCCAAGTTTGTTTCAGTTATTACACCTGGACAATCATATGTTAAAGGATATGAAGTTGACAATGTTGGCACAAGATATTTAACTATAGATAAAGCAAGAGATTTTGCTAATGTTACAAATGGTGTAGTTGCAAGTCAAATATCAAGTTTTATTGATATACAAGAATCAAATTCAATTCCAGATACAGCTGTAATAGAAAACTTAATACTAAGAGATCAATACAAATCAAGTAATGCTGGTCAAAATGGTGCAATAGTTGGTACAGCTAAATCAAGAGGGTTTTTATATAAATCTGGTAATGTATCAAACGCTATAGGTAATCCTTTAGGGGATGGCAAGTTTAAATTATATTTATTTGATGTACAAATGAATAGTGGTAAATCATTTGACAGAGATGTTAAACATATAGTATCAGATACTTTTGAATTTGCTGCAAACATTACACCTGTTTTAACTAATATAACAGGAGCTGTTACTTATAATGCTGCTTCAACGACAGTTAGAGGTAGTGGAACAAGATTTCAAACCGAATTAAAAGTAGGTGATTTATTTTCAGTATCCAATGCAACTGTTACAGAAAGATATCAAGTTGCAACAATTGTAGATGATGTTACGTTAACCACTACAGCTGCACCACATATTAACTTACAATTATCTGGTTTCTTTACGTATGCTACAGCACAATTAAATACAGCTAATATTGGTGATTCAGATAAGGATACTTTAGTTGTTAAGTTCCCACAAGATGTAATTAAAGCAGTTGATCCAGCCAACACTAAAACAACATATACTGTTAAAAGACAAGTAACTCAATCGTTATCATCAGGAGCAGCTACTATTACGGCTGGTACAAATGAAACATTCTCACCTTTTTCTGCTGATAACTATACAGCTGTAATTACATCAGGAGCAAGAAAAGGTCAATATATTAACATTCAAAGTGGTGATATAGCATTTAATGGCGCATTTACTGAAGTAACTTTTGATTTTAGTGGAACCCCTGGTGAAAATTTAACTAATGAAACTATGGAGTTTATAGTTACTGTTAATAAGATAACAAGTGCTGCATTAAGAAAAACTAAAACATTAGTTGAAAATGCAACTATAGATTTTACACAAAACGCTAATGCATTAGTTTCAGTTATTTCATTAGGAAAAGCTGATGGGTTTAGATTAAAATCAGTTAAAATGGCAAATGTTGAAACACAATTTGGAATGCCATATACAACTGATAGAGAATCTAATATTACTTCGAGATATACTTTTGATACAGGTCAAAAGGCTACATTTTATGATACTGCTAAAATTAGATTAAAACCAACAGCTGGTTTACCAGAAAGACCAATAAGAGTTACCTTTGATCACTTTACACATGGTTCTGGAGATTTTTGTTCAGTAGGATCATATGCTAATTATGAAACAATACCAGAAGTATTTTTAAATGGAGAATTATTTCCATTGAGAGATTGTTTAGACTTTAGACCAGTTATTAATGATGCTGGAACAGGCTTTAGTGGAACAGGATCCCAAGTACCAGAATTTTTAGATCCAGGTGTTAATTTCAAAACTGATTATCAGTTCCATTTACCAAAAATTAATTCAATTGGTTTAGATGAAAACGGAAACTACTTTGTTGTAAATGGTAAGAGTGAACTTAATCCAAGAGAACCTAATTTTCCAGCAGATCTTTTAAAACTATACGTATTAAAACAAAAACCATATGTGTTTAATCTAAATGATGATATAGAAATTAAAAAAGTTGAAAATAAAAGATTTACCATGAAGGACATTGGTAAAATTGAAAATAGAGTCAAAACATTAGAATTCTATACTTCATTGAATCTTTTAGAAAGAGATGCTCAACAAGAACAAATCCAAGATGAATTAGGTTTTGAAAGATTCAAAAATGGGTTTGTAGTTGATTCATTCACAGGTCACGGTGTTGGTGATTCATTAGATAACCCTGATTATGCTTGTTCTGTTAACTTTACAAAGAAAGAAGCATCTCCTTTAATTAAAAGTAAATTTATAAACCTAAAAGAGAAATCAACTTCCAATGCACAACGTGAATCTAATAATTATACATTAACAAATGAAGTAATATCATTACCATATACACATGAAGTTTTAGTTCAAAATCCATTTTCAAGTAAAGTACAAAATTTAAATCCATTTAATATTAATGTATTCCAAGGATTTATGACATTAGGACCTCCAGGAGATTTGTGGTTTGATGATAGAAGAGTGCCTGATGTTGAGGTTGATAGAACAGGAACATTTGACTCCTTGTCATCACAATCTCTTATAAAGAAAAATGGAGAGAATATATTTGGTTCTATTAATGACATAGAACAACTTAGAAATGGTATTCCACAAGATACAGATGAACTACCAGACAACTTAAAAGGTATTTCTGATTTGATAGGATCCGTATCGCCTGCCACATCTTCAGTAAAATTACAAGGTAATGATGTAGTAAAAAATATTACAGTCGTACCTAAAATGAGAGATGTAAGTATTAGATTTGTTGTTGATGGTATGAGACCTAACACTAGTTTACATGCATTCTTTGATGAAATTAATGTTACATCTTTTTGTACACAAAATACAACCGTACAAGTATCTGCAGAAGAGAGCTTTCAAGGCAATGTAAACACTACGACAGTACTTGCTACTCAAAAATATAATGATCTAAGTAATGCGTACACAAATGCCTTTTTAACACCTTTACAAACTGATTCAACAGGTTCTATATCTGGTGTGTTTAATTATAGTTCTTCTTCGTTGAATATTAATACAGGTCAAAAGTTATTTAGATTAACAAACTCATCCAGTAATGACAGAGCACAAGAAATTTCTTATGCTGAACAAATATTTGTTTCTGATGGTGTTATTCGAGAGATATCACGTGAGGTATTAAGGCCACCTCCTCCTCCACCAGTTATTATTCATCCACAACCTGATCCAGGACCACAAACACAAGAACCAGCAAGTGTAAATGTACTGTCTACATTAGAAAAAATATATGTAGGTATGCGCGGTGTTCCTCCTAATGCAGAAGAAGTGGCATATTGGAATGAAAGAGCACCCGGTATTGCTACAACAGCCTGGGGTGATGCAGACTCAAATCCTGCTCCTAATCAAGCATCAGTATTAGCTGAATTAGCTCATGGATTTGCTGTTAATGGCATTGCTGGTAATGAGAGTGGGGCAGCTCAAGCAGCTGGTGCTGAAGTAAATAGAGACGGTCCAAAACTTTCATACTTTAACAATGAGACAACATTAACTGAATTTAATACTAAAAATATTAACTCTTTACTACAACTATAGTATAATTTTAAGGCAATAATAAATGGCAATTAATAGAATAGATCCAGTAGCACAAACATTCTTTATAAAAGAGCCTACTTTTATTTCGAAAGTAGATTTATTCTTTTCTACTAAAGATAATAGCCTTCCTATTTTTCTTCAGATAAGAAAAAATAAAGATGGGTTTCCTACTGATGTTGTTTTGCCATTTAGTCAAAAAGTAGTACAAGCTGCAAATGTTAGTACTTCTGCTGATGCAAATACAGCAACAACTGTAGAATTCTCTGCACCTGTATTTTGTGATATTGGAGAATACTCTTTAACAGTTGGATCAGATTCAAAAGCATACAATGCTTATGTTTCAGAATTAAATGGTACAGATACACTTACAGGTAGAACAATATCCGAACAACCTTTAGTTGGTTCTTTATTTCTATCTGAAAATTTAAGATTATATCAACCAGATTTATTTGAAGATTTGAAGGTAACTATATATAGAGCCAAATTTTCCACTTCTGTAACAGCTAGTGTAGAACTTGATTTATCAAAAGGTCTTGGTGCATCTGGAGGTGGTCCTACCTTATCTTCAATTAGTAATTTGGAATCAGATCCATTAGAAGTTTATCCTAACATTAAAACAATGAAAGTTTATCATTTCAATCATGGTTTATTGAATGCTTCTTTTGTTAGGATCAATAATGTCGCAAATGCAAATATAATACTAGCTAACGGAGAACCTTCAATTGGTAATATCGTTGGTATGTTTGGTAATTTAATTCAGGATGTAGATTTTACTGTAAGCAATGTTAGATTTGATTCATATACAGTTAATTTACCACAAATTCCTAACATTAAAAAACCAACAAGATTTGGTGGTGAACAAGTATATATTGAAGATAATATAGGTTATTCAACTATTACACCTCAGTTATCTATATTTAAACCAGCAAATACATCTGTTAATAATCAAGTTATAACTACAACCCCAACAACTGGATCTACTTATACTATAGATTCTGCTTTTCAAGATATTCAAAATGCAGTAGAAAATAATTTTGATAATATAAAAGTTGTAGCAAGTAAAAAAAATGAATCTTATAAAACAGCAAATGCAACTACTTTTAGATATAAAGTAGTTATGAATACTGATAATGATAGAGTTTCACCAATAATTGATACACAACAACTTGGTGTAAATTTTAAACGTAATCTGGTAAATGATCCAACATATGCTGAGCTTGATGCTCACGAATTGAGAGTTTTATCAAGAGATGGTACAGCCGGTAAAGGTGGTCACAAAGCTAATATTGTAGCACTATCAAATACAACAGCTGTAATAACATTACAGAATGTAAGATCTCAAGAAAATGCAAACACATTAATTAATGGTACAATATTAAACGTACAAGCAAATACAACTCAGACAATTGGAACAGGTGCTTATAATTCTGGACTTTACAGAGTTATAGATGTAATAGATGGTGGTCTTAACATTAAAGTAGCTCTTGTTAATATTGCAAACTCAATTATTTCAACTGATGAAGCTAATAACAATGTTTATTCAATTGTAAGTACATCTGACTTTATTGCAGAAGAAGCAGCAACAGGTGGTTCAGCATTTTCAAAATATATATCAAGGCAAGTAGATTTTATTAATCCAAGTACTGGAGTTAAGTTTTTCTTTGATGTATCTAAACCAGCTGATGCTACTGTTGATATTTTCTTAAAAACTAAATTAGCTGGTGACACTACACCAATGAATCAGGTAGAATATACTAAGGTATCAAATGTTACAATCACAAATTCTTTAGGTGGTGAATTTGTACAATTCCAACAAGAAGTAAATAACCTAGAAGAATTTAATTCTTTGGTATTTAAATTGGTACTTGAATCAACTGATGAATCACAAATACCTAAAATTAAAAATTTGAGAGCAATAGCTATACAATGATAAAAGTAAAAGATTATCCAAATTTAGTTAGAGATCCTAATTCAAAAGCTATAATTAATGCTGATCAATCCGCTTATAGAGAATATAAGCAAAAAAATATTGTAAAAGATAGACTGGCTACTATGGATAATGAAATAAATACTATAAAAGAATCTGTTGATGAAATAAAAAACTTACTTAAACAACTGGTACAAAAATGACTTTTTATGCAAACATAACATTAAGAGAAGGTGGTACATTACTTGCTAATAGTGTAGGTAATGGAGTAAAAGTTGCCAATGTAGCTCTTACAAATAAACAAGTAGATAATAACTTTGCTAATATTTCAATAGAAGTTGCAAATTTATCTAACACTGTTATTAATCCAATACCTTTTGCTATTGCGTTAGGATAATCAAGGGAAAACATGGCAAACAAATTTAAATCTAAACTTCAAGCTAACATTGCTTTTTCAACTCCTGGAGGCTTTGCAAATATTGGTGCTTATTCAGTTCCAACCGGTTGTGTAGCAACTGTGATAGGAATGTCTATTGCTAATATGAACGTCACAACACAAGCAACAGTAGATATTCAAGTAAATAAAGGAACTGGTCCAACTGGTAATATAAGGTTACTACAAGCTGCTCCAGTACCAATTGGTGGCGCATTAGTTGCTGTAGGTGGAGACCAAAAAGTTGTATTAGAAGTAAATCAATCAATGCAAGTCAAAGCTACTACTGGTAATGTTGATGTGATCATGTCTATCTTAGAATCAGATCAAACATAAGGATTAAAAATGGCTCTAACTAAACTAAGAGGAAATATAATTGCTACTGGAACAGTAAGCAATTCCTCTATACAGCTTAACACTATTGCAAATAATAAACTTGCTGCTCCATTTACAACTGGTAAAGCAATAGCAATGTCAATGGTTTTTGGGTAAAAGGAAAAAATAAATGGCAAATCCAAATATAGTAGGCGTTACCACAATCAATGGAAACACTACTTCTGTAGCATCAGCAGTAGCTTCAAAGACTTTAATTAATAATAAGGCTTCAAGTGGCAAAATTGTAAAAGTTAATTCATTGTTAGCAACTAACAATGCAACTGGAGCCGTTGATGTTACGGTAGTACTTTACCCAGAAGATGATCTTGGAGGCTTTCCAACATTCTTAGCTCGTACTATAAGTGTTCCTCAACATTCAACACTTATTGTTGTAGACAAAAATTCATCTTTCTATTTAATGGAGGATAAAACTTTAGCTGGAAATTCTTCAGCAGTAGGAATTACATTTACAACAAGTTTTGATGAAATAAGTTCTAGTTAATTATGTCTGATCGTTATAATGGCGGAGTTATTAAGAGTGTTCAGATTACTACGAGTAGATTCGGAACTAACAGTGGTATGTTTACACTTGGCCAGCAGTTTAGTGCTTTGCTTGGTGATGCCTGGCCTTCAGATTATAATGCTTCATTAAAATTCACTGATTCTGGTTCATGGGAATGTCCTACAGATGTAACGGAAATAGAATATTTAATAGTTGGTGGAGGCGGAGGTGCCATGGGAGGTGGTGCAGGTGCTGGTGGAATAAGACTAGGATCAGGCCTTCCAGTTACAGCAGGTCAAACTTACACTATATCAGTTGGAGCTGGCGGATCAGGAGGTGCCCAAGCCCCAAGTAACTCATATCCATCTCCAATTGCTCGTGGAACTAATGGTTCAGGTTCTTCAATTGCCGGAGCATTTGCTTCTCCAATATCACCTATAGCGCATATCGGTACTAATGGAGGAGCATTGGGTGCATCAAGACAAGAAGGGCCGGTTGCAGCAGCTTCATATGGTCATTCAGGAGGTTCTGGTGGTGGATCAGGTCAAGATAGAAATGATTCAGGAGACAATAATCCCAAAGGCCAAAGTATAGCACTAACAACAGCAAACGGTCATCCCGGAAGTATAACTGGTGAAAATGTTACTAGAGGATCTATAACACAAGGATTTTCTGGTGGTAGATCAATTTCTGCTTCTAGGGGAGGTGCTGGTGGAGGTGGTGGAGCTGGTCAAGCTGGATTCAATGGAGGATCAGGAGCACCTGATGGTGCACCAACTAGTGGTCCTGAAGGTGCTGGAGGTTATGGAGGAAATGGTGGTAATGGTATAGCTTCAACAATAAGTGGTACTTCTGAATATTTTGGAGGTGGAGGAGGGGGAGGTTGTAATACTGATTCAGGTCCAGCTGCTGCTACTGTTAATCTTCAAGGTCGTGGAGGTTTAGGTGGAGGTGGTAATGGATCAGCTATAGCTGGTTCTGGTGTAGCAGCTCAAGGTAATTCAGCAACAATTAATACTGGAGGTGGAGGAGGTGGATGTGAATATAATTGTGATTCTCCTTTAGTTGGAGGTTCTGGTGGTTCGGGTATTGTGCTTATAAAATACAAAAATAAAAATACCAATAGAGTATTTTCATTTACAGGATCTGGTATATGGAAAAATAACTTTGGTGCTAAAGAAATAGAATACTTAGTTGTAGCTGGTGGTGGTGGAGGAGGATCTAATAATGCAGGTGGTGGTGGTGCAGGTGGTTTTAGAATTGGTACAGGTCTTGCAGTTGCAGCTGGTAGTTATCCAGTGACAGTAGGTGCAGGAGGGGCTGGAGGTCCTGAAGGTGGTGATGGAACAAATGGTACTGTCGGAAATAATTCTTCTTTAGCTGGACCTTCTCCTTTTACAACAATAACATCAGCTGGTGGTGGTTATGGTGGTGAAGGGGGAGGTGGTGCAGGACCTTCTTCAGGTGGTGCTGGTGGATCTGGTGGAGGCGGTGGGGGATATGTTGTTAATCCTGCTGGTGGTGCTGGTAATTCACCTTCAGTATCTCCTTCACAAGGTAATGCTGGAGGAATTGGTACTGCTCATCCAGTTGGTCAAGGTGGAGGTGGAGGTGGCGCTGGTGCAGCAGGAGGTAGTGCTCCATTAACAGGATTTGGTGGTGCTGGACTTTCTAATGATATAACAGGGACTCCTGTTTTTTATGCAGGGGGAGGTGGTGGAGGAGGTAATGCAGCAGCTGCACCAAGAAATGATAATGGAGGTGTTGGTGGTGGAGGTAATGGTGGTGGTGCTTCCCCATATGACGGTCAAGATGGTACAGAAAATACTGGAGGAGGTGGTGGTGGATCTAATTACGCAACTCCGGTTGGTGCTCATTTAGGAGGAACTGGTGGATCAGGAATTGTTGTAATTAAAATTACTGGGTAGTATAATTTGTATAAATACATAATAATTAATAGTTTTTATTAGGAGAAATTTTAAATGGCCCATTTTGCTGAGATTAACAACAGTAATGTAGTCACTAGAGTTATTGTCGTTAGCAATGCAGATACCTCAGATGCTTCTGGAACAGAGAAAGAATATATAGGTGCTGCTTTTTGCGAAAGACTTTTTGGTGGCACTTGGAAACAAACAAGTTATAATTCTAACTTTAGAAAAAGATATGCAGGCATTGGTTATGAATTTTGGGCTAACTTAAATACATCAGCTGCTATTTCCGGAGCTTTTGTTCCATCATTACAAAATACAGCTCATACTTCTTGGACAATGAATACAAGCACTTGTCAATGGCAAAGTCCACTTGGTGAGCCTCCAGCATTAACTGATGATCAAATAACAGCAGCTAATACATATATTTGGTTAGAGCATGTATATGCAGGGGACTCAGCTGATCCAAAAACCAAAGGCTGGGTCTTAATCTAAAGGGAATTTTATATGGCTTACATTGGCCAATCACCAGTAGTTGGTTTATTTAAAAAAGTTGATGATATATCAAGTGGCTTTAATGATTCTACTACACAATTTACTTTAGCTTCTGGAGGGGTAAACTTATCTTTAGGAGCTCCAGAAAATTTAATAGTATCAGTTGATGGTGTTATTCAAGAACCTGGGAGTGGTAAAGCATATACAACTGCTGGATCACAAATAACATTTACAGAAGCTCCAAACACCAATGCTACT
>TARA_R110000822_G_scaffold64325_5_pt1 | contig 11539 bp, 14 predicted proteins | sample TARA_R110000822 | Tara Oceans TARA_R110000822 (sample SAMEA4397666) | marine metagenome | biome: Polar Biome; feature: [SRF] surface water layer (ENVO:00010504); material: water (ENVO:00002006), including particulate matter (ENVO:01000060) such as... | depth 5 m | reverse complement strand
AAGACCGGCAGACTTGTGGACCTTGGCTTGACTGAAACATTGGAAGTAATGATCCGAAAATCCATCGGTCAAATCCCAATGATTCATCAGCCATTGATCCACGCCCGTGATGGTACTGGCTACACATACGATGGCATTTCATCTATGCTGCGCCGAGCGCTGGTGAAGGTGCGGGAAACCGTCCCAGAGCTGGCCGACATGGCTTCATTTGGCTTCAGAGATCTGAAAGGAAAAGGAGCTACAGACATGTGGCTTGCTGGCATTCCGATTGAACGAATCCAGCTGCTTTGTGGCCATGCTACGAAGAACACAACTGAGAAATACATCAAGGCCAGATGGCGTGAGACAGCTGAGCCAAATCGTGTGGAAATGTTAGGTTAAAAAGTGTCCAATATAAATTAATTGGAAGTCCAAAATATAATGGGATCATGGGCTTACAAGCGACCTATGCAGCCTTTATAGGTTGCATTTTATTGGACACTTATAGCCAACAACCTAGCAACCATGCGGCCTAGCGGGGTGTTCGCCTATGGGACTGTTAATCCGTAGGTCACTGGTTCGAGCCCAGTTCGAGGAGCCACTATTTTGATAGTTAAATCAAGGAGTTACGTGCAAACGTAGCTCCTTTTTTTATTGTCCGCTTGTTAGGATTTTGGACGTTTATTGGACGCTGTCCAAAAAACGCTCAATTAGGCTACTCAGAATCAGGCTGAAATCATGCCCACGTCGCATCGGTGCCGTTCCACTTCACCGTGCTCCTTGTGCAAAACAATCAAGCACATATCCCGACCTGATCGGTACCCCTGACCGTTATGCCAGGCATCACCCGCAGCTAAAGTTCTGAAGTACTCCACGATGCCACCTGGGTACTCTTTCTTGTCAACGTGGTGCACATGCCCAACGTACCAATAACGATGCTTGGTGTCACCCCACATCTTGGGCTGATCTGCCGCCATCACACCCATCATGGCTGGACCTTTCATGGTGTCCCCATGGGTTGAGGCAATCAAGTTCCGGCCAAACTGGTAGTAGTACGCGGCTGCCGGAGACAAGTCCACTTGGACTCTTGGCTCATCGTGGAAGTAGCAACTAATCATCAAAGCCAGTGCGTAAGAGCTGTGCTTGTCATGGTTGCCTCGGTTGATCCTAAAAATCACCGTCTCATGCTTCTCAAGCAAGCGGCGAATGCAGTACAGCATCGACCTCAAACCAATCTGCTGAATCTTGGCCCAGCGACCATCTACGTCAACCACAGTACCTGCTGTTGTCGTGTTGGATTGGTTATCGCTATGGAAGTGATCCCCCAGATTCAACAGCATGGCTGTCTTAGCAGGCGGTGCACTGGCAATGAGTCGGTCTAACGCACTACAGGTTAACTTCTCAGCCATGTCCAAGTCAAAGTTGTCACCACCCTCTTGTGCCCAAACTCTCAAACCAAAGTGCGGATCCCCGATGGGGATCACGCACATCAAATCATCATCACAATGCTCAGGGGCTGGAGTAATACCGCTCAGTCCTTTCACACCTTCAGCCAAGTTTGCAGCAAACTCCTCCATGGCTGTTTCCATGGCCTGGTCATCAGCAGTGCTCTTAACCCATTGGCTGGCTACCTCACCTTTGGTGTTGTACAAGGTTGAAATACCTTTCACCTTGAAACCAATTGGCACAGTCCTGGTCATGTCATGGGTTGGAGCATGTCCATGCATTGCCGCTTTTAGACGCAATGCTTGCATGGCTCTAGTCACCACAGTGTGATGAACATTTAGCTTCAGTGCCGCTTGGCGCATATTGCCAGTGGCTTCAATCGCTTCAAGATATTCAATTTGACGCACTGATGCGTAGCTCAAAAGTTGGGCATCAATCATTCATGCTCTTTCAGTAGTTTTTCTAAAACATTGATCACTGCATGTTCTGCTGCCTCAAGTTCCTCATCCGTGGGCTTACCACCGGCAATGAGGATCAAGTCAAGCAGCAGGACATGAAGAAGTTCGTGAATAGCGGCGTCTTCAAGCGATCTTGAAGTTATAGCCTCGGAACCAAAGTCTCCTAGTCGGTAAACTGCCAAGCGAGCTGGCAAATCAAACTCGACCGAAGCCATGGCATTTTTTGCTGCCTTTGAACCGCGCTCAAGTCGCCAGTTCTGCAGATTCAACAGCTTTGCCCATTTACGGACAAAGGCATCAAAGATAAGTGCATCTGGTTCCTTGACTAGGTTCCTAGATGCTCTGGTCATTTCACGCGCAAGCTAGTGGCGTACTGCTGCAAAGCCTTCGCTGTGCTTGCCATCGCTGTAGCATGTCCTTCCATCTCTGCAAGAGCGCGTCCACATTCACTGGCGATGGTGGCAAAGGGAGCATCAACTCCGCTGGGGCTTGCGGTATAGCTGTTGGCGGTATTAGCACTGGCAATGGCGGCTTCGAGGTCGCGCAACTTACCAGCACTAACGACAACAGCAGCAGCATTGCGATTCTTTTGAGTCTGGAAGTCATTTACAACCTTCTGGTTTGTTGCGATTAATTGAAGCTCACGAGAGCGTGCCGCTTCACTAGCAGCAAGCGCTGCATTGATGTACTCAGCTCTGACAAGTTCCACTGCAGCGTCAATGCCCTTGGACTTGTCTGCTAAGTGCCATACACCTGCCGCTGCAATCAAGACAGCCACAAGGCCAACCCGCCAATAAGCCAGCAACGCCATCATTGCCATCATTGCCAAACTCCAGTTCGCATCTGCTTTTGTAAGCGAGCACTGCGTGCTGGTGTCTGCTTGGACCACAATGAAGCATCCATACCTTCAGCAGCTCGGTCGTAATTACCGCCTTGAACTAAAGCCAAAGTTGTTTTAAACCCAAGTAAGCCAGCAATGCCTAGCTGAAACGCCATGTTGACCAGGACGCCAAGACGAGCAGGCTCCAGGTGTTCAGCCCAAGGTAATGCCTTGATGACTGCAGCAGTCTTGTTACGGATGTCATTGGCCAGCAGGTAGGCAGACTCTTCCTCAGAGATGCCGCCACCTTTCTTTTTGTCAATCAGCCTACCCACACCAATGGTCAAGTAGCCCAACGTGTCAGAGTAAGCGGTCAGTACTTCACCCTCATCACGGCGCAGTTGCTTAGTTAGTTCGGCATTCATGGCTTAGGCTCCTGCTTCACTAATCGACCCGCAACACCTGCAACCAATAGAACCAAGGTCACGCCTTGGACTACATTAGGTGGGATGCTTAGCTTTAAATCCTCTGGGATGTAAAGCCAAGCACCCTGAATAGCGGCAGCCAATACCATGGCTTGCATACTGATCCACTTCCACGCTTGCTTGGCATCGTCGACAAGCTCTAAGTGAGTCATGACTTCCACCATGTCGACACATCTTTGTACATAGCAAACAGCTTGTGTGTGATCATTAGCAAGGTGTAAACCAGCGTGACCCACAGCACCAATTCACTCACAGGCAAGCCCGCAATACTAGCTACAGTAACGCTGGCTGGTGGTGCAAGTTTGGCAAGCACGACCCCACCGGATTCAGTTGCGTTTATTTGGCTCATATTTTACAAATCATTTAATACACTATGTCATCTGAAATAGTAAATGGCATTTCCTCAATTTCAAAGTCACGCAAAGTAATCTTTGGTTCACCATTTTCATCACTTACAGTTTGCGTCCACGAACCATCTTCATTTTCAACAAATACCGAAATTGTAAATAGATCGGCAAGAGCAGCGAAGTACTCTGCCTTAACTCTTTCTTGGATACTGCGGATATCTGCGAAGGTCGCAGCTTCTTCTAATGCACCTGTGAGTTGGTTATGAATCTGGTACTTCTTGTTTGATGTTGTTGTCGTTGACATATATGTTCCTTGTTAACTAGTTGCACCGTAGACGGTTCCTGTGGCATTCCATGTGACAGAGTTTCCATTGAGTTGTATGGCGTTTCCACCCGCACCTCCACCCGCACTGTTTCCACCTACACCGCCACCGGCTCCACCGGCTCCGGTATTGCTTGTTCCATTGACACGATTACCGCCTGCTGCACCCCAGCCGCCACCACCACCGCCAGTACAGAAACCAGCGGGTCGCCAACCTGACTGCATCCTGAAGCCAAAGGACAGACCGCCAGCTCCACCTGCACCGCCACCAGTATTTACATTGCTCCCTAAGTTTCCAGTGGAAGTACCACCCGCACCGGGAAGGATGCGCCCACCCCCTGCTCCACCTCGGTTGAACGAATTTGGGCCGGAGCTGTCAGTACCTTTCACCCCTATAGAACCACCTGCCCCAGTAGATGTTGTCCCGTTTAAGCCGCTTGATGAGCCACCTACGCCTCCCCCGGCTCCACCACCACCACCTGCATATCCGGAGGCTTGCATGTTAAAGAAGCCGCCATTACCACCCCCACCCCCACCCGCTATATAGCTGTTGTTGGTGATGTTTACGCTCTGAGAGATGGACATTGCAAGACCACCAACGCCTCCATTGCCTTGGCTGATTCCACCGTTTCCACCTTTACCCAAGATGAAACCGTTGTTAGTGATATTTATAGTGCCGCCTGACAATGAACCTGTATCAAAACCAGCAGTAGAAGTACTATCAGACCAGATGTAAACACCAGAAGCAATTGTCAGGTTTACAGTAAATGGACCACTACCTGCATATCCATTCGCAATCAAGTCATTACGAAGGTTGTAGTTCTGTATATTAGATGTGAGTGTCTTAGACAGTTGAAACTGAGAAGACTTACCATGCCCGTTACTCATTGAGATCCCACCACTACCAACACCAAACAATGTTCGTAGGTTGGATTGGTTCATACTAATTGTTGATGTACCAGACAACCCAAGCTCAACGTTTACTGCGTTAAGTGATATAGCCCCTGATGCTGGTAACGCCATATTAAAATCCTTTCAATGCTTTAATTTCTTCTTTCAGCATACGGATTTCTTTGGCCAACTCAACTACAGCCACCATTGCAGCATTACCATACGCAACGCTTAGGATGCCATCGCCGCCAGCTATAACTGTCTCTGGTAAAAGCTCTTGTAGTGACTGGGCTGACACACCTGCTTGGCGCTCATCGCTATCTGTACGGGTGTAAGTACCGCTTTTTACATTGGCCAAGTGGTCAACAAAGTTGGGCTTTACTTCTTCCCAGTCTTTCTTCAACCGTTCGTCTGAGTAGGCTGTAACGTTACCGCTAGAAGTAATACCCGTACTGTTGACTGTTAGTCTGTTTACACCCGCTGTGGTAAACCCAATACTATCAGTCCCTACACGGTACATGCCCGTGTTTAAATCGGCAGTCCAAGTGAATGAAGGCGCTGTGGCTGAATCGGCATCAATACCTTGGAAGCCGCCGCCTGATGTTGATGTAGCGTTAAACGTAGGTGCGGCTACCGTACCTGTTAGCGTCCCGCCTGCCAGTGGTAGCTTGGTGCCGTCTGCAACTGTAATATTAGCTGACCCGTTAAAACTTACATCGTTTATTGTGCGAGCCGTTTGAAGTGTAGTAGCAGTTGTAGCGTTACCTGTAATACTAGAGCTAGTAAGAGCAATAGTACCTGCAACATCCGGTAACGATAACGTTCTGTTTGCAGTTGGTGCATTATCAAAAGCATGATAAAAAGTACCCGCGCTGTTATAAAGCCTAAAAGTATTATTACCAGCAATCTCCATACATTTAGTAGCACCACCCCCATTTGCTGATGTCCAGAATTCAATCTTTCCACCACCTGCTGTGCCTTCTGCTACACCAAGGATGTATGCTTTATCACCAGCTCCGCCGGCAGAAGCATCACGAGCATTGAAGTAAATACCACCAATCTCCTGATTAGCAGCTAAACTCGGATCACTACTAGCTAACCGAATACGAGAGGCAGAATTGTACAATGATACATCTACAGTTCTTACTGAATTAACAGTAATCACACCCCCATTACCCGTACCCCCTAGTATTACAGCAAGTAAACTAATTGTATCTCCTACTTTAAAAGCAGAGCCTCTTTCAGTTAAAGTTGCAGTAGTAACAACGCCACCTGAAACCACAAAGTCAAAGGTTGCATAAACTCCACCAGCCGACATTACTTTATTAGGGTATGTACCATCTACATATCCAGAACCCCCGCTTGTTAACGTATAAGTTAAAATAGGGCCAGAGTTCGCAGGTACACCCTGCCATAAACTATCAAAGCGCAAGTCATTAAAACGAGAACCAGCAGTTGTACCTGAGATTCCGGTTGCAGGCTGCATATAATAAGCAGTGCCTGAACTGTAATATGTTGGAGCAGTAATAGGCTCAATTGTGGTAACTGCCGTTGTACTAATAATTAATCTATTTGTACCACCAGTTGTAAACCCAATAGTATCAGCGTCGAAACGGTACATGCCTGTATTTTGGTCCGAAGTCCAAGTAAACGAAGGCGCTGTAGCGGAGTCAACATCAATACCTTGAAAACCACCACTTGTTGTTGACGTAGCATTAAAGGTAGGCGCGTTTATCGTACCTGATGTAGTACCGCCAGCCAGTGGTAGCTTGGTAGCATCTTCAACGTCAATGGTAATGTCAGCTGAACCGTTAAAACTTACACCGTTTATATTGCGAGCTGTTTGTAAAGTAGTAGCAGTTCCGGCGTTTCCACTAACAGAACTCTGATCGCCTGTGTTGGTTCCAGAAGCACTGCCAGTGCCAGTGACGTAAGAACCAGCAGGCTGGTACGATCCTGCTGGCTGCTTGCCATTCCAAGACGCTTTCTCAGCATCCGACACAAAACGATTGCTACTATCTTGCGTGATGACAGATGGGGAATGGTTTGCTGGGTGGCTGTAAGCAGTTGCACCCGCAGCAATTCCGTCTAACTTAGTGCGGTCTGCACCTGCTGACAAAGCCGATGCTGTACCGGCATTGCCCGTCACCGTGGTTTGATCGCCGGTGTTCGTACCAGATGCTGATCCCGACCCTATTGCCCGCGAGGCAACATCGTCATTCAGATTGGTAAAGTTAGCATCAACCTCATTAGGTGTTAACAGACTACCTTTAGCCGCTCTGGTGACGATGTTTGCCATAACTTATCCCTGTATTGTTTTATTTAAGATGCAGTGACTTGCCAAGTGATCGACATCGAGTCCTCTGCAGCTTTGTTGACAACCGCAAAGACGGTACGACACAACATCACACCCGCCACAGCATCGTTGAAAATCCCAGCTTCTGTAATGGCACCTGTGGCGGTACCGGCTGTGAAGTTGGCAGCATAGGTAGCCACTGCACCTGCCGAGCTGGAGCTTGAAAGAGACACACGGCCAACTTCTGCACCTAAAGTGGTATCAGCAACCACTGCTGCAGCAGTACCCGTACCCAGAGACATGTGAGACATCACTGTCTCCGTGCCTGTCATACGCCCTGCAATAAAAGCCTTGCCAGAGTCAACCACTAGGTTGTGCACCTCGCATTTGTCTTTGACTTGGCCATCTGGACCTGTCACCACAATTGCCAAAGAACCAACTAACTTGAATGAATCGTTAAGCATAAAAATCCCTTTTTAAAATGAACGGCTTGCGCCTACGTAATCTGCTTGCACATAGCCTGCTTCGCAGTAAGACAACAAAACCAGTTCTCCGGCATCATTGAAAATTGGTAAATCAGCAAGACTTTTTACTAAGCCGTATCTTTTGACATCTGTGGGTGACACTACGTTATTGACGCTGGAAACAGCAAGGGATCGGCCTTTCCCAATCACAACCGCGTCATTAAACGAGAAAGCATCTGAGAGGCTTTTGATCCAGCTGTATTGCTTGTTGTCTGTCAAGCCAAAAGAATCTGTTTTGGTTGAGGACACTTGACGTTTTAAAAACTCAGCCATTACTTGAGAATCGCTCAAGTCTTTGCCTATGCTGCGCTCCTGTACATCAGTCAATGCAAAGGCATCCAAGGTGGCTTTGAGGGCCTGCAGCTTGGTGCTGTCTAGATTGCCAAAGCTGTCGGCCAGCTGCCTGCTCAGCGCCAAAGACGTGGTGTCCAGTATTGCGCTGCTATCTTGGTAAGTCCGAAGGTACTTCATCACCCAATTAAAGCTGTCCAGCATGTTTTGGGTATCAGCAAAACTCTTGCTTGCACTCTGCGCAAATACGTCTACAAAACTTTGAAAATCAGCCTGGTCTTTGCTGGGCCGCACGCTGACCAAATCATTCGGAAAAAACACATTGGAGATGGCTTTGTAACTTGCAAAGTCCAAACCGTCATAGAGGCCAGTGCCATCATTTAGCCCAAACGCATCGGCAACAGCGCGCTGCACACTACGGCTCAACTGGTCCTGCATCGCAGCCGTGTCTTGTGCGCTAGACACATCCTTGCTGACTGCTTGACTTGCCACGTCCGATGGGGCAAAACTATCACGCAAGCCCCTGGCCAACTGCATATGCACACCGTCTGTAGTCACCACCGAGTCAATAACAATTTGGTACAGACCTGAGCTGTCTAACTCAGCATCAGCCACCATCAAGATGTACGCCACTTCAGCGACAGGCAGCGCGTAACTTGCCAGTGCCATAGGCTGCACGTAGCTCACCCCAGAAGTTGAGCCAATAGCAGCTACCGCTGGGTTGATTACGCTGATCGTGGCAACCAGACGTGCCATCAGAACTCCTGCCGTACCTTGAACTTCAACAGTTCATAGACAGTTTGAATCTGGCCATCTGCAAAGGTGATCTCAATCTCACCCTCAAAGTTACCGAAGCCTCCCAGCATCTCAGGAGCAGAGGCTGGGTAAAAAACACACACACCATTAACAGCATCAGTCACGGATCCAACAACTGATGTAAGTATGGTTATGTAGCCTGACTCTCGAAAATGCAGACGTGGTGTAGCCCCCGTCAAATTAATAGGTTGCTGAGTGACCTCGTCTAGCAATGTGCAAACGATGGCAGGGCGTGTGTCGCCTTGAACCAGAAGAATTTTTTCAACCATGCGCAGGAACTCCGAGTAACTTGTTAACCTTTGCAATTAAAGGTCAGAAGGCAATCAGATCGGAGGTTCCTGCAGAAGTCAGTCATCCGAAGACTATTTGCATTATTACATATCTTATTAAACTAAAACATATGTAAATTAATTGCTGCCAGTGTTGTACTGCGATTGTCGTTTTAATCTTTTAAGTTGCTTACCTTCAATCATACAGCTGATGGTCTATAAACATAAGATGTTGATTACCGGAAAGCCTATTTTCAACTCCAGCTACATTTGGCCCACTACTACCAAGATACCCACATGTCCCAATTTTTATAGAAGATGAGTCGTATCTTCTAACACCGTGTGTAAAGAAGAAAGAACTACCAGGGCCGGGAACCAAAGAACTACCAATTGCAGAACAACAGATTGCACAGGTTATAGGGATAGTTCCACTTGTTATGGTCTGAATTGCAACTTGATTTGAAGACCCGCCACTTGTAAATACCTGCTGAGTAGTATGGTAGCCTGAAATCTTTAACAATTTTTTGTTAGTTGTAAATATTGCTTGACCACTCCCGTCATACACGTTCATACCATAACCAGAGTTAACAGTGTCTGAGCTTCCTAATATGTCAAAGACATAAAGCTCAACACTACCAGCATAAGGTTGTTGAGGCTCATTGCCCTCAATAATAGCAAAGGCTCCTATTGTCCAGCTTGTCCCGCCGTTATAAGTTATTTGCGGTGTGGAAATCTTTATACCAGAACCTAAATTTTTTGCAAAAACTATTGGCATAGTATTGCAATCTGTAATGGTGACAGTCTTCAAACCATTAGTGCTATTTGTGGTGTATTTACCTTTAAAAAACATGCCCGGATGACTTTCATCTAGCAGTATTCTTTGGTCTAAACTTTCAATAGATAATCCAAAAGACACATTAAGCCTCCAAAATGGCGAACCAAGCTTTTTTGCCGTTGTTACCAAATGCGCCAAACCAAGTTACGGTTACAACAGCAGTCTTGTTAGGAAAATCATAGGTTACGGTTGTTGATGGTACTTGAAATGTTCCACCTATAGTATCCCAAGCCGTGACTACTTGAACTGGCTTTGTAACGTTTGTGAGGTTTATATAAGATGTGCTAACGTTAGTATTACCAATTAAAGAAAAGAGACCTAGAAATAATCCGGGAGGTGTCTCATCATTTGTAATAAGTACGTTGTTTGTGCCAGCACCTGTATTAAATTTAACGCCAAAGGTCATGCAGTTAAGTCTCCGATATGCACCCGTAGCAAACCAGATGCATCGAATACTTTAAGAAACTTATTTGTTATCTCCATGCGTGCACCTGTTTGCCCTGTTTTAACGTTGAAGTTAGCTTCGCCAATAAGAGATATGCTTTGAATCTTTGCTGCTGTAATTTGTGCGTCGCCAATCATAGCCGTTGTAATAGACGCATCATCAATACTTGCAGAACTGACTTTAATATAATCAGCTTTTATCTTGCCATTCTCAACAATAAATGAACCCTCCGCATCTCTGAGCTTATCAAACGTCAGCTGATTAATAACAGCCTGGTCAATAAATGTTTCTCCCTCAGAGATAATAAATGGCTTGCGCTTATTGCTGTTTGTTTTACCTACCCAAAACGTATCTACATCAAAGCCAGCTTCTACAGTAGAGCCATCGTTGTAAACACCAAAGCCACCTACCAAGCCATTGACTGTGACCTGGGCTGTGTACCGAGCCCCAATTTCAGTGACCTCGTCGTTTACTGTATTAATGTTGGTTTGCAGCGAAGTTTGCACCGACGCCAAGTTACCTGCTACTGACGATTGCACAGTGTTGATCTGACTAGCCAGCACACTGTCAGCACTAGCACGAGCTGTGGCTTCTGACGTAATAGCTGCAGCATTGGTTTGCGTTGCTACATCGACAGAGGCTACGCTAGAGGCCAGCGCTGAATCCGCACTAACCCTGGCACTTTGCTCCGTCAAGATAGCTGCTGCATTGGTAGCGTTTAAAGCTGCCAACGTGTTAGTCGATGACACCAACGCGTTTTGTCCTTGCTGCCTTTGCGTGACTTCGGTGTCAATCAAGCTGATGGACTCTTCCACCCCAGCTTGCACCTGTCCCAAAGCTTGACTTAACGCTGTATTGCTGCTGATACGGTTGGCAATTTCAGCTAAGAGCTCCTCATAGTTCAACGTAATCTTAGAGATCTCAGTGCGCAACGATTGCGCTAGAGTGCCCTCATCAATCAATCCTGTGAGTTGCTCAATAGTCTGCTCAATAGTTGGACGCGCTACTGCTGAGGCAGGCCCAATTAATTCACCATTAGTGCCATTGATAGAAACAATTCTGATCCAATAGTAATAGGTGTAGCTACTCTCCAGCTTGTCGTAGTAGCTATCTCCACCTGCTACAGCAATTTGAATTGCACCATTAAAAGTTTCAAGTAGTCCTCTATAAACAATTACATGGGCTACTGCAAAGCCATTGACTGTAGGCAAAGACCAAGACACATCAATCCCGCCAAATGCAGGAGATGTGGAAAGTATTGAGTTGTTATCAGGATCACCTGGCTTGGGACCATTCCAATCGCCTGTACCGCAAA
>TARA_R110000822_G_scaffold68435_7_pt1 | contig 11552 bp, 21 predicted proteins | sample TARA_R110000822 | Tara Oceans TARA_R110000822 (sample SAMEA4397666) | marine metagenome | biome: Polar Biome; feature: [SRF] surface water layer (ENVO:00010504); material: water (ENVO:00002006), including particulate matter (ENVO:01000060) such as... | depth 5 m | reverse complement strand
CCTTGGTTAAAGCGTATGAACACCGTCAACCCGAGCGAAATTGTAGATGTAATACCATTGAGTCACGATTTAGTCGTGGACACATTAAGGGGTTAAATTTGAAAACATTTAAGCAATATCTAAACTAAAGTCCGCCGACCCGATCACCCGCGACGACAAGGGAAATGAGATACCGTTAAATAAAAGATTTGACGAAACCACCAAGGATATGAGGTATTAATGAACACATTCAAACAGTTTAGTGAGTCCGAAGATGAGGATTACAGAGGTAATCACCAACCATCTCATGAGGATGGGGCACCGTTACATGATCTGACCGTGGTTTACCCTGATGATGTTTACGATTCGGATGCCGTTAGGAACTATGGTGACAGGTCGCCATATGATAATAGGACTTTTGGTATCGTATTTTCAGCTAAGGGTAAACCAAACCAAAGTGTTAACATTTATCGAGCCGTTCCTAATGTTGATAACGTTGAGTTGAAGATCAATGATGGTGATTGGGTTACGATTAACAGAGGATACGCTGAAACTCATGGTGATTCAGCACTTAAGGGTAATTATACGATTCTAACTAAGACCGTCCCTGCGAGAACCCTATTCACAAGTGGTGACTCTATCCACGAGTGGGGATATTTCCCCTAAGTTAACGGTCCCAATTCGTTAACCCACCAAACAACCGCACACCAAACCAGTATAGACACCTTCCGACAAACTTAGCCTTCTTCATTTCCAATAAGAGGAAGCTATCTAGTTGACGACGTTTAAATGGGAAGTTAGGTAATCTTCTATATCTATATCCAATGTCATGAATCAAGGTGGCAAACCAAAGCTTTCGGATTGGGTGCTTAGAGAGTGATTTCACAGGAAGGTCTTCAGGGTCTTCGATTGCCTTACCTGATGGTACCATGGATGCGCCGTTGTAGATAAAATCAGATGCAATGTACCATAGATCATCCTCGATTTTAAGCGTCTTATCAGGGCTTGTCCATGTCCCCTTGATATTTATTGGACATCTCCATACGATTTGCCGAGTAGTGATAAGCTTTTCGGGACTCCATGCCCAACCTGTGGTGGTGTAATTCAAGTTTCCAAATTTCATGATCGTCTCTCCTTTAAAATACTTATTAAAAAAGAGTTCAGATAGTATATCCTCCTCGGTCATTCCCCATACCCTAAAGTCATCTAGGTCAACTTTGAGTTTGTGGGCCATATCCGAAATGAGTTTTCGTTGTGTCGTTCTATGTTCATAACAGTAGTCAAGGTCATATAATCTCATACCATCCCGACGAAGTTTCACACACTCCTCATATGATATATTTTCCGCGAAAAGAATGTTACATTTATCACACGTAATGCCACCACGAGCGTTGTTGAATCTATATGCCACTATGTGATTTCACAGGCAGGAATAGGCTTACATGTCCACGAAAACTCCCTGTATAGAGATACATCAAATAACCTGTCACAGTTGTCACATGTCCATTCGCACGTACTCTCATCATATAATCTACCATCCGTTTCACCTGCTTCTGTTAAGTATTCGCAGTATGGGCATTTGACACCTTCGTGACTGTGGGTGTAGTCAGGTATGCTTCCTTTGTCGTCATCATTCATAATGTACGTTCCTTATCCAAGTTTCCAGTTCCCGCTATCCCTGATCGTTGCATATGCCACGAAGAGGCTGAGTTCATTAAGGGGGTTATACCCAATCCTAACAAAGGTTAGCCCATCTTTCTCAAATGTGGGTGCATATAAATGTAGGTTTATTTTTTGGATTCCATAAATAACGTCATCTTCCATCTTGGTAATATGTACCTTCCGATAGCGGATTGAGTCGTTAGGGTCCTTTACTATGCAGTCTCCGATCTTAAAGTCCATGACCTACTCCTAAATATCAAATTCAAACGGATGGAATGCTCGAATGTATGCCTCATCCAGCAGAGATACATTAACCAATGTCGTTGTTGCTGTCGTATTACCACGATGTTTGATCACAGAAGGCTTATGCGACCCTGTGTGGATATGTCCAAACACGGCCAAGGTGGGACGAGCACGATGTATATTGCGCGTCAGTGCCTTTGAGCCTAAAGGTCTACCACGACCCTCTACTAGGTCATTAAACCCCTGTGCGGGACCGTGGGACAGCAGTACGTCGGTATCAGTTGGAATCTTCTCAAAGATTTTATCCAATTCACCTTCATATTCCATGAATGCCCAATTATAGAACTCAGGGGTCCACGGAGTACCATAGAACTTCTTACCATCAATCACAACAAAGTCATCACGAAGGTAGTGAATGTGTTCAGGTAGAGTCTTACGAAATCCCGCCTCTTGGTCTGTCTCGAAGATTTCTTCAAGGTACCAATCATGGTTACCACCAATAAATACAACATCCTTTACCATGCCGTCTGTGATAAAGATTTCAGCCCATGGGACGAAGTTGGTTTTCAACCATTGCTTCTGTTCGTATCCACCACTAACTCGAAAGTCAGGACAGATGTCACCTGCAATACACAACACGTCGCAGTCTTTAATGTTCAAACTTTCGTGTGTTGGTAGTTTGCCGTGTAGGTCGGATAATGCGAATATTTTCATTTCATTTCTTTCTTGTTATTGATGGGTTAACGATTAACCCTTTGCGAGTAAACTACGAACTCTGTCCGCATCCGAAGCTGGTCGAAATTGTACAAGTGCTTCCTCAATTTCATCTTTCATGTCATGAACCAATAGTGAACCATACTCATCAGGGTAATTTCCGACGTAGACGCCACCTCTTGTTTGTGACCCCATTCGCCCATCGACATAAATATCACCCATGCACGTCTCAAGGTGAAACGTTCCACCATCACGGTACTGGTTAATTTCTGTAATATCCATATTAGAACCTTAGTTGTTAATGTTTAATTCAGACTCGATCCATGCACGAGTACCAGAGTATAGCAGCATATCATCTTTATTATTCAAGTACCATTCTCTAACTTCATCGGGATGGGTGTTACCCTGAACCTTACCAGCACCTACCCAATCTGCAAGCATTTCTTTTGCATACCTCGGTGGCATCGGGTGTGGACGGCATAGGTTTTTGTTATATTCAATCCAATGTTGCCAATGGTGTGGATTATAATTCTGATGGTGCAGCCACGCTGACTTCATTTTCAGTCTATATTTCTTCTTATCCTCTGCGGTACCAAAGAAATTATTGGCATAGGGGATAAACTCACATGGCATGAACTTCGACCAGTCATGGATGATACCCTGCCAGATTAGACCACGATTGCAACATTCCACAAAGACATACCATTTATGTTTCAGTACATATTTCAAATACTTGACGTATTTATTGGCATTTGTCTTTTTGATGTACCCCTTTGTCCATACCACGGCGGCATCAGTTTTAGCAATGACCCGTTCTTGCCAGTCACTGTTTCCGATTTCACCTTTCCATGTCGCGTCTACTAATGTCATTTTGTTGCCCTTTTCTTGCGTTTCTTTATTGGTTTTTCTATTACTTCAATCATTCGTAACTTATGGTTGTCATCAATCCAGATTCCCGATGTTCCCGCTTTATCAGTTAATTCCATATGCCTCTCAGCTTGGGTATCCGAAAACTTCAACGTTTTGAGCATGCTGGCAACGATTTCCTCTTTGGGGATTTGTGCATCTTCCCATTCGAAGGCGTTACCGCATTTCCTACCTATCTCGTATCTAATCATTACTATACTATAGTCCTATTTAGAAGTCAACCCTAAGTTTAAAAGAAGTCACCAATGTTCCCTTTTTTAATTTTCATTAGTATATAACGTTAGGGTTGTATTGTCAACCCCTTTTCTAAATATTTCTATGAATGATCCCACTATTATATTCCGCAAGTGCACCCCAAAAGAGGTACCGATTGCCAAGTCTATTGATTCGCAACTCTTTACAGAGGCGTATGTTAGAGATTTTAGCGACGATGAGGTATGGATTGGGTGGGATAAGAAAATACCCATTGCATATTGCTCATTGCGCCATCTTGATGGTTACGCCTTTCTGAGTCGTGCTGGTGTCATTGAGTCACATAGAGGCCGTGGTTTACAAAAGAGAATGATCAGATTACGAGCAAAAGCATCAAAACGTCGCGGTTCTACCTATATTGTTACGTATACTTCGCAAGATAACTACGCATCTTCTAATAATCTGGCATCCTGTGGGTTTAAAATGTATGAACCCGAGGTAAAGTGGTCAGGTTCTGAGTTCCTTTATTGGATTAAGACTCTTTAACGTCTGTTAACGGGTTAACGCACCAACTTTCTTGTGCCTCGATTATAACTGCCTTGTTTAGGTTTGCACCATCTGGCCGTTTCGCGTTGATTATAGGTTCCCATTTTTTGAGTAGCTTCTGAGTCTCAAGGTCCTTTTCACCTGATTTGCAGTCATTCTTCTTTTTGAATCGATGTACAAGTTTAGCAATAAATGGGTGATATCTCACTATTGCAACACTCATACCTGCTGCCCCCATAGCCCACAGAGAGGCAGCTGTTTGTACACAAGTTACACATCCTAATACCATAATATTATCCTTTTGTTGTTTTGGTGAACACAACAGAGGCTTCATTGAAGCAATCCTCTGGTGATCGTGTTTGGATATCTTTCCATGATTTACGAATCATGTCAAGCTTATTCTTGGGTTTGTTTTTACTACCCTTTGGTCGGCCACGTTTACGTGTTGGTGGAAGTTCAGCTGTCATCATCTGTGCCACCCCACTTATACGTTGCCTTTTTCTCAGCGAAACCATATGGGCGATTTGATGTCTTTGCTGCCGTTATAACAACTGACGTCAATTCTTCAGGTCTATCTTCGTCACCCCAACTTTTGGGTGCACTTGCCGTCAGTTCTTCTGGTCTATCGTCATCACCCCAACTTTTAGGTACACTGACAACTTCCTTGGGTGCGACAACTGGTGCTTCCTTTTTAACTATCGGAGTGAGAGGCAGTACAGCCAACCCCTTTTCTAGCTTAAGGCGTGCTGTGCGGCATACATAAGTACTGATATAATCTTCCATTGACTTACCAGACTCGTCAAGTTGCTTCTTGAATTGAGTTGGATTAGTCAGGACAGACCTACCCGTAACTGTACATGTAAGCCTACTTGGGTAGGGATACTTTCGAGGTCTCCCACGTCGTTTAAGTGGTGCTTGTTCAGTTTCGCTCATGTTGTTCCTTTATGTTTGATCATGTGATTACCATACCACATTAATTAATCTCTGTCAATGGGTCTGTATAGTCGAGTGCATTTTTTATGTGAGTGATGATCCTATTCAATGATTCATATGCTTGATTAGGCCGTTTAGGTAGGTCAATATACTCATACCAACATGATCCCATAATGTCAGCTATGGTATTATCATTTGCCCATATTCCATCGTGGTATATGTGGCTAACCTTCCCCCAATTATCTCGCGCCATGTAATGGGTTAGAAATTCATTTTTACGTTCACTAATGATCCATTTGTAGAGAGTTTCTCGAATGGCTTCCTCACTTTCATCAGGATTGGATTTATGTATACCCATTTCAAATTTACGAATTAGGTAATCATTGTCTGCCTTTTGGAAGAACTCGCGAATGTTACGGTCACCCATGGAACCCCAATAGTAATTCCATGAGTCACCGTAACATGTGATTGTCACTTCACCTTCACCAACCTTGTAATCCTCAAACATCACATCAATAGCATCTTGATATTTGATACCTGTGATGGTCATTTTCTCAATGTTGGTCTTATGAATCTGCATTTGAGCGACGTGCAATCTGCACTTCAAGTGCATAGCGTTGAGGTGCTGTCAGGGTTTTATCCTTCTGAATTTCAAGTAGCGTTTCCATGCTAGGTTCATTAGGGTGTACGTAGTTTGTTTTTTCTTTAGTCATAGTATCCTCTGTTGTTAGTTTTTATTAATGTATCATACAATTTCAATGTTGTCAACTACTTTAATCTGTTTAATAGGTCTCGGATGCTAATTAGATCACATTGCTGACATCCACCTGTAGGGTATTGGGCATGACAATTACATTCACCAATCCCAATCCAATAGTCAAGTGATTCTTTCGATGTAACAATATCATATTCTATTTTCTCCATCGCTACTTCAATTTCATCCAATGTGGGAACCTTGGCCCGATGACATCTGCACATACAACGTGATCCGCCATATGCACCATACTCAATTGCCATCTTTTACTCCTTAACTATCGTGTTTCAAAAGGAACTTAGGATTGATAACCTTTAGGCTAACCTTGGGGTTGCTTTTCAGGCGAACCACCATTCCTTCTCTAATTGCTTGAGGACATAGTACACCTTTACCCATACTCATGTCAACCATTTTCTTCACAACCTCCAAACGATTTTCTGCGCAATCAGCCAAATCAATGGCGGGGCAGAACCCTGTGTTCAAGACGGGTACATGAGTCAGCCCTAGCTGTTCGCACATATCAAGCGCACTACTCAGTCCAAGTCGAACACCATTGCAGACAACATTGAAGACATGGAACTGTAGCTCAGTTACTTTGTACTTGTTTCCTTGTACACTCGGACCAATGATTTCACCCTGAATGACAATCTCATTGTTCATCTTCTTAAGCTTCTTTTCAAGATCATGCTGCTTAGCAATCTTCCAGTAACTACTGGTATTGGGTGTCTTGAGCCAGATGTTACGGCTACATACACCGAATTGTAAACGACTCATACCCCAACGTCTGGTCTTGTGACCAAAAAACGTAGCAGACTGTCCGTCAAGCTTCTCCGTGATGTAGAACCCTTCACTCCAATGGTCCATAATGATCTTACCACAGTTCTGAATACGTTCCTCGTCCGTCTTACTGATCCACTCAGGCCATCCACTCTTAGGCTTAGCGTTAATCTTAAGATAGATTGTACGAAACTGCTTGTTCTTCATTAGGAACTTCATTAGAGGAGACTTAGGAGTCTTGCTACGAAGTGCACGTTCTTCCTGTAGTTGAACATCGTACTTGGTTACTCCGAGTAGTTCTGTAACATCTGCACCGAGTTTACATTTGGTGTCCAAAGGTAAACATTTAATGGACGCAATCAGACCTTGACTGATCTGCTTACGGAACTTACGAATCTTGATACGGAACTTAACGTCACGTAGGAACTCGAACTCGTCCTTCTCAGGTAGAATAGAATCGACCTCAAAGTAGACAACCCCGTCGCCAACTTTGAAATTGTCGGCTTTAGGGATAACACATTCCCAATCAAGCCCTTCCATTGTTGCAAGTTCAATACGATCCGCACCTTCAATGGCCGTAATGGTTGCGATTTTTTGAATACTAGCTAATTTTCTCATTTTGTTTCCTTACATGTCAATGCGTGGTATTTCACCAACCGTTGGTTTCTTTACGGGGTCAGTACGCAGTTCCAAACTAACTACTAATTCTGTATCCTTTTCAATCATATACGTTTTATCGGATGTAACAATGGACACTCTCTCCTGTTCCAGTTCTTTCAATAACTTTCTAGCAATATTTTCTGCATGTTCTATTACCTCATACGGAATACTAGGGAACCGTGGGTAATTAATCAACCCAACGATGAGACCATGTTCATTACCTTCTGTATATATAAACTCGGTGTCGGTAATTGTCAAGCCTAATCCAACCTTATCACAATATTTCTGACAAATTCGTGTTGCGATACTACGTCGGGTACCCCAACAGACTGCGCTTGGGTTATAGGCAGGTCGCAAACCTACGTAGATATCCGCTTTAAATGTATTAACAGTTTTCATGATGAGACCTCTACTCTTCGATCTTAATGATGTTGCGATATTTTGAGAGGATTGGAACTCTCCAACCATAAACAGTTGCTGTGTAATTGGAACCAATTTTCACCTTTCCGTATAAGTTAGATGATCTAAACTTGAATCGACGAATTGAATCCACGTTCTCAAATGTCTCATCGTCGGTGAAGATGAGATAGGTGGACCTACGCGAGGAACCAACACCATTAGTAACACGCTCCTTGTCTGTAACAGTGAACTGTACAGTATCTTGGGTTACATACGGAAACACAAATGCCCATCCGATCAATATCACCAGTACTACTGCAATTCCAATTACAATACCGTTAAGTCCCATTACATTAAACCCTAGTACAATCATGTCGTTATTCCTTGTTTAGTATGTTAAGAGTCTAGTGTACCTAGTCCCATTTGTCAAGACTTAAACTGAATTATCTTAAGTTGGCATAGCCGAAGAATGATGACAACACCACAAGGATGACTGCCCATACTAATCCAACTGCCACCCCGTAGAGTAGACTCCAGATAGGTCCAGAAAATCTCTTCTTGGCTTTAATTAAGGTGATCCCTTTTGTTTCTACGTCACTCGATTGTTCACATTTCATATAACTGAAACGTCGTGACATATTCTTGGTTGATGGTTCATGCATATCAGATGAATTATTCATACTATTTCCAATTGGTAAGTTGAATTACGAGTTGTAAAGGTATACCCAAACACTTCTTCTGTTATACTTTCAACGGGCGACGTCGAAACCACTCGGATAGCAGGAATGGTTTTATCTAAGGACTGTGCCATTAACTCAAACCGCCACCCTACAATGGGGAGATCGTTCGTTTCCCCGTTAACGCTTTCCGTCCGAAGGCCACCCTCAAGATTAGGGTCACGTTTAACCGTTGTCAAGATACATTCCATAGTTACTCCTAGATGTAGTTAGCTGCAATGTTTTCCGAATCAAATGGTGTAACACCATCCTCAACTGAGAATACGATGTCGGCATCTTCCTTGTTGTCCACAAGTTGACCACCACGTCCAATCACATGAAGCATGAACAACTCATAGAGGTCCGTTTTCTTAATTTGGGACATAGCCCGACCCATCATTTCCAATGAGAATGCGTTTGTATGAAGGTCGTTAGGTTCATAGTATCTCGATGGCATATCATTAAGACTGATATCAGACCAGATAGCCACGTTGTCCTTAAGATCGATAATCATTGGAACAACAACCTTCGTGTCCGCAGTGATATCAAACTTCTGCTTAACTGTCTTAGGTTCAAATATCTCACCAGACTGACCATCCTTACGCATCATCCATCCAGCAAAGCACTCAGGTAGGTCACAGTAAGGTTGTTGTGTGTATGAAAACGCACTCATCATAACATACCGAGCACCATTTTTTGATGCCGTGGCCATGTCAACATCAATAAACTCAGCCGCACCATCAGGTGCAGATGTGATGTCGCCACTATGGGTAGCACCCATGTTACATGAACGAAGGTGAGTATAAGAAACCTCTTCCATTTTTTGCCACCTAGAGGTAAAGAAGATGAGAGATAGGTCAATGTCAGTACGATTATTCCCATCCTTCCACCACAGGAAGAACCGAATGATGTCAGAAGAATCACCAAGAGGTACGCTAGAACCGCGAACGATGGTCTTCATTGCCTTACTCGCAGAACGTTGAGAGAAGGGTACAATATAGTTGGAAAGATTCTCATCAAGGTACACATTACCAAGAGGTTCCAACTTAGAGTACGACTCAATCAAAGCCTCACGGCAAACCTCGGCCACCTTAACACACGTTGAGCGAGGGATAGCAGGTAGGTCATTAGGCAATGCTACCATCTTAGCTACAATACCCTTTGGCATAACAACCCGAAGGTCACTATTGTCATTACGACGATCAAAGTGTGTCAACACCTGTAAGAGCACAGGGTTAGAAACTTTGTTGGCAACCTTCTTGAATTGATTGATAATGGCACGAGGGTCATCAACGTTACGAATAAGATGATCAAGTCTACGAGCAAACTCCGAAGGTCGGGTCGCCAGTAGTTGAGCAGCTTCAACGAAGTCCCCACTACGCAGGTACGCCTCTACCTTAGTACCAAACTTCTCAATGGTAGCCTTGGCGCGAACCTTCTGGAATGCATTATTAACGTTAGTGTACTTGTACTCACTAGGGTGTAGACGTTCACCGAGACGTATCCAACGCTTCTGGTGTCGTGCCATATCCTCTACAATGTCACCACAATCATCAAGCAACTCCAGTAGTACGCGACGTTGCTTACGTGGGAATGACTTAAACTTAGTGTTCGTAGCAAGTGATACATCACCGTCAGACATAGCAGTAGCTAAGCGAAGTACATCAGTAGCAGTATTGACGTATGGCTTAATGAACGCAATAGGTACGAGACCATGGCGATTGGCATTCAACCCCATAAGCTCACTAAGAACAAATGCCGACACTTCCTTGTGGGGCATGGCATCAGGGAGACGAAACGAGTCTCCTTTGATGTAATCCTTAAGGTCAGTTTGATCACTTTCAGAGATAGAAGTCTTTGAGGACATGATATCGATAAACATATTGTGATAATCTTCAATATTACCGAGAGCAATAGCAGTCAACTTAGTTGCGCCAATGATTTTGACACGTGTGTCCTGCTCATAGGATGGCATGACACGAAGACCGATAGCATCACCGAAGTAGTGGAGTACGGCATTGACATACAACTCAGCATCGGATGCCTCCATGACTTGCTTAGGGAAATTAGGATACATCGGCTTAAAGATATGGTCACCACCTGTAATCTTACCAAGGTTCTTTATGATTTTCTTGCCGAATGTTCCTATGTATCCCTCGGATGAAATTTGCAACCCCTCAATGAGGTTTTCAGACATGGTATACCCATAGGCTTCCATGTTTTTGAGGATCGTGGCAATCAGGATGGTCTTGTTGCGACGAGCACCATGGTGTTGGCCATGTGGAATATAGACCTTGTTCTTGCGGCGAATGTAAGTTGTGTTATTCATAGTGTGTCCTGTTTATGTCCTGTTGTTAAAAAAAGAGGAAAGCGGTAACTCTATATGTTTTTGCATTTTTCAATTAGAAGGAAGAATTATCCATAGCCTCTTAAAATGTTTCTTAGTTGTTCATAAATAAATGGAGGAAAGTGGTAGCTCTAATTTTCTGATAATGAATTAGAAGGAAGAACCATCCATAGCCTCCGAAATTGTTTCTTAAGTTGTTTATCCGTTCTTTAGTATGTTTAAGAGTATATACTACTCATTCCTATTTGTCAAGCTCTGTTACAGAAAAAGTTAAATTAATAAAGGTTCTCGCTATACAACGTTTTCTCGTCACCACCACAACGTTTCACAATCTGTCCGTTCTTCTTGGCAATCACATGGGCCTCTTCCCTTGTCAGGAACTGGCCAAATTGATCAATGAAACCTTGAACTTCACCAACGTGGTTCTGCCTCGCCGCCTTAATCTGATCGTTCATAACAGCATCATGGTACCGTGCCGTCTCGCTCCATTCTGTATATCTCGCTCATCTCGTATCCCTCTTTCAGTTGCGCGTCGTAACGTGTCGCGTTACATTGCGCGGATTGGTGTTCAGTTTTTCGTTGTGTTCAGTAAATGTGAACGCGATTTCGCCCTCGCCCATCTCCATCCGATTTCATAGGCCCCGCGCTGACGTTCAAGGTGACGTATATTTTTGATGTCATAAAAAGCATCTATCGGTAGATC
>TARA_R110000822_G_scaffold72421_3_pt1 | contig 11571 bp, 14 predicted proteins | sample TARA_R110000822 | Tara Oceans TARA_R110000822 (sample SAMEA4397666) | marine metagenome | biome: Polar Biome; feature: [SRF] surface water layer (ENVO:00010504); material: water (ENVO:00002006), including particulate matter (ENVO:01000060) such as... | depth 5 m | reverse complement strand
GTCGTATTTGATCTCCAAGTCAAGTGGAAACTCAAGTTTAAATTTCTGTTCCATGGAGATAAATATTTAAATTTCTTCGTATTCTATTTCTACAGTACTAAAACCCCAAGTATCAGGATTTTCTGAAGATACAAAATATTCTACCCATTTCAAAACATCATTATAAACTTGTTTAGATGGAGATGAACCATCATTACCCATACCTTTATGAGATAAATGATAAAGTGGGATATCATAAACTGGAACTAATTGGTAACCATTTAACACTGCTTTCTTTTGGATATTGGTATCAGCAAAACAAGCATATAACATGTTTTCTTCAAATCCCTTAATACCATCCCATACTTCTTTAGAAGCCATTTGAAAATCACCACAACAATTAAAAATACTATAATTGTCATTAGGGCTAACTTTAGAGGGGAAATATCTTGGTTCAGATGTAAGATCTAAATTATCTCTGAATTCTTTCCATTTTTCAATTCCAAGGTCTTCTAAACCAGACATTTCAACATCACGCCTTGAAAAAGTATAAAAAGTATTTTTATCCGCTTTAGATAAAAAATCGTTTAATATTTCTTTTTTAGGAGCTAAAATGTCAATAGTTGTAACTGCAATCCAATCAGCATCACATCTACGAAGCATAATATTTGTAGATAAAGTAGCTAAACAAGCCTGAGCGTTAGGATTATGACCAGTTAATTCAGAAGCTGCATCTGGAGGGATTATAATATGTTTGAGTCTCCCAGTTTTAGGAAGTCTGCTTTCAAGATCCCAAAGAATAGGATTATTATCTTGAGGAGTATTCCAATCTAAAAACCAAACTTCATCAAAGGTTTCTAGCATTGATTCTAAACATACTACTATTCTATCGTCTTCTTTATAACCATCATTTCTTCCATAAAGTAAAGCTGCAGTTTTCATATTGTAGATACTCCTGGTTTTTGGATTACTATTGTTGTACAATCTTGAGCGAATTGAATTGCTTTTTCTATATTTTGAGAATGAACATATTCTATTACTAACCCCGCTAAGAATGTATCCCCAGCACCTGAAACATCTTTTACTGGTACTTCTTGAGTTGGGTAATTTTTGCCCTGGTAGTCACAACCATATTTACCTCTTGTTACTATGGTTTTATTTTGAAGGATGCTATCATTAAGTAATATTTTTAAGTTACGTTCATACTCATGATAATTAATTTTAATAAAATCAATATTATGAGCCCATTCACCTAATGTTTTTTTAGTATCTAAAAATGTAGGGGTGGTTATATTTTGAGTAATAAATTCAATATCATCCTCTGATAAAAATCCTTTACAATAATCAGAAATTACAACAGCATCATATTCTTCTTTAAAGAAATATGAAGCATCAATAGCTTCACATCTATCATTTTCATCTACCCTTAAAAGTAAATGGTTATACTTAGAACAAACATATCTTATTTTACGAATTTCAGTTGTATTAGTAACAAAATCTACTTCAGCACCTAATGCTTTTAAATTAGCTACAACATTACCAGCCATTCCAGGGTTGGATGTTTCGCGTTCAGGTACAATAATAGGAATTGGTGCTTCAGGGGCAATACGAGTTACTTTACCGTATCTAAAAATGTCTGTACAACTATCTCCTATAACTAATATTTTCATCGTCTTAAAAACTTACGTCCTGAGTTTACTCTATCTCTCCAATATTCCAAAAGATCACCCATAGTTTGTTCAAATGGAATTTGAGGCTTCCAACCTGTATGATTTTGAAACTTAGTAATATCAGGTACTTGTAAATCAGCATCAATTGGTCTTAAACGTTCTGGATCAATTACAATTTCAATATTATCTACTGTAGATTGACTGATAAGATAATTTAACATATCAGCAATTTTACAAGTATAAGTACCTCCAATATTATAATACTCACCTGAGGTGGGATTGATTGTAACTAACATATAATAAGCCTTAACAGCGTCTCTTACATCAGCATAAGTACGAAGTGATTCTAAATTACCTACATAAATTTTAGGTTCTTGTAAACCAGCTTCAATCATAGCAATTTGTTTAGCAAATGTTGATTCAGAGAATACATCACCTCGTCTTGGTCCGGTATGAGTAAACATACGAGTAGTCATAATAGTCATATTATATGCCTCAGCATAATAACGACCTACCAAATCAGTTCCAACTTTTGAAATAGCATAAGGGGATGCTGGGTGGAATGAACATTCTTCGTCAATTGGTAGTTTTTCAGCAGGGACACGACCAAACACCTCACTTGAAGCACATACATGAATAGCAGCATCTTTATAAGGTGACTTACGAAGTGCCTCAAGTAAATTAGCTGTACCTAAAATATTAGTTTGGAGTGTTTCAATTGGTGCATCAAAACTAGTTTGTGGGTAAGATTGGGCAGCTAAATGAAATACATAGTTTGGTTTTGCTTTATCTACAGCTGTAATAAGTGAAGCTAAATCATTTAAATCACCATAAATAAGTTCAATACGTTCTTTTTTATTAATCTTTTCAGTTAAATGTTCAATATTATCTAAAGAATCATTCCAACGAGCCAAACCATAAATTTTCCAGTCTGTATTAGCTAATAAATAATCGGTTAGGTGTGAACCCACCATTCCAGTTATACCAGTAATAAATGCTGTTGTCATATTAAAGCTTATTTGCTTTATACCATCTAACGGTTTCTTTAATACCTTCTTCGAATGTGTAATCAGGTTCAAATCCTAATTCAGTACGAATACGTTCTGTACTAGCCATTCGAAAAGGAATTGTTGTTGGTTTGGTTTCATCATAACATACTTCAGGAGTTTTACCTGTTGCTTTTAAAATAGCATCTACAATTTCACCTACTGTAATAGCAGTACCTGAACCTACATTATAGGGACGCATTGATTCACCTTTTTCAAGTACTAACAAAGCAGCTTTAACTACATCTTTAACATACAAGAAATCTCTAACTACACCAGGTGAACCCCAAACCACAAATGGGTTTTCATCATCTAATACACGCTTAATTAAAGCTGGGACAACGTGACAAGTTTTAGGGTTGAAGTTATCATTAGGTCCATAAATTGCGGTTCCACGAGCTAAAGCAATCTCCATTCCTGAAAATTTAGAGACATGCTCCATTAATTTTTCTCTATAACGACGCATCCACCCATAACCAAAGTAGGCTTTATATGGTTCTTCATCCCAAAATTCGTTTTCGGTAATAGGATAACGACGATCAGGATAACCAGTTGAACTATTCAAATCAAGGAAACGTTTTACTCCATTACGTTGTGAAGCATCTAAAACATTACCTAATACCATGATATTCTGCATCGAAATTTGAATATCAGTAGGTACAGTTGATGGGTGAGCAATTTTACCGCCTGAGTGGACTACATAATCTGCTCCCTCGGTTAGGCGAAGGCAATCATCTATATTAGTTAAATCGATATTAGGGATAACTTCAAGTCTTTTATCTTGTACTTGAAGAGGGCTTTCATGTGTGTGGGTTCTAACAATGGCTCCTCTATCTAAAAGAGCTTGCAAGTAGTGTGTTCCTACAAAACCACTACCACCAGTTACTACTACTAATTTATTTTTGAAAAAATCACTCATAATATTGTTTTAAATTTTCTAAAGACGATTTGTTATATTTGTCGTTTAATGTATAAATGTTTCTTGTAAAATCCAAATTTAAAGTTTCATAAATATAATTCCCTAATTCAGTATTTGAATTAAAATATTCTTTAACTTCAGATAATTTAATTGTGTTATTAGATGTAAAATCTATTATTCCAGAGTATTTTAAATAATCTTTGCTTTTAAAGAATTCTACTAAATCATCCATTAAGATATAATTGAATGCAGAATCACCTGATAAGCTTAATTTATCTATATTATCTTTTAATTTGGTTACATGGTTAGGTTTCATAGTATAACCTAACATCATAGAGCATCTTAAGATAAGAGCATTTGGATTTTTTTCTACAATAGACTCAGCAAATCGTTTAAACATAGAATAGTTATTATATTCTTTTTGATAAACGTCTACTGTTGAAATGTAAACAAATTTTTGATATTTTAAATTTAAAAGGTCCTGAGTAAGTAAGATATTATCATATAAATATTGGGGGAAGTCTGTTATAGAAGATTCTTTGTTAAAAGCACAATGGATAATTGTAGTATAATCTTCTTCTTTAACCAAATTTAATTCATTCCTCCCAAAACCTAGGGAATCAGGTAAGTTATCACTTAGATACTTACCTAATCCACTTCTATTTCCTGAGATTAGATACTCTGCCATTAGTGGTCTACAAATGCATTATAACGTTTATCTAAAATTTCTTTATTATTTAAGAACCATTCTGTAGTTCTTTGAATACCTTCCTCTAATGAAACCGAAATGTCAAATCCATGGGATTTTGCTCGAGTCATATCAAATAGACGAATAGCATCACCTGCAGGTTTATCTGTTAACCATTTTACCTCAAGATCTTTATTTGAGTGTTTAACAATCATGTCTACTACTTCTTTAATTGAATATCCTTCACCTGAGCCTAAATTAATGGGTTCTGTGATTTGATTTTCAACAGCAAAAATCATTCCTAGAGCAACATCATCAGCATGAATAAAATCACGAATAGTTGAACCATCTCCCCAAACTTCAAGTACATCATTTTCTTGAGCTTTACGAATTAATGAAGGTACTACCATGGCGTTAGCTGGGTTGAAATTATCGTAAGCACCATAAACATTAGCAGGACGTACAATAGAAATATTGTTTGAACCATATTGAATAGCATATGCTTCAGCTTGTAATTCTCCAATACGTTTAGCCCAACCTGCAAATCGATCATTAGGTGAAGGCATAGTATTCCAAACAGTATCTTCTACAAATACTTCTGCAGGAGCATAAACACCAACTGAGCTAGTAAATAGATACCATTTAACATTAGCTCTACGAGCAGCTTCCATCATGTTAGTATTAAATTGGAGCATAGGTACCATAAAATCAGCTGGTTGTTCAGCACACATTTTAGGGGATCCCTTAATACCTACAAGATTAAAAACATAGTCTTGCCCATTACAAATATTTTCACATTGATCAAAATATCGTAAATCTACTTTAATATAACCTACTTCCTCAGGTAAATCTGAGGGTTCAGTAAGATCGGCAATTGTGACTTTAGCACCTTTTTCTAATAGAAATTTTACTAGTGAGCGGCCAATCATTCCACCACCACCAGTTACTAAAACTTTTTGATTTTTAAACATTATTTAGTTTTTTACAAAGATTAATAATTTGTTCCTCAGTTAATTCTGGATGATTGCCTACATACAAAGCATTGTAGTGAACATAGTCGGCATGAGCCAAAGCTCCACTTATACGATGAGGAAACTTTTTAAGGTAAGGTTGAAGTGCTTGGTTACCACCACCAGCGGTACCTAAACGATATTCAACTCCTTCTTCTTCTAAGATGTGACAAACATCTTTTAATTTATCACGAGTAATGCTTTGCATCATTAAAGGTAAAGCAAAATTACTACTACCTTGAGTTGGGAATGAAGTCATAAACTTAGAACTATCAAGATTATTTAACCAAGAATGAAGGTTACGAGTTCTTATTTCTATATTGCTGTCTAAGCGCTTCATTTGCTCTATACCCAATACAGCATTCAATTCGGTTGAGCGCATATTAAACCCGGCTACAGCGAAAGTAAACAATGGGTTTAGGTTGGGGTACATTAACTGGTAGTCACGTTGTAGTTCTTGAGAAGCTTCACGAGTCATTCCGTGTGAACGGAACAATTTAGCTAAATCATATAATTTATCATCGTTTACACAAACAGTACCACCTTCAATAGTAGTGATATGGTGACCGAAATAAAACGAGAATAGTGAAATATCTCCGAATGAACCTACTTTTTTATCTTTATAAGTAGCACCATGTGCTTCACAACAATCTTCAATTAAAATTAAATCATGTTCTTTAGCTAACTTAATAATTTCATCATTAATAGCTGGGAATCCTAAAGTATGAACTAATACAATTGCTTTAGTTTTTGGAGTAATAGCATTTTTAATATTTTCAGCTGTAATGTTAAAATCATTTAAACTAACATCTACAATTACAGGAGTCATTCCGAGTTGAGCTACTGAAGCTAAATCAGAAACCCAACCAATAGGGGGAACAATTACTTCACCTAAACCTTTTAACTCTTTAACCATCGCAATTGAAATGTAGTTTGCAGATGCTCCGGAGTTAACCATTACTGAATGCTTAACACCTAACCATTCAGACCAAATCTTTTCAAATTCTTTTACTTTAGCTCCGTTTGTAAAACGTTCACCATGTAAACAAAAATCTGCTAATACTTTTCTATCACCTTGAGTGATATTATCATTAATAAGGGGCCAAGTAAAATTATTTGGTGCCATAATATTCTGCATGTTCAATAATTAAGAAAGATTTATCACTATTATAAGCACGTTCAAATGCTGGGAAGATTTCTTCAGGTTCTATTAATTCAATTACTTCTACTTCAGTAAGCATTTTACGCATTGCTTCAGTATGGTTTTGAGTATGTTGAGGACCAGCACTGAAAGGTAATTTAGAACCTACAGCTACTCTAATAATAACTTTTGGTTTTATATCTCCTTTAGACATGTCTTGCATTTTATCTAAATGATTAACCAACTGATTAAGTGATAAAATAAAAAAATCAAAACGAGGATAACAAGTAATAGGTACCCAACCTGTCATAGCCATTCCTGTAGCTATTCCCATTTGTGTTTCTTCAAATACTGGGAGTTCAACTCGTTTATCTTGGGGGACATTAACCATTGTATTTGAAATAGCGTGACCACTCATCCCAATAGCTTGCCCTGTAAATACTGTATCGGGCTTTGTTGCAAGCCATTCCATGGCTCTAACTAATTCGTTTTTATAATTCATAATATTAAAAATTAACCCATTTGCCTGTTCCGTGGTGTGGGTAAGACATTTTATATTGATAGTAAATTACATTTTCTGGGGGGTTCATTCGCTTGCCCCAAGCTACATCAGTTGGTGTATGAACACTTAAATTATTATCTTCAACTACAAACTGAAGTGGTAGATTGAAGTTTTGAGAGTACTTATAAGCTTCATGAAAAACACCAGTTTCCATTGTCATATCACCTACAAAACACCAAACACGACGAGGTGAATTAGAACGTTTTAAACCCATAGCAACACCTAAAGACAGAGGTATAATACCTCCTACAATAGATGAAGCATAAAAATTAGGATTTAAATTATTAGTTCCCATACTTTTACCTTCGCTAATCCAAGAAAATAGTTTTTCGGGATCTACTCCATGAAGCAAAGCATGATAGTGATTTCTCCAAGCTGAAAACACCCAATCACCAGGATGAATGTATTGGAAAAGTTCAATAAGTTGTTCTTCGTTATTTTTAGATAGGTGAACTGGTCCTTTTATTTGACCTTCTTCATAGGCATCTTTTACCCTATCTTCAAACGCAATAAGTTCTTCTGATGTGATATTTACATCGCGAACTTTAGTATAGTGTTTAGGTATATTCATAACATTAATATAATAAAAAAATTTTCAGGAATCACGTTTAGATAAAATAGGATTTAAAATAGGCCAATAAATTCCAATTCTAGGATCATTCCATTTTAATGTAAATTGGTCTTGGACATCTGGATAATCACCTGGGTAAGACCATTTATAAAAGAATGTTGCTTCATCACTTAAAACTAAATGACCATTAGCAAACATTGGTGGTACAAGTATAGATTTTCTGTTTTTAGAAGATAAAATAATTGAATCCCATTTTAAATAATTTTCGGATTCAGGTCTATTATCAATTACTACTACTAACACTTTACCTGCTAAACAAGATATATGTTTCCAAGATTTAGAATCACCATGCATCCCTCTTAAAACATGTTTACGAGAAATAGATACTTTATCGTGATTAAAGACTAAATTTGATTCTTCTTGTTTAAATAAAGTATAGAGTTCACCTCTAAAGTCTTCAAATGAATCAGGTTGGTAAATTTTTACTTCTGGGAATATCATAACTCTGTTATTGGGTTTAAAACATCAATATTTAAATAACTTTGTAATTTTCTTATATCATTTTTAAAAACTTGAGATGTTCTATGAAAATCTCTATCTGTTAAATTTATAGGTTTTTGAGCATCTTTTTCTTTAGATAAAACATCTATTAAATCTAAATTTTGCCATAATTCTATATCGTCTAAATATTCATTAATTCCTAAAACTTGACCTAACCATTTAATATAAGTATCAGCTTGGGAATGAGGTGAATAATGACCCAAAATATCTTTTAAATTAGTAGGTATTATAAAAAATGCTTCTCTATAACCATTAACTTTTGGATAATAAAATTTAAAATTAAGTAACTGAGTCTCTAAAATAGTATTCCAGTTTTGGGTTAAAATTAATCCATCATCATTAAATACCATAAAATATTCTCCACGAGCTAAATTACCACAATCTTCTTGGAAATAAGGAAGTGAATTATATCCATTCTTTCGAGATGAAACAATGTATTTTATATTTTCAAAATTAGATTGTTGGGATTTTATGTAATCTAAAGTTTCTAAATCATCAAAATCTACCTTAACTATAATTTCAAAATTCAAATTACTTTTATCACAAGTGTTAAATATTGAATTTATAGCTTGATTAAAAAGTGTAGTTCGATTTCGAGTAGGTAAATATATGCTTATTAAAGGATTCATAAATTATTTAACTCAAAAAAACTATCAAAGAATTGACTTATATTATTTTCAAAAGTATCTTGAAGTGCTAATTCATAATTATATTCAATAAATAGAAGCATTTCGTTATACTTTTCTGGGGTTAGATTGTTTATTATATCTAATAGTTCTTCTTTAGTGTTGAATCTAATGATTCCTCTTTCATCATAACCAAATTCACTAATATTAGGGCAACCCCAATATAATGGAACCGTTTTAGTTACAAAAGCATCTCCAATTTTATTATACCAGTTATTATATTTAACGTTTTCAATTACAACAGTGAACATTGAATCATTAAATAAAACTCTTCTTCCATAACTAATAGGGTCAACACCTTCTGGGATATGGGATAAATCTTTAGAATATTCTGTATAACCCGGACGAGTATCTGTTTTATGGTCGTAATCATCTAAAACATAAAACCATTTCTTAGGGATTTGGATTTCAGATTCTAAAGAATGAACACTATGCCTTAATTTATGCCCCTCAACTAATGTTTTGGTCCCACATAAAAATGAAACATTAAATTCTTTTTCACCTAATAAATTGATATAATCATTATCTAAAGTTTGTCCGCTGTAGGTAAAATTTACTGTATTAGATAATTTATTTAATAACTCATCATTCCAAGTTAATATAGCTGAGAATTCTAAATAAATTTGAGAAGCATAATTGTGTAAACTAAAAAATTCATTAGGTTCATGTAAAAATAAAAAGTTGTAAGGATTCCTACTTAATTCTTCTGCTGATGAAGGGATTTTGTCGTACCAAAAGGTAATGGGTTTACCCTTATACTTTTCTTTAATAAAGAGTAAGTAAGGATCAGTATTAATGTCTCTAAAATTAGCAAATATTTCCATTACCAACTAATTTCCCAGTCTTTAAAATCTGCTGCTAAACAATCAATCTTATAGTCTTTACGACCACCAACTACCTCTTGAATACGGTTTTTAGCAGTATTACGAATACCATTTAAACCGTGTGTTAATTCGAGATTATTCCCGTCTTTAATACCCTTTCTATAATTTGATTCGTTATGCCATATGTGAAGATTCATCTGCGATAAAACAACTATAGCACGAATAGTTTCAGCTGTGATTTCAGATTTATTTTCTTCAATATGAGCTTGAATATCATGGATAATATCAGCTATTTCTAGAGCATATTCATCTTTATGTTCAGAAATGAATACTTCTTTAAGTTGTACAATTGATAAGCGGTCAACTAGTTCACTTAGGGTTGGAAGATATTTTCTATTCATAATGGTTGTTTTGTATTAAATTGTCAATAGCTTTTTTAAGATAATGAGGAAGATTTGCTTCAAAAATTTTTCTTTGATCTAAAGCATTCTTTTTTATTGAAAAATATTTTTTATGATAATTTATATAACCTTTTTCTCTTAGTGGACCTATTGGATATTCAAAAGCAGTTTGACCTCTTAAAAGATACTGTTGAAAATCTACCCCTTTATCTATTAGATATTCAGCTATATTCATAGCATAAAAATCCCACCCACCATAACCAATCCATTCTTCAGGGACGGGGGATATTTTTTCATAAAAATCTTTGCTATAAACATCAAACCACCAAGCAAATTTAGGTTTATTAATAGGTTGTAAGATTGTTTCGTCTGAGGAATTTTTTAGATTATGTCTAATTTCAAAGATATCTCCTTTACTCCAATCTTTATAAGGTACATTAAGATAACTTTTATTCGTAATTTCATCCCAAGTTGAATCCCACATTTTACAAATTTCAGGAATTAAAACGAAATGTTTATTAGGAATTATTTTAACAGATTCAACTATTAAAGAAAGTAAGTGTTCACTAAAGTAAATATCAGGACACAAGCCAATATAATAATCTACTTCAGGTTCATATGCTACTCTTTGAACATCAAAAAACCCATAATTTTCATTACCTTCATAAATGATAGGATTTACTTCATATCTATCAAGTAAAATCAACAAATCATTAAATTTATCTATAAAAAACTGTTTAGGAATTTTAGTATTTTCCCAATCAATAAGATAATCTGAAAGGTTTAATGCTGCATCAATTTTAATAGTAACATCATCTGGGAGATAGAATGATGATTTTTTTAGTTGGGTAAATGTGAGGAGAGCATAATCGATCTCCCAAGGCATTATATGATATGAAATTTTAAAAACCATTATTTCTTCCAGAATGAATAAATACCTTTTTCTAATTCATAATTTTCCCAAACAAATCTTTCTCTATTGGGTTGTTGTTGAGCCCATTCCCACATTTTAGTTAATCCTTCTTTTAAGTCATGTTTATGTTCAAAACCTAAAATATCAATAGATTTTTGATAAGTTGGGATTGCTGTATGAACTTCATGCCTTCCTTCTAAGTAAACTTTTTTAGCACCACCCATCACTTCAGCTAAAATATCAGCAGTTTCATTAATACTATAATCGTGAATTCCCCCTAAATTAATAATTTGTTTAGAAGCTTCAGGACGAACTGCTGCATTCCAAAGTGGTTCAAGTGAATCATCAATATAGCTAAATGCTCTACGTTGGGTTCCATCTCCAAAGATTGTAATAGGTTTACCTTCCATATGGTAGTACATCCAAATACCTAACACGTTACGATACTTATCCCAAATATTTTGCTTAGCACCATAAACGTTGTGGGGGCGAATAATACAATAATCTAATCCATGTTGTTTATTAGCAATTTCAATATCTTGTTCACATGCAGCTTTAGCTACTCCATAAGGATCAATTGGGTTACGACGCATATCTTCG
>TARA_R110000822_G_scaffold132056_6_pt1 | contig 11572 bp, 10 predicted proteins | sample TARA_R110000822 | Tara Oceans TARA_R110000822 (sample SAMEA4397666) | marine metagenome | biome: Polar Biome; feature: [SRF] surface water layer (ENVO:00010504); material: water (ENVO:00002006), including particulate matter (ENVO:01000060) such as... | depth 5 m | reverse complement strand
GTTCCGATTGGCGGCGAGCGCCAGGCGGTCAACCAGGATGCGGTGGTCAAGCTCATTGGCTGGGCCGGCAACCTCACCTCCAGCGGTCCGCAATTCTGCGGCGTTCTGATCGCTTAAGGAGCAAATCATGGCCTATGTTTTCACCGAAAGCCGCCTCGGTTATCTGCAAATTGCTCAGACCGATGCCGGCGTGACTATGGCGAATGGATCGTCTGCGATCCCGACGCCGCCCAACACGCTGGGGCAGGTTGTCCGCGCCGTTGATCCCACCTACGGCGAGGGCGAGTTCATCATGCTGGTGGGCGTTGCCAGCACGGCGGTGGGGTCGCTGGTGACCTATAACGCCACGACCTATCAGACCGCTCTCAGCGCCAACACGGCGGGCCTGGGCACGCCGGTCGCGGTGGCGATGTCCGCCAACACAGCGGGCCTGTTTGGCTGGTATCAGATCGGCGGGTTGGCTGTCATCGCCAAGACGGCGGTGCAGACGACCGCGCAGGTTGCGGTCTACCAGTCGGCTACTGCGGGCAGCATCATGCCGACCGCTGCTACCGGACGGCAGATTCTCGGCGCGCGATCGGCCAACCTCGCCACGGTCACCACCACGACCGCGACGCTGGTTGTGTCGATTGATCGTCCGCATTTGCAGGGTCAGATCACCTAGTGATCCTGCCGAGCAACCTTGACGAAACGCTCCCGGTTGCTTGCAACACGGCGGCAACGGATGTGCTGGCGAATGTGGAGTTCGCCAGCACGCTCCTTTACCCGTGGTTGCGGCACCAAGCCGAAACCGGCACGCCGGCTCTATTGATCGGCGGCGGGCCATCGGTGAGCATGTTCGTAGAAACCATCCGGGCCGAGCAAAAAGCCGGTGCGGCGGTGTTCTCGATGAACGGCACCAGAGCCATGCTAGGGCGCGTCGGCATCGTGCCTGACTACTTCGTGCTGGTGGACGCGCAACCCGGCGCTGCGGGGTTTGTGGGGCCAGCAGATACCTATCTGATCGCATCGACGTGCAACCGCGCGGTCTTCGATAGGTTTGACGCTGCGGACAACGTGGTTGTCTGGCATCCGGCCTTCCCAGGGCTAACCGACATTCCATGCGATCGTGAGCGTGTTCTTATCGGCGGCGGTTCATCGGTCGGCATCCTGAGCATGTCGATCGCCTATGTGCTGGGGTTTCGCGACATTCGGCTGTTCGGTTTTGATAGCAGTTACGAAGGCGATTGCGGCCACGCCTATGAGCAGCACCAGAACGACGACGACAAACCCGAGCTATACACGGTCGGAGATCAGACCTTTGCGGCGGCGCCTTGGATGGCGCGCCAAGCGGTCGAGTTCCAATCGGCGTCAGCCCAACTCGCCAACCTGGGCGCGTCAATCAGCGTTTTGGGGCGCGGCCTATTGCCTGCTGTAGCGGCAATGATGGCGAACGCGGCAACCAATTACCCGGAGACACCACATGCCTCTCGATAGCGATACGTCAGCCGCTGACACTCACCTCAGCGTGGAATTTTATAGCCACAAATTCGAGCCGTATATCGGTGAGCCGTTTATCCGCATCGCGGTTCCCGGCAACGATCTGACCGTGATCGACACGCCGGCGCGCGATTATCATATGCGGCGTTTCCCGCTGCATTGGCTGAATTTCCAGCGTCAGACCAGCCCTGACGCGGCGGTCGGCAGCAGTCTCAAAAATTGGAACGAGGCGCAGCCCGAGGCGCTGACCGAGCACATGATGGGCGAATTGCAGATTCTGCATTTCGCCACTGTCGAACAGGTCGCGGGCGCGAGTGACGCCCAGCTTCAGCGCGTCGGCATGGGTGGGCCGGGATTGCGCGAACGGGCGCGGGCGTTCCTGGCGCGGCAAAACATGTCGGAAACCGCCCTCGAGCTTGAGAAAACGCGGGCGGAATTGGCGGAGTTGCGGGCGATGGTTACCAGCATGACGCCACGGGTGGGCAGACCTCGCACGACGGCGGAGTAGCACATGTCCAGCACGATGCTGCAACTGATCGGGCAGGTGACAGGGGAGCTAGGTATCCCGACGCCTGCAACCGTGATCGGCAATCCTGTGGCCGACGTGACGCAGCTTCTGGCGCTGATGAACGCTTGCGGATACGAATTGGTTCGCGCTGCGGAATGGCGCGCGATGGCGGCGCAACACCTGTTTTCAACCGAATATCTGACCACCACGGGCACATGGACCACGGCGGCGCGCACGATCAGCGGCATTCCGACAACGGCGGCTCTTGACACGACGTATCAAGCCGTCGGTGAAGGCATCGGTCAGAACGCCATGATCGTGTCGGTGGACAACGCGAATCAGGTCACGCTCAACCAGGACATCACGGCGGCGGGAACGGCTGCGACCGTCTATTTCCAAAAGATGCAATACGACCTGCCTAGTGATTATGCGTCGATCACACCACGCACGCAGTGGGACAAGTCGAAGCACTGGGAGATGCTCGGGCCGGAAACTCCGCAGCAGTGGGAGTGGCTGATGTCGGGCTTTATCAGCACCGGGCCGCGCTTGCGTTGGCGTTTGTTCCAAACCTATTTCCAAATCTGGCCGGGGTTTTCCAATGCCGAGCAGCTAGGCTACGAATATCGCAGCCTGGCCTGGGTGCGGTCGTCTACCGACGCGCTGAAGAATAGCTTCACGCTGGATAGCGATACCTGCATCTTCCCCGATCGGCTGATGGTGTTGGCCACCAAGCTCAAGTATTTCGAGGCGAAGGGGTTTGACACGACTGCCATGTATCGCAACTACAGTCGCGAATTGGACATTGTGATAGCGCAAGACACGAGCGCGGCGAACCTGTCGTTCGCGCCTCGTCCTGGGTCGGTCCTGATTACCTACGACAACATTCCTGACAGCGGCTATGGCTCGGCGTAGGGCATCCGCGCTAGTCCAGAACCGCGCTGCCAAAGCGGTTAGTTTGTCGGCGCCGGTCGGCGGCTGGAATGCTCGCGACAGCTTGGCGGATATGGCGGCGAACGATGCCGTGGCGCTTGTCAATTTCTTCCCTGACGTGGGGAGCGTTAACCTTCGCGGCGGCTACACGGACCATGTGACCGGCATCACGGGCACGGTTGAAACGCTGATGGCATATACCAGCGGCACGGCCAGCAAGCTGTTTGCTATTGCAAATACGCCGTCTTCGATCTTTGACGTTACCTCTTCAGGCGTTGTCGGGGCTGCGGTTGTCACCGGCCTGAGCAATGGGCGCTGGGAATACACTAACGTCACCACGGCTGGCGGCAGCTATATCTACGCGGTCAACGGCGTTGACGCGCCATTGCTTTACGATGGCACCACCTGGGCGGCAATTACGGCTGTATCGCCTATTGCTATCACCGGCGTCACGACGACCAGTCTTTCCAATGTCGCGCTGTTCAAGAGCCGCGTCTGGTTTGTTCAAAAGCAGTCGCTCAAAGCGTGGTATCTGCCGACATCGGCAGTCGGCGGCGTTGCCAATGTGCTCGATCTGAGCGCGATTGCGCGCCAGGGCGGCTATCTGGTGGCGGTTGCAGCATGGACCATCGACGCCGGGTATGGCGTCGATGACAATTTGGTGTTCATCACCAGCAAGGGCGAGGTGATTGTCTACCGGGGCACGGACCCGGCCAGTTCAGCAACATGGGCGCTTGCCGGTGTTTGGGCGTTGGGAACGCCTATCGGCGCGCGGTGCATGATGAAATACGGCGGCGATTTGCTAATTCTAACTTTGAACGGGTTGGTGCCTTTGGCGTCGGCGCTGCAAAGTACGCGCCTTGATCCTCGGGTAGCGGTGACGGACAAGATTAGCGGCGCTTTTTCGGCAGCGGCAAACACGTATGGGGCGTCTTTTGGTTGGGGAATGCTGTTTTCCGCGCAAAACTCCGCGTTGATCGTCAATGTTCCGATCAGCGTTACCGCGCAAGAGCAATTTGTAATGAACACCAACACCCAATCATGGGCGCGGTTTACCGGATGGGCGGCGAGTTGCTGGGAGAATTTGAACGATTTGCCCTATTTTGGCACTGCCGGAAAAGTGGTGAAAGCCTGGACATTGACTTATCAGGACGGTAGCAACAATATCAATACGCAAGTATTGCAGGCGTTTAACTACTTTGGTTCTCGCGGGTCAATTAAATACTACACGCGCGCTCGGTTTAACGTGCTGACTAATGGCACGCCAAACGTGAACGTGACGATCAACGTCGATTTCGATATCGCGGCTCCAACTGTGCCCATAGTGGTGGGCGTTCCCGTATCTACCCCGCTGTGGGGTGTTGGCGTGTGGGGATTGTCATTGTGGGGTCAAAATCTGTCTATTTCCAACAACTGGCAAGGGGTAAACGGCATCGGGTATTGCGCGGGGGTGGCGCTGGTTAGTTCTACGCGCGGGATTAACGTCCAATGGACGGCAACCGACATTGTGTATCAAAGCGGATGGTCGGGAATATAATCGCGGAGGGGGTAGAATAATGGATTATGAAAAATTGCTTGTATTCTGCGGCGGGAATAAAGATGCAACAGACTTGATTCGTGATCTATGGAAATTGTGTTGCGTTTGGGATAATTGCGTCGATAGAGACAAAATAAATGACGAAACCGCTACAAATAGCGCTTTTCTATGGGCGCTTTTTGGACTTCACGACAACGTTTTTTATAAAAATTTCGAGCACCAGATAAGGCCGGCAATTTATTCTTGCGTTGCGAGTTGGATTGTAGCGAATAAGTTTGAGAAGTCCGGAGACGTGCAGCTTCTAGAGAGGTCATATGTGATGCGCTGTTCTCCGTATGAACTTTTTGGAGTTATTGCGCTTCTTTCGGGTGGGTTCCAAAGCCAAATTAACGCGATTGAGCACTTTCAATCAATAAAAAATAATGATACTCTAGAAGCATATTTGCATGAGCATAGGAGTTAGATATGGGTTGGATTGGTAACGCACCCACCCCGCCCGCGCCGGATTACGCCGGAGCAGCAAGAGAACAGGGCGCGGCAAACGTCGAGACGGCGCGCGTCCAAGGCCGGATGAACAATCCGAACACGTATGGGCCGCTCGGAAATCAAATTGTGACGTGGGAAGACGGTGATCAGCCCACTATTCGGCAGACCCTGACGCCAGAAGCGCAGGCGGCTTTTAACTCACAGCAGCGCGTGGAAGCGGGATTGAGCGCGCTGGGCGAACAGGGTCTGGGGACTGTCCGCGAAGCTATTAGGCAACCGTTCAACCCTAATCTGCCGAGGCTTCAAGAGGCGTTGCAGAACGTCGGAGACGCGCCGGTCAACCAGGGCGTGACTGGGCAAGCGGCGATTATGGAGCGCCTGGCGCCGCAACAAGCGCAGGAAGCCGCCGCTACGCGGCAACGCCTCGCCAATCAGGGGCTAGTGCCGGGTGGCGAGGCTTACGACAACGAGATGCGCATCCAGGGCCAGCAGCAAAACGACGCGAGAACGCAAGCGGCGTTGCAGGGGTTGTCGCTTGACTCGGCGGCGCAGAACCAGCGGTTCAATCAGGAGCAGGCGCGGGCGCAATTTGGCAACACCGCGCTGCAACAATCGCTGGCGCAGCAAACGCAAATCCGCAATCAGCCGCTGAACGAAATCTCCGGGTTGATGTCAGGCGCTCAAATTCAAATGCCGCAGTTTGCTGGGTATCAGGGCAGCCAGATCGCACCGCCTCCGATCTTTGCGGGCGCGCAGGCTGCGGACCAATCGGCGATGCAGCGATACGGTATTCAGCAGGCGGGCAATAACGCCATGACCTCTGGGTTGTTCGGGTTGGCTGGCTCGGGCCTTGGGGCAGCGGGCGCATATTTCGGCGGAGCGGCGAGGCGATGATCGGGTTTTAAATGGAGGAATTAATCAGTGGCGACTGACCGACGGGATTTCCTTGCCCAACAAATCGGGCAATTGGAGAGCAACAACAACCCTGGGATCGGTTATCACAATCGGTCGAGGTCCACTGCTTACGGGCAATATGGGTTTACCGCTCCGACGTGGGCGGGCCTTCGTCGCACCGACCCGACGCTGCCGGCCGACATTACCCAGGCAACGCCGGAGCAACAGCGCGCGGCATTCGATCAGCTTAACGCCGCGAACGGTCAGCAGTTGGCTGGATACGGTCTGCCGGTAAACACGGGCAGCGTTGCTTTGGCTCACTTGCTCGGCGCTGCCGGTGCAAGGGACTACATGCAAAATCGCACCCTCAGCCCGGAGGCGTCGGCGGCTAACGGTGGCGAGGACGCGCTACGGCGCATCGCAGACCAGAGGCTTGCGATGCTGGCACCAGGAGAAATGCCTGAGCAATACGTGCGTGAGTTGCCGGCAGTTGCGTCTGGGCCAGAGATGGCATCCGGCACGACGATGGCATCAGCGGCGACTGCGGCACCAGAGGCTGGCGGCGCGGCACCAGCGGATGCGGGCGATGGCGCGGGCTGGGCAAAGGCGCTGGAATTTGCCGGCAAAGCGTTGTCCAAGCAGGGGCGCGCCAGTGTCGGACCGGATGCTGCGTCTATTGTAAAGCCTCGGACGTTTGCCGATCCGGAAGCGGGTGAGATGCTACCGAGGCAAAGGGCGCGGGCAATCGCGGCAATCCTACAGAGGGATATGGTCTAATGGCATACGGACCGCAATCGGTTAGCCTGACGCAAGCTGGCGGCGATCTTGATCTGCTCGAAGCTCTGCGAGGGGGCCGAAGCCGTGTCAAAACGCAGCAAGAAATGCTGCGCGAGCAATCTATGTCGCCAGTGGAAATCGGCAGCTACAACGGCATTCAGGGCAAGTTCCCGATCAGCCAGGGGCTGAACAAGATCGCGCAGGGGTTGCTCGCGACCTACATGGATTCTCAAGCTCGGGACCGGGCGCAAGCGGCTGCCGATGCGCAAAAAGACGAAGCTCAGAAATTTGCTGCGGGGTTTGCTGGAACGCCACCGGTTGCCGGGGTGGATGCGGTTCTGTCGCAAAGAGGCACCGTTGCTGGTCCTGTCGTTGATGGCGCTGTGCCGGAAACTCCAGAAGCCGCTAATTACCGAATCGTGATGGATCAATTACGCCGCGACCAACCCGGTCAGGCGGGGGACGATTATCGAGCGCAAGCGCCAGTCTTTGGAATGCCTGGGCAGCGCATGGAAGCTGCACCAGGCCAAGGCGCTCCGGACGATCCTGGTGTTGTGGCGCGAGACGCTGTAGCGGCACAGGCGGGGACTGGGCCTACGCCAGCGCAACGCACGGCGATGTTAATGCAAGGTTATGCGTCCACTAATCCAACAGTGAATCGAATGGCCGAGTTTGTAAGCAAGCAGGACGCGGCGGATCGGGCGCGGCAGGATCTGATCCAGTCGCGGGAGGACATAGCGCGAGAGGCGCGGCTTGGCAGGGAGCACGCGGCAGGGCTGGCCGGGCAAGCACGGGCGGATGCTGCCGAGGTGCGCCGCGAATTGCCGCCGGCTGGGTTTCGTGTCGGTCCTGATGGCGGGTTGATGCCTATCCCTGGCGGTCCGGCCGATCTGGAATACCTTGCGAAGCGGGCCAAGACTGAGGCGGACGCCAAGAGCAAAGGTCATCCAATCCCGACCGGCGACCGGAACAAGCTGGTGGATGCTGGATCGAAGCTAGCGGAATTGGACCGGTTGGGAACCACATTTGAGGATAAATTCGGCGGTTTCGGTGCGTCGTTCGTGGGGGACATTGCGAACACCATTGGGCGCAACACCTTCGGCGAAAGCCCGCGCGCTGATTGGTGGCAGGGGTATCAATCGCTCAAGAATGTGGTTCGGAACGATCAGTTCGGCGCCGCGCTGACGAAAACGGAAAAGGCCGAGTTTGAAAAGGCAGACATTAACCCCGGCATGTCTGCGGACACCATTCGGAACAATTTGGCTCGGCAAACCGCCATCGTGCGAGGCGCGCTTGAACGGCGCGGAAGGTCCATGCTGGCGGACGGTTACAGGCTTGAAGCTGTTCAAGACGCGGTTGGCGCGGGAATTGATTTCTCTAAGCCGGGGGCGGCGCCGGGTGGCGGTGGCCCAGCGATCGGTGCCGTCGAAGATGGGCACCGCTTCAAAGGCGGCGACCCGGCTAATCGGGCTTCGTGGGAGGTCGTGCGCTGATGGCTGGTCCGTGGGAGAAATACGCCACTGAGGCGGTTGCGCCCGTTGCAGGGCCGTGGATGAAATACCAAGATGCGGCCATGCCGGTGCCGCCTATCCCGCCGGAGACCGACGAGGCGCTTGCGGCGGAAGCGGCGGCAATCAAAATGCCAAATTTCGTGGCCCAGTTGCTCGGCATTGGAAAAGCCCGGCCAGATTTGGAAACGGTTATGCCGCATACAGGCAAGATCAATCCTGGAACGCTACCCACCACGGATGATGTTCGCGCGGCGGTTGAAAAGTGGTCCGTGCCGGAAGGCCCGTCGATCATGGGGATGGCAAAAAACACGCTGCTGGGCGCCATGGACATAGGCCAAGGCCGGGTGCGGATGAATGAAAGCGGCAATCCGCTGTCCATCCGCCCGACCTCGGAAAGCATGGATGCGCTGGGGCTGGCTGCCGGTATGTCGCCGGCGATGGGTTCCGGCCGGGCGATTGCACAGACTGCGGAGCATGGCGCGCCGCTGGCGGACTTGTATGCACGCTACCGCCCGGCGGCCTCGCCGCCTCCACCGCCGCCTGCAACGCCGTTGGTAACGGCGCTATCGCAGGGTATGCCGGCGGAAATGCGGGTGACGGCGCCTCGCTCTTCGCCACTGGCCGATGCGCTTGCTAGGTCCGGGCAGCCTGAGGCTGATCGGGTCTTTCTGCCATCCGGGCGTGAAGTGCCGGTGCAATACGAGGTTGTCGATGCTGGAGCGCTTCGCACGTCGCACCGTGGCGATGGGTCGCTTAATCCTGACTTTCCGCAAAACCTACAACCGCGCGACCGGACGCGGGATGCGTCTGATCTGCAAATTAATCGAATTGCAAACAATTTGCAGCCGGAGAGGTTGGGGCGTTCGTCTTCTGCTATGGAAGGAGCACCGATCATTGGTCCGGATGGCGTGGTTGAAAGCGGCAACGCCCGGACGATCGCTATCATCCGGGCATATAAGCGCGGGGATGCCAATGCGGCGGGATATCGGGATTATTTGACACAACAGGGTTACGACATCGCTGGCATGGAGCGGCCGGTTTTGATTCGCCGTCGGCAAGGTGACATGACGCCGGATGAACGGGCGCGGTTCGCGCAAGAGGCAAACGCCGAAGTCGGGCTTTCCATGGGGGCGGCGGAACGCGCGGCGACTGATGCTACCCGGTTGAATGAGGCAACGCTCAATCTCTACCGTGGCGGCGATATCGGATCGGCTGAAAACGCCGATTTCGTCCGGGCCTTTGTCGGTAACGTGGCGGAACGTGGGCAAGAGGGCGCGATATCGACTGCCGGCGGCACGCTCTCGGCCGATGGTGCGGCCCGGATGCGGAATGCACTGACGCAAAAAGCCTATGGGGACAGCGCTCTTGTCGCCGGTCTGGCGGAAACCGGAGACGATGCAATCCGGGCGTTTGGCGGCGGAATGCAGGATGCTGCCGGTTCAATGGCGAAGCTGGCGGGCGATATCGCGCAAGGCAGGGTCGATCCTGCCGTTGATATCTCCAAGGGCCTGGCGGAAGCGGTCCAGGCGATCAAGACGGCTCGGGAAAGCCGCATCCCATTGCGGGATGTGGTCGGGCAGCGGGACGCCTTTGGTGGCGGGCTGTCCGATCAAGCTGAGACATTGTTGACAGCGGCCTATGGGCCAGAGCTTCGGGGACGGATGAACCGTCGCGCGTTTGGCGAGATGCTTTCGTCTTATGCGCGATTGGCATCTGAGCAAACGCCGGGGCCTCGATTGTTTGGTGACAATCTTGGGTGGCGTGATCTTCTCAAGTCGGCGGGCGCGCGTGTGGCTGATGACGGGGCACCGCCTGCGTTGTTCGGTCCGGTTGGTTCGGCGGCGCCGGGGCCTTCTCCTGCACGTTTGGCGGAAGCGCTCGCCGGCAGTGAACAGCGGTCAGTGGGGGCAGCGGGCACGCCAAGCAATCTCACCGCCATGTCGGCCCGTGAGGCGGCTGCATCGCGCGCTACGGGGGAACGCTTCCAACTTATGGAAACCGCGCGGGCAGGCGATGCCACGGAATATGTGCCGGGCGTTAAGCCGACGCTGGCCGAAATTGAGCAGAACGCGGGGGTGTCGCGGGAAGCCAAGACGCTGCGGATTACAAATCCTACAGAAATCGCAGAGCGTGCGGCCGATAACGCGAAAATATACGCCGACTTTTTAGCAGATATGGCTGGCACTGAATCGATGTTAGATCGGGCGATACTTAAACGGGCAGAACAGGCTACACGCGAGTTGAAAATCGTATGGCAGGACAAGATGAAGGCCAATGTCCAGCCGGTGTTTGACTTGGCCGAAGCCATCAAGGTCGGCCCGGACGGTCGGCGCGGGCTGGTTCGGACAGCAATCGACAAGGTTGTCTCGGAGATGAAGGAGCGGGATGGATCGCTCACCACTGATCCTGAATTGCTCTACGGCGCGCGGAAAAACTTGGACGATCTGCTGAGCAAAGAGGCGAAGCGGCAAGACGCTCTCAGTGTTCGGGCCGAGGCAATGTTGCTTTCGATCAAGTCGGCGCTCGATGATGTGATTGAAGCGGCGGCGCCTGGGTTCAAACGGTATTTAGTCAATTTTGCCGAGGCGTCCAAGCCTATCGACGTGATGAGGCTCCTGCAAAAGGCCGAATTGGCCCTAGGTACAAAAACTGCAAACCGAGAACTTACTTTCAGCCACTTTGACCGCTTCATGCGCGATCTTGTAGAGGATCGAGCGGCGCATGGCGTCAATCCAGCGAAGTCCATTGATGAAGCGACGTGGGAAAAGCTGGTGGCGATGCACAAAAGTTTGCAACGCACCGCAGCGGCGGAATTGCAGGCACGCGCGCCCGGATCAGATACAGCAGCGAACTTTTACGACATGTCCAAACTGGGAATACGGGCGGCGGCTCATGCGGTCGGGGCTTTGGTGTGGCCAGGGCTTGGCAACGTCGCCGCTCACCTTGGCGCCAACCTTCTCGACAAAAAATCAGCGGCGGCGCGGCTGGCGCGGCACCTTGACCCGGACCTATCGAAATATCCGCAGCACGACAGCCCGCTTGCGCGCGGCCTTACTAACTACGGGTTTAAATCAGATTTCCCCAACAATCAGACAGGCCCATAACATGGCATACAACGGCGCAGGCACGTTCTTAATTAATTCCGCCGGCCAGCCGGTTGTGGCAGGCACCACCATATCGGAGACGGTGTTCAACGCGCTGACGGCTGATCTGGCAAACGGCCTGTCAACGGCCATCACGAAAGATGGCCAGACCACCGCCACCGCCAATCTGCCCATGGGCGGGTTCAAACTCACCAACTTGGCGGCAGGCACCGCCGCGACGGATAGCGCGCGCCTGGGGCAGGTGCAGAGCGGCGCGGCCACCTTGATATCTATCACGGGCACCGACACGGTGGTTGGCACTCTGACGCCGACCCTGACGGCCTACGCGGCAGGCCAACAGTTCTCG
>TARA_R110000822_G_scaffold101148_7_pt1 | contig 11587 bp, 12 predicted proteins | sample TARA_R110000822 | Tara Oceans TARA_R110000822 (sample SAMEA4397666) | marine metagenome | biome: Polar Biome; feature: [SRF] surface water layer (ENVO:00010504); material: water (ENVO:00002006), including particulate matter (ENVO:01000060) such as... | depth 5 m | reverse complement strand
AAAAAGGTTTGAAATAGTTTAGAGCGAAAATCGCTCTTTATTATTATTGACAAATATCTTGAAGAAGTTTACACCACATACCCTCTTTATCAAAATGTTCCATTTTTCTTTCATCAGTTATAAATTGTTCTTTATCTACTGTATTTCCTTCATCTACATTATGTGATACACATACCATCAGTTTCGTGATATTTAAATTTAATACTCTATCTTCTGCTGCTAACATTCTAACACCCTCTGCTGTTTGTGACTTACCAAATCCACCCACTTGCTGAAAATGCTTTTTTGTAAAAACAGAGCATCCTTCGTGACCCTGTTGTTTAAAACCGCAGGTAATTGCTGACATTATAAAATCCTTATGCGGATATACAAATAACATACTAACAGATGTTGAGATACCTGCTTTATACTGTTTCAAAGCATTAATACTATATCTAATATAAGAATTCATATAAATATCATCACTATCCATTGATGCTATGAATTTATAACTTGCCATCTTTTTTACAAGAATATTTCTTTTATTACCAATACTTCTACGAATATTAGGTTCATATTTATATTTTAATTTTACAGGGTAAATTGCTTGTCTAAATTTATCTAGTCTAGATTTATCAATAAATAAATCTTGTTCTCCATCTTGTAAGATACATAATTCTAATTTGTCTTTAGGATAGTCTTGATTGAATATATTTGCTATGATTAGCGGAATAAATCTACGCCTCTTATAACAGGGCATTATGATAGATACAGGTGGTAAGTCCTTATCAGATAAATTTAATGAAACTTCATCAATTGGCAGAGTAGCAGAATCAGGAATAATATTCATTTGAATAATATTATCATATAAAATTTAAATTTAATTTTTAAAAAATAGTAAAGAGCGAAAATCGCTCATAACTAAAATAAAGTGTTTCAGAATTGAAATGGATTCTGATTTGAAAAAGGTTTGAAATAGTTTAGAGCGAAAATCGCTCATAATGATTTCAAAGTTTCTTTTCTCTAACGTGAAATACAATAATAGTATTACCTGAAATATCTACAACAGGTTTCTCATTAATATCTACAATCTGAATTTCTAGGTTGTTTAAGATAGTAGTATTTGGATTATGAAGAGAAACATAAGTCTTCTCTCCAGGAGCAAAGAATAAATCTCCAAACTCTCTACCGTCATTTGTAAAGCGGGGTAAATGATACAGCATCTTACTAACACTGTTTTTACAACCGTTATATGACTGGATTGGCATATTACTAATTCTAACAAATGCTGAATGAACCCTATAATCAGGATGTGTAAAGGAGTTGAAAGTTACGATATGTCCGCTGGCACTAACGACAGCGTATCCCTTTGATACTCCATCCGTCTGCTCAACCCAAGGACGGTCTTTAAAACCTAATAGACTATTTATTTTTGCCCTTCCACTGACATCTGTTGTGCGATATTTTCCTTCCAAATAATCCCAAATCGTATCTTCTTCTATAAAACCTAAGATTAAGACTTGTTTCTTATTGATACCCTTTTCACCGCCTAATTCACCATCAAACTCAAAATCAAGAACTTCAACCCCTCCTGTATCAACCGCAAGAAGACGCTTCGTATCACAGGCAAGAGTTTGTGATAAACAATAAGGTCTATTTTTAGTATCTCTTATGATTGCTTTGTTATCATCACCTCCTATCTTACCACCCGAAAATCTACCTACTCTATTATTACTGTAAAAATCATCTCCCGTTGTGAAAGTATCAGTAGGTTTATGAAATGTTGGAAATCTAAAACTTATCTGATTGACATCGGGGTAATGTGAGTGCCAGTTAAATACCTGTAAGGAATCATCTTCTACCGCAATATTTAGTCTCGGATAAAGAGCATTTTTACATTCATTGATTGGAGCAAAACATTTCTGTCTGTTCTGATTAATAGACTGTGATACGACAACTTTGATAGCAAGCACTTTTGATAAGAAATTTAATCGTATCTCATCGCCGTGACTCACAAATTCTACATACTCATAAAGAGCATTAAATGCCGACTTCGTCAAGGGTCCGGTTTCCGCTGGAAATGCTGTGCCGGAACCCCAATAGGTTACTTCCGCCTGGACTAACTGATTTGATGGTTCATCATAAACAAGATGAAAAATACGAATATTAATACCGTCATCCTGAACAAGATAATCATAATAATCCTTCTGATATCTACCTGTTACAGGATTAGTCATAGCGTATCTTGTAGAGATAGCAACTTGGTCATCATATCCACCGTCTGGATGACGAGTGCCTGGAAGTAAATTCGCTCTGCCAGCACCACCCGTTTTGGTTGTGTCTCTAATATATTCTATCTGAGGACGAGATAATCCAACTCTCCATCCTGAACCAGCACCGCTTGAATTTGATACTCTAACTCTAAATCTACCCTGAACTAATCCAAAAGGACTTTGATTACCAATTACAGAGCATTCACGTCTGTCTAATTTCTTTAATACTGTATCATCAGAAGCATTATTCGCTACAATACGAGTAAATAATTTATGTGCTGGAACACCTCCCGCCGATGCTGTATGAACAGATGTCCAATCAGTAACAGGGACTTTTCCATCCGATAGATTGTAAGGTGCCTGCCAGGCACCTGATAGTAATTCAGCAACTTGATTAACCCGGTTTTTAGCAGCGTCAGCAGCAGACCCCCTCTGAGTGCGAGTAATAGAGATACCGACTTGGTCACCCGATGCGTTTGTAGTTTGTGAGACAGCATTTGACGCGAATATTTCAGGATTACAATACATTTCATCAAGTCTTTCATCTAACTCTGCGACCCAACCTTCAACATCATATGTTCCAGGATTAGGTCTGATTGGAATTGGCATTTCTAAACGACCTTCTTTATAATCAGGGGCATCTACTTCACTTTGTAATGCTCCGAAATAAGTATATAGCACGGTTTCATCATCTATATCTATAAGAGCATCACGCCTGATTTTAACACTTTCAACTGCTATTTCAGCGTTTGATGGTATCTTGATAGGAGACATAAAATGATTTTGATACTGGGCACTGCTCTCAATCCCTGTCTTTGTCTTGACACGGTGACCAGCAGAACCTACTCCACCGAGGTCTTGCTGAGATGAACTTGTAACAATTAAAGACATTCTTATTTTATATTATTCATATTTATTTTTTTTTATTTCATTAAATTAAAAAATGCCCCAGTCCGACAGACCAAAGAAAAAGCGACCGGTTAAAATGAAACAGTTGGAGCAAGACCCTTGCCCTAACTGTCTTTACGGAAAAAACAGAAATCAACATAATGTTCCAAAAAGAGTAGAAAATTTTAATAGAGTGACACCAAAAGAAGCATTTGGTTTTACTAAATCTAAACCGAAGAAGAGATAAAACTCTTGAAATATTCCCACGCTTCTTGAATACGTCTAAATCCTTCATTGGTGCCTCCTCTGTCTGGATGCTCCTTTAATATACTTTTGCGATATGCTTTTTTCATATCATCATTACTTGCTGATTTTTTCAAACCAAACACATTATAAGGATAGTCTGGATTAATTTTTTCAGGTTCTTTCTCTTCACTGTCAAATCCATAAAAACCGAAGAATCTTTTAAAGAAATCATTTGCCCTTTTGTCTTGCTCTTGCTCTTCTGCTGCTTCTCTTTCTCTACGCCGTCTATTAATTTCATCTTGATAATCTTGATAGTATTTAGGTATTTTATTGAATATTCCTCCGTGAGGTGAAGAAGATAGAGGTTGTGAAATCCAGCGGTGATTGACAGAATAACGACAACCACCAACCGTATAGAATGACATTGAAAATAATAAAAATACAATATTAAAATAAAATCAAATTTATATTAAAATTTTTTCTTCTTCATTCTATAATATTCTCTACTCTCACGCTTTCTTCTTTCTTTATTTTTAGAATAGTATTCTTTCCAGTAGTTTTCATTATCAGTTGTTTCAAATTTTATCTGATTTACACAATCAGTATTTAATATCCAATACTTTTCTCTTGATGCCTTATCTTTTTTATCACAAGTTTCTAATTCATATATGATACAATTATAAAGATTTAATTTTTCTGAAGAACAATATGATTTACAACTAACAGCATTCACCCTATGTCTTCCCAATCTCCTTGTTAAACTCATAGTTGTAGAACCCACGTATTTAACGTCATTGATATCCTCAATACAATAAATTTTTACACTCATTTTTTGACTTTGATTAAAAAAAATAAAATAAAATCAAATTTATATTAAAATAAATTATGTCTGAGAGTATGATTGAGATTGAAAAGATGAGTATTGACCAATTAGCAGGTGCTTTCGTTATGATAGCAGGAGCAATCGGTTCATTACTACTAGTCATATGGCAGAGTCGGTGTCATTGTCGTATGAATTTATGTTACATCTTTAGTTGTGAGAGAAGACCACCAAGTGAAGAAGAAATGAAAGGTTTGAAAGACCAAGCAAAAAAACAAAATGAAAAAAAGAAGGGCAGAGAAGCAGAGGGGGGAGGGTCTAAAATTGCTGCTGAAGCGCAACCGGAACAATTAATACCGGATGAGAAATCAAAATTACAAAGAAAAGATAGTATGATAATTACAGAGGAAGAACTCACCAAAGATAGCGGACTGCCCAATAATTAGGAGAATTTTTATCTTTGTATGCCAGACTACCATCTTTCTTTCTTATGCCTTTTGCCCTAGCAAGATAACTCTTACGTTGTGCTGCTGACGCTGTTCCGCTTCTCCAATCAGGTGCTCCTGCTTGTCCAAAATGTATTAATTTCTTACCTCCTGACGCCGACTTTACATATACACTCATCTTTTTCCCTGCTTTTTTAGATTTGAAGGGTTTATACAAAGGTTTACCATCACTCATTTTATATTTATATAGACAATATTTTACATCTCAAAAATGAAAAATGAGAAGTATTATTTAGATTGAAATTTGACAAAATATGATTTATAAAGAGCGAAAATCGCTCATAACTAAAATAAGGTGTTTCATAATTGAAAATGAATTCTAATTGAAAAAGGTTTAAATTTGATTTGAGCGAAAATCGCTCTAAACTATTTAAATATTTATAACGTAGATAGAGTGTAGTAATGCCACGCCCACCAAAGAAATCTGAATACTATGTTGTAGACTTGCTCAAGGAGAGAATGGAAGCGGATGAAAATTTTACTAAAGAACAAGTCAGAGGGTTTACTAAAAGATTAAAAACAGATTCATTCAAGTTTATCATAGAAAATTATCAAAAATGTCACGATAGATGTATGAGATTATCTGAATTAAATAAGGATAAAACAACTCAATATTTAAAACTCATAGATGAAAATGAAGACCTTGAAGAAGAGAATAGAATATTAACAAATAAGAATTGTGAGCAAGCAATTGAAATTAGTAGAATGAAAAAAAGAATTGAAGAGTTGGAATCAAAAGAGCGAAAATCGCTCTTAACTAAATAAAACTTTTTTAGAATTAGAAATTTTTTTTTTGTAAAAGACTTTCAAATCATTATGAGCGAAAATCGCTCTTAACTATATTGTCATAAATATATTCCTAAATTTAAAATTTATCCAATAAAATTTATTTGTAATATCTGTTTATTAATATATGTCATATCTTGCTGATGTTGAAATGCCTGCCTCGGCACAACCCGAAATTGATGATTTGGAATTAAGAGAAGATGTAGACATCTCTGAATTAGATTACGGCGAAGACAAGGAATTTATAGATGATGACGATGAAGAACTATCTCCTCTGCCTCCTCCTCCTCAAAAAAAAGATAAAATAAAATCTGAAGATATATTCAAACCTAAACAAGCACCTCCAAAGAAGGTGAAAGTGGCAGACAGACAGACTACTGAAGAACCTATAATCCCTACTATAGCACCTATAAAAGAGAAGAAGAAGAGAGTATTAAGTGAAAAACAAAAAGAAGCACTCGCAAAGGGTAGAGCAAAGAGAGCAGCAAATAAAAAGGCACCTTCGCCTGTTCCAACGCCTGTTCCAACGCCTGTTCCAACGCCCCGCTCCGTGCCGACGGCACCTGTCACTCAAAAATATATTAAGGAAAATCATTATGATAAAGAATTGTCAGATGAAAAATTACAAGAATTAATATTTCAGGGTGTTCAGCGTTATGATAGTATGAGAAAAGAACGCAAAGCAAAGAAGCGTGAAGCACAAGCACAGCAGACTCACGATAAGAAGGTATTCAGTGATATTAATTCAGCATTGAATAGGACTGTTGACCCTTGGGCAAGTGCTTTCAATTTCTAAATTTTGTCATAATTAATTTTTTTATTATTTAAATTAATAAATAATCTATATATAATGAATAAAGATGGTTCAAACCCGAAATCAAAAAATGCTAGCGCTCTTAAAGCAAGCAGAGGAACAAGTAAAGGAGCAGATAGAGGAGGAAAGGTTGGGCGTGTGCCAACGATTATGCCAGTTGTTCCACCGGAAGACAGAGGAAATGATGGACACCCTGAAATCCACCCTCACCTCCCTCAAATCTCGGGTCCTGGTGGAGGCGCACTATTATTAATGATAAGTCCTGTCCGCACTGGAAAATCTACGATAATTTCAAATCTCTTATTAGGTGATGATGAGATGGGTTTTTACAATGCCCAGGATAGATTTCATACTACGACTATTATTTCAAATACAATAGCAAATGATGTCACGTCACGATTTCTAGCAAAGGCGTTTGATACTCACGATAGTTATAATGATAGTATTATTGATGGAATTGTCAATCAACAAAAATCTTATGATAAAGAAGAACAACCTGATATTGCGGTCATTCTTGATGATTGTTTAGGTTCAATCCGCAGAGAAGCAAGAATTAATCATCTTGCGTCACGTTTCAGGCATTTTAATATCAGATTGTTAATTATTTCATCACAAAATTTTCGCTCTTGTAGTCCAATTATAAGACAGAATGCTACGAATGTAATTGTTGGTAGTCCCTTTCCAAATCAAAAAGAATTAGGTAAGATGGCGGAGGAATACGGAGATGTGTTTGGGGGTGCTAATAATTGGTTAAAAATTTATAAGAAAGCAACTCCTGATAAATATAATTTCTTACATATGGATTTTCAGAGCAATCCACCCAAAGCATATCGCAATTTTGAAGAGTTAATCGCAGAAGGTCAAAATATAATTGGTGAAGCACCTGAACTAGATGAAGATGAAAAAACCGAAGGTATGTAACACAAAACTGAATTTTAGAATTTATTATACAAAATTTTAATAAATATGAATTTATAAATATAAAGATGGAGATGTATGGAATCGCAAACTCTATAATGGAGGCAAACACTCTACACGGACAAATCGCTCTCAATGAGGAACTGGCGCAGCAAAAGTATCAAATCGCTCAAGAAAAGTTTAATAAAACAATTAAAGACGCTAAAGCAAATGATAGTCAGAGTAATGAAGTAAGTGAAGCATCCGATTTACCTGATTTGAACGCTTTATATGTAACAGGTAAAGGTGTTTATTCGGGTGTTAGGGGTGCGGCGCAGGGAGCAAAGGACGCTTATAACCTAGCACAGCAGGGGATAGTAACAGGTCAAGGAGTAAGAAATGCTGCGGGAGGATTAAGTGATGCGGCACAATCGGCATTTCTAGCAGCAAGCGATGGTGGAGGCGCACTGGCGGGAGGAGCAAGAGTAGCAGTTGCGGCAGCACAAGATACAGGAATAGTGGAACGGGCAGGCGCAGCACTTTCATCGGGTGTGGAAACAGCAAGAACAGGTCTCTCTATAGCACAGGGAGCAGCAACTGGATTTAAGACGGGTGTCGCTGCTACAGGTGGTGCTGCTACTGCTTTCGGAGATACACTATCGGGAGTAGAGGGTATAGTTCAGAAGGGTTTAGTAAAATTTGGTGGTGGAGAAGGTTTAGGATTTATTGCTGGCAAGGCAGCAGGTGCGGCGGGTGGTTTAATTACGGCAGGTAGTCAAATTGATAGTTTAATTGAGAGCGGAGGTAAATCGGCATTTACGAGAGTGAATGACCAAGGTCAGCGCGTTGCTATGTCGGGAGTAGATAAAGCAAGTGAATTTTTAAATGAAGCAGGAGCATTGGCAGATGTAACAGCAGCAGCAACAGGGGGATTGTTAGTTCCTGTCGCAGCAGCATTAAACCTAGCAGGAGCAATCACAGGAGTTATTGGTAGTTATCAAGATGAAAAAACAGATGATAAAGCACTCGGACTAAACGCAGATGGAACTACTGACGCAAGTAAAGCACCGAAAGTATCTGCTCCAATTCAAACTGAAGCATTTACAGGTTTAGGATTTGTTGGTAATATGACTCACAATCCACTTGCTCATATTGCTTGACATTTTTTAAATTTTTAATTTTAATTTAATATATTTTATTCATTATAAATAAATGAGTAATTTTTGGACTGCTGAAGACCGCATCCCGATTGGTCAAACAAAGGTTGCTGTGCCTGCTGAGCACGGACTTGATTACAACCCAGGTCAGAAGATAGAATTTCATATTCCATCATCTGTAAATTTCTTTCAACCGAAGGAGAGTTATTTGAAGTTTGATGTTTTACTTTCTAACCCAACAACTGCGAAGACTTTCTTACAGTTAGATGGTCAGTTAGGTGGTCAGGTATTAATTCGTGACCTTCGTATCTATTCGGGTGGTGCTGGGCGTGTATTACTTGAAGAATATCAGAATTACAATGTTCTTACAGCGGTGAAGTATGACTATGAATTAAATGATACGATAAAGCAGAAGCGTGCTCTCACTGAAGGTTGTGTTTACTATGATGAGCGTAATCGCTCTACTACTGGACTACGTCAAGACACTGCTAATAATCTATCAAACAATCCTTTCTTTGATGCTCCTTCTACGGGTTCTCGCACAAGCGCAGAACCTTCTTTTAAGAAGTGTAAGTGTCTCTTACCGCTAAACACGGGTATTTTCTCTAATGAGAAGATTTTCCCTGTTGGTCTTACGGATGGTCTTATTGTAGAGATTATTCTTGAAGAGGCGAAGAATTGTATTCGGACTCTTGATACTACAATGCTCAATCGTAAACTATTTGGAAATCCTATTTTCTTATCATCTAATGGAACTTCTGACACTGCTGCTCCTGCTGACCCGAATGCTAATCCTCAGTATCCTGCGGCGGCAAACGGTAGTGGATTTGATAGTTTCCTTATCAGGCGTGATAATATGATGGGTATTTCTACTGATGTTGGACCTAGTCAGATTCCTTTCTGTGTTGGTCAGCGAATTGGATTTGTTGATGTGAATGCTTCAACTACTCCTGTTGATAATCCTTCTACAGGTGCTACAACATACGGAATTATTGATGGTATATATTATGATGCTGGAACTAAAAATTGTGCTCGTATTGAACTCACAGCGAAATATATTCCAACAAATGCGATGGATGCTAATTTCATTGTTGTTGATAAGAGTGTAGATAGCATTTCTGATGCTAATTGGAAACCTTCATATCAGGTAACTAATTGTGAATTTATTGTTCAGCAGGTTACTATGCCTCAGGGTTACACTGCTAAACTTGCTTCAATGATGAAGGAGGGTGGTGCTATGAATTATGATTTCCTATCTTGGACTAATTACAAGACTTCTCAGATTGCTTCTGAAAAACTTACTACTCTTCGCGTTCCTCTCACTCAGTCTAGGGCAAAGTCTGTATTAGCAGTTCCTATTGATGCGTCGGTATATACTCAAAAAGAAATTATGTTAGGTGATGGAACTGAAGTAGAATATTATGATAGATATGCTGAAAAGAACGGACGTAATCAGAATAGGTCTGTCCGCCCAGGTCTTGTCGGTATTACTGATAATATCAGTCAGTATCAGTTATTTTATGATGGAAAATTAAATCCATCTAGAAAGGTGAAGTGTGATAAGATTTCATCCAAGACTAGCATTGACCAGCAACCGCTGATTGAATTAGAGAAAGCATTAGTGATGGCGGGCATCAAACCGCATTCTATGATGAATTTTCAGAAGAATTTTGTAATTGGACGAGCACTTTCTCTACAGGACGGGGTTTACGATACAAGGGGTAAGGATTTCCAACTACAGGTTGAATATCAGGAAACTGCTCCTCCTGCTTTCAATAAACTCTGGAATACGTGGTGTGCCCACTTAAGACGCATTGTTATTTCTGGAAATGCGATTCAGATTATTATCTAAATTTTTAAATTTTAATAGAATTATTTAATTGTTTTAGATAGTATAAATAAAATGACAAGTTATTCCACGCATCAAGAAATCGTGCCAAGTAATATTACTTCGGATGGTAAGTTATCCTATTACAATGGACAACCGACTATCCAATTTCTCATTGGAGAACAAGAGCGACTGCTAATGCCTGGGTCTCTCAGGGTAGTTGGTGAATTTACTGTTTGGAAGGATGCTGCTGGAACTACTCTCCCAATAGAAGCGGATAAAATCCGTATGAATGAGCGTCTTGGTATCAATGCTGTAATAGACCAACTTACTATTTTCAGTCAGAAATCATCTCAAGTAATGGAAACAATAAATCATCACAATCGTATGATGAGTAGTTACTTATCTGTTACCCAAAGTTTTGACGATTTCACAGGACATACTTATGAAACTTCACTACGTTTTCCTAACTTCAAGGGTCAGGAACTTGGTGTAATTACGAATACACAAGCGGATTCTTCTACCGGCAAGAATGAATTTTGTATTCCGCTAGTATGCGGTCTTATGTTAGGAAAAGAACCAATCCCTCTTTCCGGGCAGTGGGGAGTTGGGGGTCTTCGTATTGAAATTCAACTTGCTCCTGATAGCAATGTTTTATTCAGCGGTGCTCAGACTGATATTTCTGCTCTTGCTAATGCTCATTATGAATTATCTAATGTTCGTCTTATTTGTGAAACACAGGTTCCGCCACCTGACCAAATGTCTCGTTTGATGTCTCAGACTACAAACACATTTGTTTATAACTCTATCACGTCGTATTACCAGACAATTAACTCGGCAAATGCTAATCTAAATTTCAATCTTGCTTTGAGCAAGGTTCTAGGTGTTTATATGAATGTAGTCCCTGCTTCTCATATTAATAACTTAGCACGGGATGGATTAGCAACTCTTCCGTTTACTAATTATGACGGTTCAGTAGCGGCGGTTGAGCAGTGTGTATTTACACGCGGTGGCGAACGCTATCCTCTACAGTATAATGTAGATACTTCACAGAAGGAGAGTGCTTACAAGGATAATACTACAATGGACAGTCAATTAGCAAGAAATTATATTAATTCGGTTCAGGGTTTTGCGAAGGTTGCCCGCTCAAGTGTATGTCCAAATAATTACAAATATTTCGGTATGACTACAGACTATTTAGAAGCAAAAGAACAAAAGGACGGTGGAAGTGCGTGGGGTCTTGGAATTGCTTACGATACAATTTCCGACCAAGGAATATCATTTGAAAATGTTCCTTTCGGTGTTCAACTCCAACTCCGCCTCACCTCAGACCACCCCCAAGCAATTTTCCTCTTTGCGCATTCTAAACAGACAGTCTTATCAACACCATCTG
>TARA_R110000822_G_scaffold59736_10_pt1 | contig 11598 bp, 10 predicted proteins | sample TARA_R110000822 | Tara Oceans TARA_R110000822 (sample SAMEA4397666) | marine metagenome | biome: Polar Biome; feature: [SRF] surface water layer (ENVO:00010504); material: water (ENVO:00002006), including particulate matter (ENVO:01000060) such as... | depth 5 m | reverse complement strand
GAGCAACGGCCTTCTAAGCCGTGGGTCGCAGGTTCGAATCCTGCCGGGCGCGCCATCCAGTTGTATCGCTAGTGCAAGCAATGGTGGCTGTAGCTCAGTTGGTAGAGTGCAGGATTGTGATTCCTGTTGTCGCGGGTTCGATCCCCGTCAGCCACCCCATTTTTATTTTCTATTATGGATCAAATGGTTGAGAGCTTTTTGGTCGTATCTTAAGACACCTTTAAAGGTGTCATTTCATTTTTTCGTTCTTATATTATTCAGCATTATATTAATAGCAGCGTTATGGTTTATAAGCTCACAGATTTCACTTTGGTGTGCTGAAACTGAACAGCTGAATTGACAGGCGTCGTGAACAAAAAACCAGATTTTTACTCAATCAGCTTCTTTGTTCTCAATTTGATATCGTAGGAAACCCTTCGGCATATTGGCCAATCCATTCTTTCGCAGCCTCTTCGCTGGTGAGCTCTAACCCGCGCTCAGCCTTAACGTGTTTGCGGTAGCTTTCGATATGACAGATTTGTTCTAGCAGCTTGACTTCAAAGACCATAGATTCTTCTTGAAAGGCCACTCCAACTAAAAACTGTGTGTCAACTTGTTTGCACCATCGCACAATGCCATTGAGAACAAATTTGGGAACAAATACTGGGATAGTGATACGAATATGTTCATCGGTGTTGACGGGATACTGGTTTACAAAACATAAGCCACCTACACCCACGTCTTTTATCTGAGTTGTATCATTCGACTCACCTACGCTAAATTCAAGCGGGATTGAAGTGGGGTGACGAATAAAACGACGAAGATGATTAGACATAACTGAATACCAGCACAACGTACATATTCCCAGTATAGATGTGTTTTTTTCAATCAATCAAACCTTATTGAACTTACCACCCATGAATACTTCAAATCAAAGCTACAACAGCTCTATACATCAGCCTGAAGTTTGTTGCAGAGAGTGACGATTGATTCTGTTAAGGTTGCACCAATTTACTCCTAGATCAGGAATACCCTATTGTCTCTGTTACAAGCATTGCCATTACATAAACAACTGTTGAAAGCGCTTGAGAAGTTATCGTTTACTGACGCGACGGCAGTACAGGCTCAGGCTATACCCGCCGCTCTGGCGGGGAAGGATTTGATGGTGTCCGCACAAACGGGCAGTGGTAAAACGGCTGCTTTTTTGTTGCCCCTGTTGCATCGAATGTTGACGCAGGATGCACCCAATAGCGGAACACGGGTGTTGATTTTACTGCCGACTCGAGAGCTGGCACTGCAAACACAAAAGCACTTTGAGCAGTTGGCGGCTTTTACCTATATCAAATGTGGCCTGATCATTGGCGGTGAAGCGTTTAAGCACCAGGTGGCCACACTGCGAAAAAACCCTGAAGTATTGATCGCCACACCGGGACGATTGGTAGAGCATATTGAAAAAGGGACACCAGACTTCAAAGATCTAGAAGTGTTGGTGCTGGACGAGGCAGACCGTATGCTCGATATGGGTTTTGCTATTGATATGCATACCATTGCTGACAGTTGTAATAAGCAACGGCAGAACCTGTTGTTTTCAGCCACGTTAAAACATAAAGAGCTTGGGCGGATAAGTGCGACCTTTGATAACCCGGAATTTATTGAAGTAGATTCGCATCGACAACAACATCGTCATATTAGCCAACAGCTCGTGTTGGCTGACGATATAAAACACAAAGAGAAATTGGTGGCGGCATTGCTGGCTGAAGAGCCGGCGCGGAAGGTGTTTATTTTTTGTAACACCCGAATACAGTGTCAGCAATTAAGTCATTTCTTGCGCTACAAAAAATTCAAAGCGAATTGTATTCATGGCGAAATTCCTCAAAGTGAACGCAAACAGATCATGAATCAGTTCAGGCAAGGTGCGATTGAGGTGCTCGTCGCTACTGACCTTGCTGCCCGAGGATTGGACATAGACGATGTGGATCTGGTCATTAACTTTAATATTGCCCAGTCTGGTGATGACCACGTACACCGGGTGGGTCGCACCGGTCGAGCAGGCCAGGAAGGTAAGGCTATTACGCTGGTTGATGGCAACGAATGGAATCAGATGTCGAGTATTGAGCGCTATCTGAAAATTCGTTTTGAGCATCGGGTTGTCTCCGGTTTAAAAGCCAATTATAGCGGCCCAAAAAAGCTTAAAAAATCTGGTAAGGCCGCTGGCCCTAAAAAGAAAAAAGTTGATCCTAAAAAAACCAAAACCGGTAAGAAGGCTGCTAAATCAAAGCCGCCAAAGAAGAATAAAATAATGTCCGGGGGTGGTGATGGTTTTGAGGTCTTGCGAAAAAAATAGCGTGAGTTAAACATTTAATTAGTGCCGTTTCATTAAGCCATAAGTTGAATGTAAGCGGAGAGGGCAGCCTTAAATGAATGTCGAGTGTATCTTCATCTGTCCTGAAGCCGGGGCGCCTCAGTTGTCTTGTCAGAAAATCAACCTAGTAGCTGGAAATGGCATTGTCGGCGATAGAAATTATGGCCTTTCCAAATGGCCAGGACAAAATTTAACGCTGATCGAATTAGAAGAAATTGAGGCATTTGTTGGTGAGAAAAACAGAGAGCGAGATCTGTCCATAACGCGTCGAAATATTCTAACGCGAGGTGTGCGGTTAAATGAGCTTGTTGGAAAAGAATTCAAAATTGGAGATATCACGTTAAGAGGGATAGAGCTTTGTGAACCTTGCCGCAGTCTTGGTGCCGCCCTCTCAAGCTCTACTCTCTCGTCAAAGCAGGTCGTAGAACGATTTCTTCATCGTGGAGGGCTGCGGGTTGATGTCTTAACATCGGGTGTAATTGAAGTTGGTGCGAAGGTTGTCAGTATTGCTTGAACGTGCCTTGTTTAGAAAGGTTAGGGCTGTTTAGAAAAATGAAGTCTGTTTAGAAAGGCTAGAAGTGTGCAACACAAAAAAATAATAAAATCTGTTCAGACGTGGGTCGATTCCCTTGTGGTGGGATTGAACCTCTGCCCTTTTGCTAAGCGAGAATTACTGGCGAGTAGGGTGCGTTTTTCGGTGACAGAGGCTGCCACCGAAGAACAGCTGCTAACTGAGATTCAAGTTGAGTTAGCGCTGCTTAATAGTGATGAGTCGATAGAAACCACGTTGTTGATTCACCCTGACGTGTTGCAGGATTTTTATGATTACAACCAATTCTTGAACTACGTCGATGGTCTGCTGGCAGAGATGGCGTTTGAAGGGGTTTATCAAGTTGCCAGTTTTCATCCAGATTACCAGTTTGGTGGCACTGAGCCTGATGATGTAGAGAATTATACCAACCGGTCTCCCTATCCCCTGTTGCACCTTATTCGGGAAGCCAGCCTGGAGCAGGCAATTGCTCATCACCCTGATTCGGGTGGCATTCCCGAGCGAAATATAGCGCTGATGAAAAGCCTGGGGCGAGATAAGATGCAGTCTCTGTTGCAGGCCTGTTTTCACGATACTAGAAAATAATGAGTTTAAAAAATAACACCATCGATGTTACCAACTTGCCAGACCCTGAGGTGACTTGTGCAAGCTGTGAAGCCTGCTGTTGTCGTTTGGAGGTGTTCCTTATTACCGATACCGGTGTGCCAGATCGCTTTATTGAGACCGATCAGTGGGGCGGGAGAAGTATGGCGCAGTTGAATGATGGTTGGTGCGCGGCGCTGGATCGAAATACGATGATGTGTACGATATACGAGAAGCGGCCACTGGTTTGCCGTGAGTTTGTGATGGGAGAGTACGAGTGTATTGTCGAGCGAATCGCTCATTTGTAAGCCTTCTGTATTAATTATTCATTTCTCTGGCGATCACTGTTATTAATCCGCTGCACGACGCCCCTTTTGTATACGACGTTCCTCCCTCCCACTAGATTGATATGCTTCGGCAGACAAAACAGTTTGAGGGCGCCTGATGCCATGTCGGCGACCGTTGTGATGACGGTATCTACAATGACAGGTTTCTGCTGTGCACTCGGGTAAAGGTATAGGTGGAGCCTCCCTCGCCAGAAAATATTGCTCAGTTATCGATTGTACTGCTGGGCAGGAGGCTATATCGAACTCAATATTTACAGCGTGGTAAAGGCTGTTTATTTTTTTGGTTGATTCTCTAAGAGTTTTTTTATTTTTCGATGTGTTTTTCTTGCGCAATTCGTGGGCCTGCCCAAAAGAAGGTCGTAATTTCAGAAATACGGCAGCTACAAAAACAATTAGAATGATAAGAGCGAGCTTCATGGTGAACTCCCTTCTCTCGCAGAGTTTACGATACTAGTGCAACGTCCATTCTTGTCTTATAGAGTCTAGTCGAGTCTACAGAGAGGGTAAGGATATAATTTATGACCCTACCGTTAAGATGGTTTCTCGTTTAATCACATTTTTACACCTGCTTTCTTTATCCTTAAAGAAATGATCCAGGCGTCAGTGGTTCTTCAGTGCTTTGGTAAAAAGATCGCCCAGCGTGCCCGTTTTTTGTTGAACTTTGGCTTGTTTTTGTGAGCTCTGTTTTTTGTCACGAATCGTTGCTGTTTGACGTTCTTTTTCAGTATTTTTTGGACCGGGCTCATCAGCCATCCGCATGGATAAACCGATGCGTTTACGCGGTATATCTACTTCCATCACCTTCACCTGAACGATATCTCCGGCCTTGACCACTTCACGAGGGTCTTTAACGTATCGGTTGGCGAGTGCTGATATATGGACTAGACCATCCTGATGGACACCCACATCCACAAAGGCACCGAAGCTGGTGACATTGGTCACTGTGCCTTCTAATACCATTCCGGGCTCTAGATCTTTGAGTGTTTCAACGCCATCTTTAAACGTTGCCGTCTTGAATTGAGGCCGTGGGTCTCGGCCAGGTTTATCCAGTTCACGGAGAATGTCGGTGATGGTAGGTAAGCCAAATTTTTCATCAACATAATCACCTGGGTTGATGGTGAGCAGTAAGGCGCTATTACCAATCAACGATTCAATGGGCTTGCTTATACCGTCGGCCATTCTGGCTACGACAGAGTAGCTTTCCGGGTGCACTGCTGACGCATCCAGAGGGTTGTCACCGCCGGCAATGCGTAAAAATCCGGCAGCCTGTTCGAATGTTTTGTCGCCTAGCCGGGGTACTTTTTTCAGTTCTTTGCGGTGTTTGAAAGGACCATTTTCATCACGGAATGCCACGATATTGTCGGCAATAGTTTGGTTGAGGCCTGCGACCCTGTTTAACAGGGCGGGGGAGGCCGTATTAACTTCCACTCCAATCGCATTGACGCAATCTTCTACCGCTGCATTGAGACTACGAGAGAGCTCCATCTGACTAACATCATGCTGGTATTGTCCGACGCCGATAGACTTGGGATCGATTTTAACCAGTTCTGCCAAAGGATCTTGCAGGCGACGGGCGATAGAAATTGCACCTCGAATGGTGACATCCAGGTCTGGAAATTCACGAGAGGCGTATTCAGAGGCGGAGTAAATAGATGCACCTGATTCATTTACGACCACAGCTTGTGCGGATAATTGTGAATTGTTTTTCAGTACATCTTTGACAAATCGTTCAGTTTCCCGGCTAGCCGTGCCGTTGCCAATGGCAATGAGCGAGGCATTATGGGCCAAACAAAGCTGTTTTAGCGTGGCTTCTGCTTCCTGAATTTTATGCTGCGACGTTGTGGGGTAAATCACACCGTGATCCAAGACTTTCCCGGTGCCGTCTACTACGGCTAACTTGACGCCGGTGCGTAAACCGGGGTCAAGGCCAATGGTCGTTTTCTGCCCAGCAGGGGCCGCGAGTAACAGGTCTTTGAGATTGGTGGAAAACACGGTTATGGCCGTGGTCTCGGCGCGGTCTCGAAGTCCTGCAAGCAGATCCGTTTCGATGTGAAGGTGTAGTTTTACTTTCCAGGTCCAGTGCACTACCTCTGACAGCCATTTATCGGCGGCACGGCCTTGGTTTTCGATATTGATGTGTCGGGCAATCATGGCTTCGCAAGGGTGACCTTCGATGGCGTCGGTATCAATGTCTACTTTAAGGCTGAGTATCCCTTCTCTCCGGCCTCGGAACATGGCCAGCGCTCTGTGTGATGGTGTGGTTTTCAGTGGCTCAGTATGTTCAAAATAGTCGCGGTATTTCGCACCCTCCTGTTCCTTTCCGGTAATGAGGGTGGCGCTCAGTTTGGCATCATTCGTTAGGTGCTGACGTAACCGGCCGACCAATTCGGCATCTTCACTGAAGCGTTCCATCAGAATATATTTGGCGCCATCAAGCGCGGCTTTTACATCAGCTATGCCCTGTTCGTTATCGACATAGGATTCCGCTTGTTGTTCAGGATTGAGAAGGGGCTGATTGAAAAGCTCGTCGGCAAGGGGTTCTAGTCCGGCTTCGATGGCAATTTGGCCTTTAGTACGCCGCTTTTTTTTGTAGGGAAGATACAAATCTTCCAGTCGGGTTTTGGTGCTCGCTGCGAGAACGGCTTGTTTTAATTCAGGGGTGAGTTTGCCCTGTTCCTCAATGCTATTTAGGATAGCTTGGCGGCGCTCTTCCAATTCACGCAAGTAACCCAGCCGTTCTTCCAGCGTGCGGAGCTGTGTATCATCGAGACCACCAGTGACCTCCTTGCGGTAGCGAGATATAAAAGGTACCGTCGCCCCTTCATTGAGTAGCTTGATGGCTGAGGCCACCTGTGCGGGGTTGGCGTTGATCTCTGATGCTATCTGGTTCTGAATTTTATCCATGATGTCCATTATTTTGTCAGCAGGACGCGATTATGGGTGATTCTCAACGCTCAAAACAGACTTGTTACATGATATAAAATATGGCTGGCTTAACATCACTCATTTGCCCCCTATGTAACGCCAGCGCTGTTGTTGATTATTGGGCGGATACTAAGAAGGGTCCTTATCGACGGGACTATTATCAGTGTGAGCGGTGTCGGCTGGTATTTGTGCCCCCATGGCAGCACTTGCCTACTGATCAGGAAAAGGCGCATTACGACTTTCATGAAAACAATCCTGAAGATGAACATTATCGTCAGTTTCTGAGTCGGCTAGCCGACCCATTAAAGGCACGAATTGATCTCGGTGCAGAGGGGTTGGATTTTGGGTCAGGCCCCGGGCCTACGTTATCGGTTATATTGCGAGAGGCGGGTTTTACCACAGGGGTTTACGATATTTTTTATGCCACTGATAAGTCAGTGTTAAGCCGTCAGTATGACTTTATTACGGCCACTGAGGTGGTGGAACATTTATCTCAGCCTGGAGAGGTGCTTGGTAGGCTTTGGGATACGCTTAAACCGGGCGGCTGGTTGGGGTTGATGACCAAGTTGGTTTTGAGCAAAGAGGCTTTTAGTCAATGGCATTATAAAAATGATCCGACCCATATCTGTTTTTTCAGCCGAGAGACCTTTGATTATCTTTGTCAATCATGGGGTGTGACCGCAGAGTATCCGGAAAATGACGTTATTCTGGTCAGGAAGGGCGTTCTAGCCTAGTTGGGCAGAACCAGTTGGTCACAGAAGCGCTTTGTTGGTTGTACTGTGCCATGGGTACTATCAAAACTTTACCGAAGACATATTTAAGTTACGTGATGGCATTATTGTTGATCTACTTATTGATCTGGTCGTTCCTCTAATTGTCGCCCTACGTATTAGCAATAAATTATTAAGATACAGGAGAGCCTATGTTTCAGGCGAATAATCTCAAGCTGCAGTCATTGGATGATGGCTATGTTGAATTGCATTTCGATGCCGCAAAGGGATCGGTCAACGTTTTTAACCAAGCCACATTAGCGGAGCTTCTTGAGGCGCTATCAGTTTTGGGGCAGCAGTCGAAAGTGAAGGGCTTACTGCTTACCAGTGGCAAGGGTGTCTTTGTGGCCGGAGCTGACATCACTGAATTTGATGCTGCCTTTAACGGTACAGAGACTGACCGTAGAGGTTTTCTCAGCTCGGCAAATCAGGCTTTTAACAAAATTGAATCCCTACCGTTCCCCACCGTGGTGGCCATTAATGGTTTTGCCTTGGGTGGCGGTTTTGAGATCTGTCTAGCGTGTGATTTTCGGGTGATGTCCAGTAAAGCCGAGGTTGGCCTGCCAGAAACAAAATTAGGCATTATTCCGGGTTGGGGCGGCACCGTACGCCTGCCTAGACTCATTGGCTTTGATAACGCGGTGCAGTGGATTGCTACCGGAGATCACAAGAAAGCAGCCGCGGCTCTCAGGGATGGTGCAGTGGATGCCGTGGTAGCGCCGGAATTACTTCGAGATGAAGCGTTGGGTATGCTAGTTCGTGCTGCAAAAGGACAGCTAGATTATCAATCTCGTAGGGAGCAGAAACAGTCACCACTGCTACTTAATGATATTGAGTTGGGTATGTCTATTCGCACCTGTAGAGACAGGGTGGCCGCGAAGGCAGGCCCCAACTATCCAGCACCGGTTACTGCAGTTGAGGTGCTTGCCAAGGCGGCCGGGATGTCCCGCGATGAGGCGCTGGAAGTAGAATTTCAAGCCTTTAGTGATTTGTCACAAACACCGCAATGCCGTGCATTGGTAGGAATGTTCCTCAATGACCAGTACATCAGTTCAATTGCCAAAAAGTATGGTAAGAAAAGCACGAAGACCATAGAGCATACAACAGCGCTGGGCGCCGGCATTATGGGTGGGGGTATTGCCTACCAGAATGCGATTAAGGGCTTCCCAGTGTTAATGAAAGATATCAACACAGATTCACTCGCATTGGGTATGAGTGAGGCTAATAAGTTGTTGGCCAAGCGTGTTGATCGGGGACGGATGTCAGCGCTGGATGCCGGTAATGTGTTGTCTCGGATTATGCCGTCACTGAGTTATGAGGGTATAGGAAATACCGATATTGTAATTGAAGCTGTGGTGGAGAACGCCAAAATAAAGGGGATTGTTCTCGCTGAAGTTGAAGACAAACTCGCTGAAGATGCCATTCTGGTTTCAAATACATCCACTATTTCTATTGATCAGTTAGCGGATAACCTTAAACGCCCCGAAAACTTCTGCGGTATGCACTTTTTCAACCCGGTGCATGCCATGCCTCTCGTGGAGGTGATTCGCGGATCGAAAACATCAGAAGGAACACTGGCAGCGGTGGTCTCTCATGCTCAAGCACTGGGTAAGAAACCCATCGTGGTTAACGATTGCCCTGGATTTCTGGTGAACAGGGTGCTATTTCCCGCGGTGTTTGGTTTCGACATGATGATTGTTGACGGTGCCGATTTCCAGCAAGTCGACCGTGTGATGGAGGCTTGGGGTTGGCCCATGGGTCCAGCATATCTGATGGATGTTGTCGGCATCGATACAGCGGTTCATTGCTTCCCCTCGATTCTCGAGGGTTATCCCGAACGGATGAATGATATTTACGATGTATCACCCACGAAGCTGTTGTTTGAAAACAGTCGACTCGGTCAGAAAAACGGTAAGGGTTACTACGTTTACGAGACGGATAAGCGGGGTAAACCGAAAAAGTCCGTGGATGAGTCAGTCTATGCATTGTTGAAACCTCATACCAAGGCGTCTCAGGCATTAAACGATGAGGATATGGTTGCCCGCTTTATGATTCCCATGTGTATTGAGCTGGCTCATTGTTTGGAAGAGGGTGTGGTGGGCTCACCAGCGGAGGCCGATATGGCGGTAGTGTATGGCCTAGGTTTCCCTGCATTCCGTGGCGGGATCTTCCGTTGGATGGATGAGATTGGCCTCGATAAATTCTGTGAAATGGCAGGGCGCCACCACCAGCTTGGCAAGCTCTACGAGCCCACTGAGAGAATGCGCGAAATGGCCGCTAAAGGCCAACGCTATTACAGCTGATGGCTGAAACAGATTAAGAGGAGATTGTTTGTGAGCTTGAATCCAAGAGATGCTGTCATTGTCGATTTTGCACGCACGCCTATGGGCCGTTCCAGAAATGGATCGTTTCGCAATCGTAGGTCTGATGAAATTGGTGCCGACCTTATAGAAGGGCTGCTGGATCGCAATCCAGGAGTAGTTCCGGGTGAGATCGACGATATCATTTGGGGTTGTGTTATGCAGGGGCGAGAGCAGGCGTTTAATATCGCCAGAATGACCAGCCTGCGCACGCGTATCCCGCATGAGGTACCCGCAATCACTGTCAATCGGCTGTGTGGTTCTTCCATGTCAGCATTACACATGGCGACGGCGAACGTGATGGCGGGCTTGGGTGATATCTATCTAGTGGGTGGCGTTGAGCATCTGGGGCATGTACCTATGACCCACGATATCGACCCTAACCCGGCATTGAATATGAGCGTGGCCAGTGCTGCGGGCATGATGGGCCTGACAGCGGAGTACTTAGCACGTATTCACGGAATTACCCGTGAACAACAGGACGCATTTGGTGCGCGCTCCCACAGGTTGGCAGATGCTGCCAGAACGGCGGGACGGTTTGCCAATGAGATTGTTCCTATTGAAGGACACAATGAGAATGGCGGCCTGTATCTGATGACTGAGGATGAAACCATTCGTCCGGAGACGACGGTTGAGGGATTGTCACAACTGCGCACTGTGTTTGATCCAGTCAATGGGACGGTAACGGCTGGTACTGCTTCTCAAATTACCGATGGAGCTGCAGCGATGTTGGTTATGTCGGCTGAGCGGGCTAATGCGCTAGGGCTAAAACCGATGGCCAAAGTGATTTCTGTGGCGGCGGCGGGTGTTGACCCTTCAATTATGGGGTACGGCCCGGTGCCCTCCACACGTGCAGCACTTAAAAAAGCGGGTTTGACTATTGATGATGTCGACTATATTGAGCTCAATGAGGCTTTTGCTGCTCAGTCACTGCCTGTCCTTAAAGATCTGGGGTTGCTTGATCACATGGAAGAAAAAGCTAATGTTAATGGTGGCGCAATTGCACTGGGTCATCCTCTAGGTGCGTCTGGTGCCAGAATTACGGGTACGCTGTTGAATGTTCTTAAACAGAGAGATGCTACGTTGGGGGTTGCTACCATGTGTATTGGGTTAGGGCAGGGTGTTACTACCGTTGTTGAGAGATTGAATTAGTGGCAGGGTTATAGCACTAAACTCGTATCATTGACGTTATGTCATTAAAAAGGCCGGTGATTCACCGGCCTTTTTTGTCGAATATTCATCTAAGAGGTGTGGGTGTTTTGGTTGTTTTAAGATTCTCTCGGCGAAATAGTCCGGTTTTGCTAGACTTATCTGCATAGTTACAGGAGCACCCCTTGGTAGAGATTTACAGCACTGACAATCCCGAAGTTAAATTAGACCAATGGTTGGCGGATCCTGTGCGGGTAGGTGATGTTTTGGCGGTGGTATATGACTATTGTCAGTACTACCTTCCCGGTACTCCATCAATAAGACTTGTGGCCGTTTATTGTCAAAACAATGATCAGGTTTTGTTTACTGTGGCAGAGGTTGATTCCTCGGTTTTTAAACGGCTCCAGTCTGCGGCAGGAAGCCTGGCCGGATTCAAGAACTTTGCTGCTTGTCAGCGATTGCCAATATTTACGTTTGGTCAGCCACTGAGGCTAGAAACAGTCAGCATTGCTAAGCCCTGGGGGCAGGAAATCTGGTACACAGGTATTGAAGCACGTGGTGTGTCTCGCGTTTG
>TARA_R110000822_G_scaffold309517_1_pt1 | contig 11613 bp, 17 predicted proteins | sample TARA_R110000822 | Tara Oceans TARA_R110000822 (sample SAMEA4397666) | marine metagenome | biome: Polar Biome; feature: [SRF] surface water layer (ENVO:00010504); material: water (ENVO:00002006), including particulate matter (ENVO:01000060) such as... | depth 5 m | reverse complement strand
ATTAGATTCACATGCCCTTTCCCAAGTATGCTGTATCATTGGTTTGTCACCTATCATAGCCAAAGGTTTACCAGGTAATCTAATTGATTCCCACCTTGCTGGTATAATTATTATTGTTTTCATTTTAGTGTAGTATTCATTAATTGAAATTCTTTGTGCCAATGCTTTTCAATATAATCATTAAACGGAATTTTAATTTGATCATTTAAAAATAAGAAGCCATAAAATTTACTGTTATCTAAATATTGTGTAATGTTTTTTTGTCTTAATGAATCAGAAAGAATAGCATATTCATATCTCTTAGATTCGTCATCATAAGTGATTTCATTTAAGATATTATTATTAATAAAATAAGTACAGTGTAAGGTATCTACTTCTATTAATCCTTTTACTTGTTGGAGCAGTATAGGATAATAAGCTTCATTTTCTTGAAAGTAACCTTCATCACATGCTATGTTATGAAAATTGGCATAATTATGAACTGGCGATAATGGGAGCATAGGACCTACAAAACCAAAATCTTTTAAATTATAAAAATGTTCTAAAGTATCTTTAGTAATAAAGTTATCACAATCTGCCACAAAATAATGTGTATTATTTTTTATTGCATAATCAATAGATTCTTGCCTAAGCTTTCCTAATATATTAAATCTTACAGGATTCCATTCATGTTCACCAAACATCCTTAGGCTATTTGAAATAGAGTCAGTATTGTAATAAACTGATGCATATTTCTTACCATGTGTTTCAACAAACTTATTTAATATATCAGCTGTCTTATCTCTGTTATCATTTGTTTTTATATAAAGATGTATTTTCTTTTTATCATATGTTTGATTTAAAATACAAGTTAAATAAAAATCTAAACAATATTCTTTATCCTTAGCTAATATCGCAATTGTTATATTATCCATGAGAGGTATTTATTATTATATGGTACTACTTTAGGTTTGTTTAATGTCCTTCATGCTTTCCATTTTAATAATTTTGTTATAAAATTTATTATTAAGATCTATAGATTCTTGAAGATAATTGCTATAGTCAATATTCTTAATGGCTTGCCCTAATCCTGTAAAGTCATGTTTTAAATTATTAAACTTTTGACTAAAGTTTGAATTTAAAATGGTGTTCTTATTAAGTAGCATTGAAAAATATAAACAATGATATGTGTTAGTTATTATAAATTCACTTTCTCCTATAAATTTAATAAATTTACTTATGTCTGCTTCGTTGGTTATTTTTTCTATATTAAAAATATTAGCTAAAGATTTAGCCCATTTTATCATCGTCCGATGGTGCTCTATAACACCTACCTTTCTTTTTATTTTATATACTTCCTGGAGTTGTGGTAGATTACAACTAGAACATGGTACATAACTTATGTTGTCCCAGCTATATTTTTTAAAATAATCTCGTAGTCCTAAATGTTTAAATTTACCAATATTTATTTCAACTAATTCTGCAGTATCGAGATGGTGTGAATTAAAACCTATACCCCACCCATATACACTATCACAAAGTTCAAAGGATTTATTAATATTTATATTCCATTCTTCTAGGCAATTAAGTAGCCCACCACCACTCCAAATAACAATATCTTCTTTTTTTATTTGATTAAAATCTGGGTTATATATGTCATGTGTTAATTTATTATACCCTGGAAAACTATAATAATTTCCTGCATTACATACTTTGTCTCCAGTGTTGGTTTTACAGTCTCTATGTATAAAATGAACTGTTCTTTTATATTTCTTTTTTGTAAGTATATCGCTGTTCATAATATTATGTAAGTTTGCCTATATCCCAGGTAGATGGATCTTTAGTTATTTTTAATCTAGGAAATTTATAACGCAACTTATTATTAATTGGGTTACGAGGTTCTTTATTAAAAAAAGAACACAGCTTTAAATAATCAGAATCTCTAGCTACATTAACTGATATAAAGTTATCATTATTTTTAAAAAAATCCTTTACTTCTTTGTTATGTAAAATATAAGAATCCTTTAATTGATTATCATAAGGGAATTCAGATTTTGTTTTAGTAAAGCCATGAGTATTTAAATACATCATACAATCATACAAATAACTATTAAATCTATACTTTACTTTTGATAAATCTTTCCACGTTGTTTGTGTGTCTTTACCATGGTGCGAATGCTTGCCAGGACCAAAATCAAAACCTTCTTGATGAAAACGACTAATAGATTTAAACCACTGATCTGCCGAGTCTCTTTCAGTTAATATGTATTTTGCATTTGGGTATTTTTTATATAATTTTCTCCATGCACCAGGTAAACTAAGCGGTACATCTTTAAAAACATTCATATGCTTTAAAAAACTCTGGTCAAAACTTGGCTTTTGTGTTTTAAGTTTACATTCTTCTACCCAATCATAAACAACATTAAATTCTACTGAATATGGTTGGTGGAGAAGTTGTTCTACTATTACATCTTTCATTAAATATTCTGCATTAGCCATCATATCATTGGTATAGCCTTCAAATCCCATGTCAATGATAGCTTGATATAAAGAAGTAGTTCCACTTTTATTATAACCTATACAAAAAATTAATTGATTATCTTCCATTTTATTTTTTTACCCCAAATTTTGAAAATTTATACCAAATTCTTTCGTGAAAGAAATATAAAACCATTTTGGATATAACTTCTATTCCACCTATAGTTAAACCAGCTTCCCAAGAACCTGTTATTAACCCAGAGATAATTACAGTATCTGCCGTTCCTATTAATCTCCATGATATTGTTTTTGCAATGTGCCTTTTATAACTTACCATCTTTTCTCATTTTTTCTCTAATCTTGGTAGCTGATATTTCTTCTACTTGATTAGGTGGTACATGTTCTATTATTTCATAACCAACACCTCTACCATAATTTATAGATTCAATGTCAGGAACAATAGTAATTTTAATTTTTCCTTCATTTAATAAATCTATTAATTCTTTAGATAAATTATCAAATACTTCTTGAGGGGTCCACGGCTGATTTTCATTAGGTTCTACATCCCTAATTGCTATCCATACCTTTTTGCCTTCTTTTAATCTTTGATCTATTAACCACCTATGGCCTTTATGCCACGGCTGCCATCTTCCTATAAATAATGAGTATTTCATATTTTTAAATTTGTTTTAGTATTTTTTCTAATGATTCATGAGGTGTATCAATGCTTGTATCTATGTCTATAAAATTTTCCTTTGGGGGTAGGTATGCAATTGCTTTAAAATGATCTCTTTCTCTTGACTGATTTGTATGAACGTATATTTCTATAAGATCCTTTCCCATTAATTTTTTAAACTCTTCTCTTTGGTCAACATAAGGAGATACTAAAGATACGATTACATCATGCCCTTGGTTATTTAGATAATGAGAAATTCTTTGGGCAGTGCCTACGTTTGTTACTCTACCGTTTATAGAATAATCTTTATTAATAAAAAGCTCTCTCATTTCATCACCATCTATTCTAAATGCTTTAGGTTTGGCTTCTTTTAATAAATTAGCCAAAATAGTTTTGCCATGAGCAGGCTGCCCAGTAAACCAATATATCATAATTTCTTTCCTTTTGTTCTTCTATTTATATCATCATGATTAAACTCAGCCCAATATAACTCAAAGGCTACACCATCTTCAACTCCTTCAAATTGATGAAACTTACCAGGTTTAACCATAGTAAAGTCTCCAGCTTCTAATACTGTTTCATCTATAAGATTCTGGTCATCTTGCCAAACTCTTATTATCATCTTGCCTGATTCAACATAAAAACCATTCCATTTAAATTTATGTTCATGTTCTGAACATTTAAATCCTCTGTTGAATTCTATTCGGTGAAACTCAAATACCCCATTTTTATGAACCATTTCCGTTTTGCCCCAAATCTTTCCTGCTTTCATTTTATCTTAATATTTTATTTATTATCTATATCTTATTGCGTTTGTTGGTTCATACCATTCTTTTACTGAAGATGCTGGTGTTGAGTGATAACCTAATAATCTTTGCATGTCAGTATTAAATTCTGATTGTCTTTCTAATCCTATAGCTCTAGGATAATCTAAGAGCTGTTTATAATAAGGAAGAGATAAAGTTATAGGAATAGCTATTCTATCATTTTGAGTTTTATTAATTCCTGATGCATGATAAACATTAGAATTCCATATAATTAAGTCTCCTGCATTTCCAATCATATGAACACTGTTCTCTTTCCAATATTGTTCAGTAGGCTCATCTTCTGTTAAATGAGAATCAGGTAAAATTAAAGTACCTCCATTTTCTTCTGTAAAATCATGAACCATAATTAACATATTTAATAATATAGGGGTAGGATGAGAATACCCACTTAAGTCCCTATGAACTTTTTTATGAAACATTTTAGATTCAGAAGGTACATTATTTAAAGCAGTTAAAGAATTTAAAATACAATCTCTTTTAAAGTAGTTATCCTCTAAATCATTTATTAAGCCTTTGTCTAACATTACTTGTAGAAAATCAATAAACAAATCATCACTGGCTAAAACATTCATCGCAACGCCATTTGATACTATTCCATTATTATTTTCTTTTCTGATTTGAGAGTGTTCTTTAAACAATCTTGGAAGATTTTCTTTAAATTTATTAAGCCATTCTTTACTTACCCAATCTCTTAGGATAGTATAACCATGCTCTTCTAAACTTTTTATATGTTCTTTATTCATATTACCTATTATTTTTTTGTAAAGAAATTCCAATACTTTTTAAATACATGTATAAATGGATGTTCAGGTTTTACTTTTTTATATCTAAAATCTTTTAGCTTATTGTATAACCATTCATAATCTTCATGATTGCGCGTAGCTAATAATCTAAATGAGATTTCATCAGCTGTTTTTTTTAATTCTTTATTCATTTTATAAAAATTTTTCTCCGGCTTTACGTGCGCGAATTATTTTAGCAGGATTACCATAAGCTAAAACATTATCTGGTAAATCCTTAACAACTAAACTACCTGCACCTACTACAGAGTTTTCACCAATTTTAGTTCTATCAAAAACGGTTACACCTAATGTAATAGCAGCAAAGTCTCCCAGCTCAACATAGCCACCTGTAATTGAACCTGCTGATATGCTTGCATAATTACCAATAATACAGTCATGTTCTACTTGAGCACCTGTAGCAAAAAAGGTATGATCTCCTACAGTTGCCCTAGGATTAAATATGCATCCTGCCATTGCTACAATACCTTCTCCAAATTTTACATTTTCACCTATTATACATGAAGGGTGGATTGCATTAAAAAATTTAAAATCAGAAACATAACTTCTTATTTCTTTTGCAACATAATATCTTGTCCAATTATCACCAATGGAAATTACACCACCATCAACTTCATACAAAGCAGCTATTTGCTTTATAGCATCTTGCCTACCTATAATTTTATAGCCAAATTTTATTGATCCGATTTCTTCTTGTGCATCAATTATACCTACGATTTTATATTTTCCTTCTTTGTGAATAATATCTATTGTATAGTGAGCCTGATCCCCACCACCTATTAAAACTATGTTTTTCATTTTGCATTTATTTTTTAATTACCAATATGGATTTCCATTATCATCTTTCCATACACTAGTTGCATTTAATGCAAACCTATTATCTACTAAATCTTGAAATAATATTGCTGGTATTTTATAAGGATCATTAAATAACCTAGGAGCTGATATGCCTGCTACGTTCTGTTCATATGTTTTTATATCAAAGATATAATCATATTCTTTTCTATCCATATCTAAAAAAGATTTAACATTATCCGATACTGTTTTATTTCTTTGGCCTATTGTTTTTTCTTCGTTCTTAATATGATTAATTATTTCTGCCTCTGTTTCATAAGGTAAAGCTGAAGGTGAGCCACCGTTCCATATTGTCTTTATTCCTTTACATCCTAAATCTTGTACTGTTCCAGATAATCCATCAAATCTAGTTAACCTAATACTTAAAAAGCATTTTGTATAAATATTCTCTAATTCATCATTAGTGTAATATTGAAAAGGAGGGTCATTCCTTACTGATTTTTTATGTGATGTACAGATTATAGGAATATGTGGAAAATGAGTTGACATAATTCTTTTAATAGTATGCCAACCATACATATTTTGCTTAGGCCCTTCTCCATAAACATATAAACTATTGCCTTTTATTACAGGCTCCCAATCAGATCTATCTTCTAATTCCCAAGGAAACTCAACATATTTTAGCTGCAGGCGATCTAAATAATTACTCATAATAGCAGAAGAAGATATGAAGTATATGTTATTTCTTGTTCTTAATCTATCTAAATGCTTTTCTAAAAATGTAGGATTATTATTCATTATTATAACAGCAGGGCTTGGGTGGTTGTCAAGTATATAGTCCGTATATCTACTGGATAAAAAGAATGCTGGTTTATTAGGGTCAGCGTATGGAATACACCTATTTCTTGTTATATCTTTAACATAAGGGTCATCATTTATATAATGCCCCCATTCTCCTAAGTGAAATTGTTCTATCTTCATTATTTATAACATATATCTGTTTCAGGAGCCCCTTCTACCGGTACAGTAAGACAGTGTTTCCATATATTAGCAGTGGAAGGCCTGCTAATAATACCGGCCCATGCATCTAAAGTACTGCCCATATCAATAGCGCATTTACCCCAATCATTTTTTAATTCATTACACAAATCCTTTGCAGCACCGCCCATACCAAATAATACTACGTGGCTTTTAATATCTTTAAAATGAGACCTTACCCAATCCTTTTGATTTAATGCTTTAGACTTAGGATTGCCATGTTCATGTTTAACTGTAATAAAATCTACTTGATTTCCAAGATTAATTTGAAATTTGCGATTATTTTTAAGATTTTCAGTTTGGCTTGTAATAATAGTTATTCTCCTATCACCTACTAATTGTTTAAAATTTTCAATAATACCTAACTGCTCGCCTTTATTAAACATTACACTGCATATCTTTAATTTATTAACATCTATGCCGTAATAATCAAATACGTCCTGATTAGGTACATATCTTCCAAGCGTAGCTTCTTTACGAGCTTCCTTTAACCAACCTAATGCCATCATTTCTTCTATCTCTTGTGTAGTAAATATGCCACAATAATCACTGGACTTAAATGTATCTATAATGCCTTGCCTCCATTTAAGCATAAGAGGATTATCTTCTGTGTACACTTCATTATATCTTAGTGCTATATGCTTTAATGCATGAGCTCTAATATTAAGTTCATCAGCTGTTTTGCAATGGAGTATCTTTTTCATGATCTGTATTTCACCATCACCTATTCTTATATAAGATAATGGTGTGCTATTAGCTATAGAGCTTTGGATTGCTATAAACAATTCAGCATCAGTAATATTTCGATTCATAAGTTAGTTATTTATTATTTTATATATTTTTATGCTATTTGTTTACATTTATTTAAAAAACTTTGAGTTATTCTCCTGCCTTCAAAATGATGATAAATTTTATTCTCATAAGTAGTACCTATTCCAAACATACTACCATCAGCAAATTTCCATTTAGGAATTTCTACATGAGAAGGGTACATTAATTTAATAGGTAAATTTTGTTCAATAGCTCTATGTGTGTATTCGCCACCAACATCCCATTGTTTAGTTCCTTGAAAACTAGGCTCACCTAAGATTTCGTATGTTGCTCTAGAAAAAGCAATAAATGCAGGGCTTGCGTAATCAATTGCATTTTGAATATGATTAGGATTTTGTGCTACTGAATAAAGTCCTATGTTATTTAAAACCCATTCTCTTGTATCTTTTACTACATTTCTATTTAAAGGAATACAATCAATATCAAATATAATTGCATGATCCCATTCATTATTTTTTAAATAAAGATCTACTGTATGTGCATGCCCACCCCATATTTCTGGTTTAATTTGAATAATTTTTTCTCCAAATTTTTCAAATACCTTTCTTTGGCCTTCCACAACACCAGTGGGAATAATTTCATTGTATACTGTTATTATCATATCTTTTTATTTTTATCTTCTACCTGTAGGTTTTAATTTGTTATAACCACCCATAGGGGCAACATAATAAATTTCATTAGTTACTTTTGTTTTATTTGTTTGTGCTAATGCTTTTTCTAAAAAATTCCAATCTGGATTCTTAGCTGAAACATCAAACATCCATTTGTGTTTTAAATATAAGGAAGTCTTTATAGCAAAGTTACATCCTACATTACCACTATATAATCTACTATCTTCTGTTCTAGGTATTACTTTTGGAGGATAGAAAGGATTAGAAGCATCTTGTGACATTCTTAATACAACTATATCAAAATTATTATCTAATTGATTACTGAAACCTTTGTTAAGATAATCATCATCATCCAAAAAAATTATCCAATCACTATCAATCCGAACTTTGTTTAGGCCGTTATTTCTATTACCACAACCTCTACCATCTTTAATTTCCCCACAAATTAAAATCTTAGAATCAGTTCCTTCTCTGTTTATAGAATTTACAGCTCGATCTAAAGTATCACGAAATAATGTTGGTATAATGTAATCTATTTTCATTTATCTAATATTATCATTTTTCATCCAATCAGAATAATCTCTGTATTGATTTTGTATATCGCTATGGCTTCCTCTTTGCCAAACTAAAGGAGGGTGAAAACAATATGCATTACATTTTCCTTGTACATATGCTCCTAAATATCCATCAATTGCAGTATGAAACCACGGTACTTCTTCAAATACAATATCTAAAGCCAAATCATATACACTACTTTTAATTGCATAACATGTGGTTGTAATAGTTCTTGCGCATTTTACAACATGCTCAGAAATTTTTTGTGGTATAAATTGCCCTTCACGAGTTTCATGAACACCTCCTAAATATATCATATCCCAATCTGCTGGTATTTGCTTTACTCTTTCTGCAAATAATGTTATAAAGTTTTCAATGAAATCACAATCATCTTCAATAATTAATACGTTGCCCCAACCCTTTTCTTTAGCCATCTTCCAAATATCAGTATGGCTTGCTATACATCCAGCTACACCGCCAAAAGATTCGGGTTTTATATAATTAACATCACCAGGATCTTTTCCCTCAATCCTATCTTTAACATGAGCCCATCGTCTAGGGTTTCCCTCTATTGCTTCAAATCTTTCAACAGTAATTCCGTTTTTATGAAATTGTGCCTGTGCCTCTTGCCACCGATCAGGCCTTTTGTTGAGATTAATACAAATTATTTTATCAAAGTAATCGTTTATTTTCATTGTTATTAATTGTTTACTTCATTTTTAAACCTTCTACTTGCTTGGAAGTGTTCAATGACAGGTACTACATTAGGATACATTCCTCTCATACTGTCAAATATCATTGTATATTCAGCTGGAAGGTTTTTGTATGTAAACTGTGGATCTTCTGTTTTTAATTGATTAATAACAGTATCTAAATTCCACTGCTCCATTCTATTGGTAACATTACCTTCAGCTATATTTATATCTCTCCATAGTTCACATATACGTTTAGTCCTACTATTATTTTCCATATAAATAGTTCCACTTAAGCATTCATTCTTTCTCCACCTAAAATCTTGCCACCTTACTGCAATATCACAGTGATAATTTTTAAATAAATCTGGCTTGCTATGTATTACTGCGTCAACATCAACATATAATAATCTATGATTAGGCCATTTAATTAACATATCTAACATGAAGCTGGCTTTAAATCTAGTATTGGCTTGCCAGTTTCCTAAAGTATTAACTCCACTTATATCATGATTAAGGTTTAGTTTGTTTAAAGATCCTAATAATTTTTTAGCTTCATCTTCATAAGGAGTATTAACTGTATAATATCCTACTATCATTAAATTATCTAAAGTAGCATTAGTTGTAATTTTACTTTGTTGGATTCCATTATCTTTTATAATATCTTTAAAGGATTGGGTTTTAATAACATTTGTATGTTGTTGTGCTAAAATGCTTTGTTCTGATAAATTAATTATTTCTTGAGATCCTTGATGATCTTTTAATGATGTTAGTAAAGCTTCTGCATAACCCCCAACCTTTCTTTTAAATGATTCTTGGTCACTAGGCTTATATGATTGATGAAAATGAGTAGTATTACCACCTCCCATATCAAAACCTAATAAGTATATTTTTTTATATCCTAGTAATAATGCAAGCTGAATTCCACAGTGTCCGCTATTATCACCATGGGAAAATTCTTGTAATGTTGAACCGAACTTTTCTTTATTATAAGATGCAATTACAGAGTCATAAAGATAAAGATCTGTGTAAGTTATTTTAGATTTAGTATCTGTAACATAACCTTTATCAAATACCATATACTCATGAGACATATTAGCAACGAAGAAACTTTTTTGTACCTTTTGATTTATTTCTTGAATAGGTAATGATGCTTTTAAAAAGTAAGTGTAATCTGTTGTAATAAAATATGTAGGGTTATGTAAATATTCAACTGCTTTGTTAATAGCAATAGTGTCATAGCCATTTAGTTTATTAAAATCAAAACCATTAAGAGAAGGACCGCCGCCTACAACAAAACAGATGTCTCTATCTGTTTTTACAAATTCATTATTTAAAAAATTAATAGGTTTGCTATCTTCAGTTATAGTTTTTCTAAGAGCTCTTTGTATATTAATTTTTTGATGTGCATGCCTAGGGTTTATTGTTATCCCACCTGCTCTAAGTGAAGCCCTAGGAATATTTCTACTAGGTTCTTTACTATAGGAGTTAGGTTCTAGTTTTCTTTTTATAATTCTTTTGCGACTCATCCCTTTAGTTTTCTTACTTTTATATTACTATATGAAGGTATGTTATTTTGTATTACTCTTTTATTAACATATCTTAATTCATGAATCTTAGTTTTTTCAGAATTTTTGCTATTTTTAAAAAATTCAAGCTCCTCAGTTCCGCAATGATCTTTTACATAAAAATGTCCTAATGCATTTCTTTGGTTTGTTGAACTTGCAAAAAAATCAAAACCTATTAAATCTAATCTTTCAAAATTTATAAATTTATTAAAAAAATTATAAGTGCTAATACCTGTTGAAGGTTTAAAATTACCTAGAGAAGATTTTAAAAAATTATAAGTTTCATTATCAACATTAAAAACATTTGAATAATCTAATCTTTCACTATGTATAATTGGGCTTAGTATATAATCAACAAGATTATTTTTAATAACAGTAGAAGCTAGCTGTGCAGATTTTATACCTATTGCTAAAATATGAGTATTAGATCCAATACTATCTGACAATACAGTTCTCGTATATTGGTAACCTTTATTAATTCTAACTACAATATCATAACTATCAATAAGTTTTCCGCTAGTTGAAGACAATAAATTATTTGAATTACCTACAATAATAATTCTCTTTCCTTGACAGTAGTTTTGCAGTTCTTCTAAAGAAGTCATGATAGCATAATTTAATTATATATTAAGCTAAAAAAGGACCCATTTCTGGATCCTTTTAAAAAATTATAAGTAAGTTTTACTTTTCAACCTTAGTCATTACTGGCTCAGCTGGAGTTTCCTCATTTACAATTGGATCAGTAGCAGTTCCTTCTTCTCCT
>TARA_R110000822_G_scaffold73252_8_pt1 | contig 11622 bp, 16 predicted proteins | sample TARA_R110000822 | Tara Oceans TARA_R110000822 (sample SAMEA4397666) | marine metagenome | biome: Polar Biome; feature: [SRF] surface water layer (ENVO:00010504); material: water (ENVO:00002006), including particulate matter (ENVO:01000060) such as... | depth 5 m | reverse complement strand
CCAATCCGAATTTTTAACAATGAGTGGAATTTTAAAAAGTGAAAACATAACAAAACAAAATAACAAGTAAATATGATACGATTATCCCACCTATTAAATGAAGCTACTGATTTATCTGCTAAGAGTAAAGACAGTGGAAAACTAGTACACTTCAAATCAAAAGATTCATACGAAAAAGCTATCAAAGCTGGTTCACATGAGGACCCAACTGCAAAAACATCAAAAGGTGGTGATGTTAAGTCTGGTGTTAATATATTTAATACACCAACTAAAGATGAACCTAAGTCAGAACCAAATAAATCTGAACCAGTTGAATCCAACCCACAAAGAAAAGGACATCCGGCCGTAAATAAAGAAATTGCAAAGTTAGCTAATAAATTGGGAATGACTCCTAAAAAATTAGGTAAAGATGAATACCCAACTAAAATGGCTCAAGCTGCATATGCTGCACTTATTGATTCAAACTTTAGTACTGAAGCAAGACAATTAGTTGCTGACTTAGAAGGAAAACCTGAATTAGCTGAAAAGCCGGAGTATCCATCAATGAAAGACCCGAAGTACAAAGAAAAGATGGATGTCATTCGTGCTAAATATGATTCGGTATATAGTTCACCTGATGAAGATGTGGAAAAGTTTGGAGTAGCATCATCGGAAACTGCTGATTGGGATGGTGGTTTTGCAATAGATGGAATTGCAACCGAATTAAGAAAGTATGGTTTCAACGATATGGCAGATAAGATACAATCGGTAATTAAAGAAGGAAAACGAACTTCTCTTAAGAACTTAATGAAATGATAAAATTAAATCAGTTAACTGAAAATAAAAACACCCAACCCAACTTAAATGAGGGGTTGGGTGATGCTATTTCTAAGATTAGGAACATAGCAATACAAATAGCTAATAAAAAAGCTGGAAATGCTGTTAAACATCTTAATTTAGATAAACTCAGTAAAGATAGACCTGATGCTAAAGCAGCATTGAATAAGGTTCAATCGGTTCTTTCAAAACAAACTGGTTTACAAGAGGATTTAAAGAGTACTATAAATAAATTTGCAGTTAATGTAGGAACCGTATCAACAATGGGGGCAATGTTATCAGCTGTATTAACTGCTGGTAGTTGGGCCCAATATTTAGAAGCATCATTTTCAAAGTGGTATTACTCTGAAATACAAAAAATGGCAGCACCTGATGTAATGAATATAATGCAAGATGTATATGGTGCTCAAGCAGCCGAAGGTACACTTTTAGCTAAAATAGGAATGTACGCATTTCTTGTATTCTTTACAATTGCAACTATTATGTTCATAACATCCAAACTTACAAAGAAAAACGAAAATACAATGATAAAATTAAAAGATTTAATGTCTGAGGCAAATGATACTTATTTCAAATCATTTACCGATGCCGCATCATCTGCGAGAGCATACGCTATGAAAAAAGGATATGAAATTGATGAGAGTGATTGGCAATCTCAAATAGCTATGGGTGGGAAATATTCCCGTTCAAGACCATCGGTTGGTAAAACCAACTCATTTACAATTGGGTTAATGCGAAATGGTAAACCACAAAAAAGAGCACTACATATTTCAGTATATGGTATGGAAAGTGGAAATTTTGAATTAACTAATTATGTTAGCTAATACAACTAAACGATACTAATTATTATAGAACCAATCCAATTATTTGTAATATTAAAAAATAAAGGTCACTGAAAAAATAAAAGATAAACAAAAAAATAACTTCTTATACAAAGAAGATTTATAGATATGGCAGAAAGTATAAAAATATCAGCATTAGGTGAGTTAATATCGGGTTCAGTATTGGGCACAACCAAAGTACCGGTTGTATCTGGTGGAGTAACCAAATACGTACAAATATCATCTATAAAAGCTTACACTAATTCGGATACTCCAACTGATATCGAATTAACAGCAGAACTAGCAGCAATTAACTCTACTATAAGTGGGCTAACAACTGCAAATATTGATGAGGATGCATCTTTCTTATATTATACTGATGCTAGAGTAACAACTAAACTAAATACACTTAACGTATTATCTGGTTCAACTACTTCGTTGAACGTAACCGATGGTAACATTAGTGTAAATGCGGTTGATAAAATTACATTTACCAATGCAACTATTGTTGATGCATTAAATGGCGATGTGAATGTAACAATCGATGTACCATCTTCACTAAGCGTTATTGATAATGTAGGACCTACTGTTGTAACTGGCGTAGACCAGATTACATTTGATGGTGCAACTATTACCGATACTGGGGATGGTAATATAACTGTTACGATACCAACTGGCATATCTACCGATATATCTTCATTAAACTCATTTAGTGGTTCTATTAACGTATTTACTGCTTCTATTAGGAGCGAGATTAATGGTATAGAATCGTTTACTGCTTCATTCTCATCATCTGTTGGAAATAGAATAACAACATTAGAGGATGCGGTTATAACCTTACCAGAAGGATTGGTATCAGCTTCACAGCAAATAACTGAATTTGGATTTATAAGTGAATCAGTTGTGGCAATTGGTACGGTATCTGGTTCACAACAAATAGTTGAATTGGGGTTTGTAACCACAAGCTCATTAGCAACTGAGACAAATTATAGTATAATATCACAATCCATAATAGCTACAAACCCAATTGATTCTAATTTATTACTATCATCGGTATATATAGATAAAACCAGAACAATAAAATTCTCACAATTCTCACAATCATTAGATTCACGAATATCAGCCGGAGGTGGAACTGCTACTATCGACTATGTATCTAATGTTACCTTTAATGATAATACATTACAATTTAGTTCAGTTGGTAACGCATTTGATGGCACGGTTACATTAACAAATGGTATAATCTCAGCATCTCAGCAAATTTTAGATTTAGGGTTCCCATTAACTACTGAAATAAATAAAGCATTCATAGTAAATAGATTACCAGTTGGTAGTGTATCTAGCTCAGCTCAAATAACTCAGTTGGGTTTTTTAAATAATAATGAGGGGGTAGTATCATCATCTAAACAAATAATATTAAATAATACGGTTAGCGGTGGGTTTGATACATCAAACGTAGAAGAAAACATAGATTTCCAATATTATACTGATACTAAAGTTAATAATATATTGAACTCATTGGATTTAATATCTGGTTCAAATAGGTTTAATGGATTAATATCATCATCGACTCAAGTTAATTACGCTGAGGTTTATAATAAAGTATTATTTTATACGGGTTCTAATAATCTAATTATTCAAAGTGGCTCTAATTCAACTAACGCACCTTTCATTAGATTAACAATAGATACATCACCCACAGCGGAGCAAACTGCATTATCTAATATTGTATATGGTTCCACATTAATATCAGCCTCAACTCAAATAGCAAACTTAGGGTTTATCGGTATTGATGCAATAACAGCATTAAACAACTTTACAGGTTCAGCTGGTGAGTTTGGAATAACATCAGCATCATTATCAGATAGAATTACCAATGTAGGTAATTCAGCAATTACTGCATCTGAGCAAATTGACTATAATGTTATACAAAATATATTAACATTTTCATCAGGTACCGATATATTAATATCACGAAGTTTAGAAAATGATATTACAATAACAAATATCGCACCTGCACCTCTATGGGATGAAATAACGCAAAAACCATTTGACATAGTATCATCATCGGTACAAATTACTGAATTAGGATTTGTAAATGTCTCATCTGAGCCAATCTCATCATCAACTCAAATACAAAATTTTGATGTATTTGCATTAAATTCTAATTTATATTACGCAACTGGTGCACTTCAACAAAATATAGACTTACTATCTGATAATGTATTTGGTTTAGATGAATATACATCATCTCTTAAATCGGCTATTATAGTAAGTGGTTCTAATGTGAATGTATTGGGTACACTTACGGCACAGCAATTAAATATTACCATAACATCATCATCGGTTCAATTCCAAAGTGGCTCAACTCAATTAGGAAATTCAGCAGATGATATACATACTATCACTGGTACAATTTTATTAAACGGAAGTGCTATTGGGTTATCTCAATTAAACGCATATACGGCATCTAACACCAGTGTTATAGCAAATATTGAAGCATATACCGCATCATTAAAATCCGTAACGTTAGTAAGTAGTTCACAGCAAATAACTAATTTTGGATTCATAAGTGCATCAGCTAATACATTTACTGGTAATCAAACTATAAGTGCATCTCTGTTCATAAGTGGGGTAACTGAATTTGGTGGAAATCTTATACCAAAAACGGCACAAGGTGCAACATTAGGAACCATTGCAAAGCCATTTAGTGAAATATTTGTTTCGTCTGGTTCGATATTTATCGCATCCGATAACCCAAACTCACTACCAACATCCCTATCCAATAAAGGTGGAAAGATTGAAATTTCTGCTGGTGGATTACAATTATTGGGTAGTGGTTCATTTAATGCATCTACGGGTTCATTCTCTCATTTAAGTGGAAGTATAACTCAAACTGGAGATTTTAATATTGTTGGAACTACTACAATAACTGGTTCTTTGAATATAAGTGGAAATATTAACGGAGCACCAAATTTAGTAACAACTTCATCATTTAATACATATACGGCATCCTTAATACCAACCTATATTGTGGATACCGAAAATGTTACTATAATAAATACACAAAATCCAACCGCAATTTCTCATATGTCATCATCATTGGGTGCTGGGACATATATAGTAAGTTATAACACTCAATTTACAGTAGATACTACATCTAACATAACTATACAAGCCAGTGAAGATTTACAAACACTATATAATCAATTATACGCTCTACCAGCAACCGTAACAGGTCATGGGCTATCTTATGGTAATGGGGAAACATTGGGTCCCGGTATTTATACTCAAGCAGCTGCATCGAATGTTACGGGTACATTAACATTGGATGCTAGTGGAGATACTAATGCACTATTTGTATTTAGATGTGTAGGTGCATTAACAACCGGCGCATCCGCTAAAGTTTTATTGATAAATGGGGCACAAAGTAGTAATGTTTTCTTTGTATCGGAAGGTGCTGCTAGTACGGGTGCCAACGCTATAATAAGTGGCTCTATAATCACCAATCAAGCAGCAGTTAGTACTGGTGCGGATACTAGAATTCAAGGAAGAATGTTGGCAGTAAATGGGGCAGCCGGACTTGGTTCAGCTACCATTTTAAGTTCACCAATTGGTACCAGCGTTTCAGCATCAATCGGCTCATTAGATTTATTTAATATATTTTGTGCTACTGGGTCTGTATCAAATACTGGGGCAAGTTCTATTGAGTTGAGTATTGGTACTAATAATGGCACAATTACTGGATTCGCAACCGCAACTGTTGGTGGTAGTATTATTCCTGGTGGAGGTACCCCTTTAAATATATTTAGGATTGGGGTATTTGTGGATAACGTACTTATTAATGATTCACTCCGTTCAACATCCAGACCTATAACTGGAACAACATTCGAATTTCCAGTTGTATTACAAACGGTAGCCACAATAACCGATGGTCAAACAATTGATATAAAAGCTTATTCAGAATTGGGTATCCAAAGTGTTGGTCCCCGAATGTCATTAGTGATTACACCCATTAGTATCTAACATACAACTATAAATTATACAAACCCTCTTCTTTTAGAGGGTTTTTTTGTTTATTGTATATTTATATACAAATAGTAGAAACTTAAAATAGTATATGAAAATGGAAGATGTTACAAATGAGGAGCAAACATTCCCAAACTTTGACCCAACCAATGATTTATCAAAAGCACCCAGACAACGAACTAAACGTGGGTTAGGAGCTAAACCTCTAATGGAATCTGAAATTAGAGATATACAAAGAAAAGCACGTTCCGCTGCGGAAGCTGCTAGATTATTAGGAGTATCATACAATACATATAAAAAATACGCAAGAGCATATGGTATCTTTGAAGATTTGAAGAACCCGTTTGGACTTGGTATATCAAAGGGTTCAGCTGATAAGGGGAATACTCATTCATTAGATGCTATATTAGCAGGTATGTACCCAAAATATCCAATACACAAATTAAAAAAGAGATTACTAAGTAATGGGTATATGTTGGAGAAGTGTAATAATTGTGGATTTGAGGAAAGACGGGTAACTGATTTCAAAGTTCCATTAGTATTAGATTTCATTGATGCTGATAGAGGTAACCACAAATATGATAACCTCAGAATGTTGTGTTTTAATTGTTCTTTTCTTATAAATGGTAATCTAACTGGTCCAAAAGCGGAATATGAATATTAATTAAAATAAAGCTTGTGAAATCCAAATGTTTTTTGTATCTTTACATAAATTAATAATATATATAAATATAAAACCAAAGTTATGAACAAATATTTTGAAGTTAGTGTTGATGTAGTAGTAGCAACTCTTAAAAATGGTAAGGATAAAAAGAATAAAGAAGTTTATTTAGTAGATGCACAATCGGTAACTGAAGCTGAGGCGAGAGTTGTAAAAGACTTTGAAGAAGCTGGTGTAAATGTAGAATACAAAGTAAGTGGGGCAAAAGAAAGCAGAATTATTAGAGTTATTGAATAATGAAAAAAACTGAAGTTATTATCGAAGAGATAAAAGTAAAAGTTGCTAAGAGAGTATCGCCTGGAGACAGGTGGACTCCCTTAGATAACACTTCAGTCATACTCGAATCGTTGACAGATTTATTAGAGTATATTTATCAGAAAACAGGCAATACACAATTTTATATGGATGCTAAGGAAGGTTTCACTTATGTGATTGAGAAAGAACAAAAAGTAATAGAAACTGAACCAGAAAAAAAGTATTCATTGTATGGAGAACATTAAAACCTATTTTAAAAGATTATTGCTGGGATTGGCAATAGCTTATGTAACAATTTTATCAGATAAGAAACTACACGTTGTAGAAAAAGAATTAGTATCAGATTATATTGATGATGATTTTCATATGTTTATCTAATCCCAATAATAATTAAACACACACAATTTAAAAACTTAAAAAATGAACATAATTTTATTCCTAATCCCAACTATATTAGTATTTGGTATAGCAATTTATCTACAAAAAATCGGAAAAATGATAAACAATACAAATCCGATAAAAGAATCAAACACAATATAAAATAAATGGAGTGTTTACTAATATTACTTGGTATAGTTAGTATATTCATACTAGCTATTTTTACAATAATTAGAATGATGTATCACATTAATAAATTAAAATATGAGTTAAAGTTGGCCAAAATAACATCTCAACGGGATTTAGATAGATTGGCCGATAAAATAAACCAATTAGCAAATAAAGATAGTTCTTATTATTTAAGTGAAGTAGATAAATTGGATAAACTACAAAAGACTTTTGCTAAGTTAATTGACTCACAAATTGATAAAACTGAATTACCACCAACACCTACAAACTAACTAATAATTATCTTTTTATAAATACGTATGTGTATGAAATACTCAAAAATACCATTACCTGAATATATACTTTTATTGTGTGTAATATTATCTATCCTTTTCTCAGTATATCTATTCTTTATACTAAATAAGCAAATATTAGCAGTTTTTGTTGGATTATGGGCACCTACCATAATGGGATTAATAAATTATATAAATATAAAATTTAAATAATAAAACGTTATAATAACTAATGAAAGATGTTACACTATTAATTCAGGGTAAAATAACCCAAGAAACTTATAATTTTTACGTAGAATCATATCCACAGTATCCAATTGTAATTTCAACTTGGTCTAACAACCAATTAGACCTTTCATATTTCCCCAATAACTTAACGTTGACCCAAACACACTTACCTGAAATTTCGGGTATTCAAAATATGAACTACCAATTCATATCTACACTAAATGGATTAGGTAACGTTAAAACTAAATATGTAATAAAGTTTAGGGGAGATGAATATTATTCAAATATAGACTCTATGGTAGATTCCATATATTCAAACCCAACTAAGATATGGTCATCACCTATATTCTTTAGGCACCCAACTCATTTTAATTATCACATATCCGACCATATAATCGGCGGTACTCTTGAATCTATTAAATTTATGTATAGTGCATCTAAATACGCATTCGATACGGATTTAATATTCTATATGAAAGATGGTATTCGGCATAAGTTTTGGGAACCTGAGATAAATCTAACGCGTTCATTTTTAATGGCTAAATACAAGACAAGCTTAGAAACAGAAAATTCAGCAGAACTTATGGTTGAAAATTTTGATGTATTTGATTTGAAAAAGCTAAAGCCATATAAGGTAGTAGCAAACATATTTTCAAAGTTTTGGGATAGTGATTTTGACCCACATAAAAATGAGAGTATAGAAAATATAAACGAATTACTTAATGAAACACCAATATACGGAAGATGGAAATGATTTTAATATCACATAGGGGAAACTTAGAAGGTAAATTAACTGATGTTGAAAACCACCCTGATTATATTGATGAAGCACTTAATGCTGGATATGATGTTGAGATTGATATATGGATGTTGGAAGGTGTTCTTTTATTAGGACATGATGAACCTCAATATGGAATCTCACAACACTGGTTAAATGAAAGATATGATAAGTTGTGGATACATTGTAAGAATGTGGAAGCAATGGAGTGGTTTAATCTAATTGGTGGATTCAATTACTTTTGGCATGAAGAAGATACAATGACATTAACCTCAAAAGGTTATATGTGGGTATATCCAGGAAAACAATCTGTTAAAAATAGTATTGCAGTGATGCCTGAAATCAAACCCGATGATATTTCGGAATGTAAGGGAATTTGTTCAGATTATATAAAACATTATAAAAATGATAAGAGTAGTAGCGGGAATTTGTATTAAGTATATTGAAAATACACCATATGTATTAATGGGATTGAAGCCGGATGGGCATTGGGAATTTCCTGGTGGGAAGGTGGAAGTTGGTGAAAGTGATGAAGTTGCTCTTGAAAGAGAGTGGGTAGAAGAGTTGGATGCAATTATCAAAGTTGGTGAAGTATTCACTTTCGTTCATAGCGAACCATACCTTGTTCTATTCTATGAGGTAGAACTGACTAAAGCTGATAATGATGGGAGTGGTGCAACTGCAAAGGAGCATATTGATGTAACTTGGTTTGATATTTCTAATTTGGATTCAATACCAATGGCAGATACAAACCATATAATTGCTAATTTATTAATACAAAATTATTTATAATATGAAAGTACGTAAGTTAGATGAATTTTTTAAAGGATGGGTAATTGGTAACTTTGAACCATCATTATTTAAAACTGATGATTTTGAGGTAGCAGCTAAATCCTATATAAAAGGACAATATGAACCTACACATTATCACAAAGTGGCAACTGAAATAACTATTATTACGAAGGGTAGAGTAGTTATGAATTTAGAAGTATATAATGAAGGTGATATTATTGTAATAGAACCAGGTGATAAAACTGATTTTAGAGCCACCAATGATGTAACTACAACTGTAATAAAATTCCCTTGTGTAGAGGGTGATAAGTATTTAGTATGATAAAGTATATTTATGTAAAACTACCAACATCCGATTATGGGGTGTTTGAATCGTTATTTCACACCAAATCCAACAATATAAATACCATACATTCAGCGGGTCATAGTTGGTCGTATTCAACTAAAATTAAAGGATGGCAAGATTGGGATTACCCCAATCAGACAGCTGGTGTGTATAGAGATGTAGCTAGTTTTAATCTAAATGAAGGTGATAGGTTAGTTACCACCATTCGAAACCCATTTAATATCTTAATAGATTACTATAAAGAGAATTGGGCTAACGTAAAAAAGTATTATAACTTAGAAAAGGAAAACTCAGCTGCTGATTTCCAAAAATTTGTGGATATCTATTTGGATAAATCTATTGTATTTCATGCCCCTGCATTTCGTAACTCAATGTTTTCTCAATTAAAGGATATCAATGGTAAGTGGTTATTCGATAATACCAGTATTATATTACGTAGTGAGAATCTAATTGATGATTTAACAAAATTCTCAGAAACGATAAACATTCCAGCATCTGTTGAATTTACACAACCAACCGCTGATACTGTTATTACATATAGAGATGACCAAATTGAAAAGCTAACAAAGTTATGGAAATCTGATTTGGATTATTTTGGCTACTCATTTGAATCTATTCAATTACCTAAGCAACTTAAATCAAATAAAAAACCAAAGATAGCATTATGTTTCTCTGGTGAAATAAGAGATTTAGAGCGAACCAAATTATATTGGGGTGAATTGATTAAGGAATATGATATTGATGTATATGCTTCATTCTGGGATACTTATAACACCGAATTAGGTGATACTATTGAAAACTTCCATAGGTTGTACAATGTTAAGAAGGTGGAGGTTGAAAAATACGAGTCATTTAACGAATCAACCTTATCTATTCTAAGATTGGGAATTGAACCACCATCCAGTTTGTTATCACATCTAAAAGATTCTTGTTTGAATTTTGGTACAATGAGTATGTGGTACAAAATTTGGAGAGCAAATCTATTAACAAAGGATTTGGGTATTGATTATGATATTGTGATACGAGCTAGAACTGACAGTTATTTGGAAGCTGATTTGGATTTATCTATAAATGATATGTTGAATGTACCCTATGGTAGAGTTAGATTAAATAATTTTGATAAATCAGAGGGTGTATCAGACTTATTTGCATATGGTTCACCGAAGATGATGGATTACTATTCAAGTTGTTACTTCTTCATAATGAGTTACTTAACTCAAGGATTTAACTTAGTTCCACACGAACACCTATTACATACTCATATGAACAAAATAAGCGTTCCAATTAGATTTATGGGGAATAACATCATAATTACAAGAACATCCAAAGGAACAGCTGATGAGGTGTATTGTAAGGGTGTGGATATAAATGAAGAGATTCTTAAATCAGATTTTATGGAATTGGAACCACAAAAAGACTTATTTTACAAAGCTGATATTAAGGGGAAATTCAAATTTTAAAATATCTTATATTTAACCCATATAAATAAACTATTATTATGAAAATTACAGAAAGAATTGAAACAATCATAAATCAGCTAGAAGATGCAGCATCGTATGAAGATTTCGCACTATTAGATGAAGCTAGAAAAGAGTTAGTATTCTTATTACAAGATATGGAATCGGACTTTTTATCAGATTCAGACGAAGATTATTAAGAAAAAGCTTGTAGGTCTCAAACTAATTTCGTATATTTGGGTATATGATTGATAAACAACCCCAAATTATGAATAATGCTACTTCTTATATCGAATACCTATTTACTACAATGGGTAATACTACAAAATCCGTAAAGGAACAAATTATTGATGCCTTAACGGCTAATGATTTAATGTTCCTAAATTCCTATACATCTGTTGAGATATGGGGTAAGGCCCAAACTATCTTAGAAAATAAATTGAAAAAACTTTCGATTTAATTAGGATATGTCAAATTATTGTTGTACTTTAGATGAGTAGTTGAGAGAGTAATTAATTAAAACCCTAAAAATATGAGTAA
>TARA_R110000822_G_scaffold310461_1_pt1 | contig 11647 bp, 12 predicted proteins | sample TARA_R110000822 | Tara Oceans TARA_R110000822 (sample SAMEA4397666) | marine metagenome | biome: Polar Biome; feature: [SRF] surface water layer (ENVO:00010504); material: water (ENVO:00002006), including particulate matter (ENVO:01000060) such as... | depth 5 m | reverse complement strand
TATTAAAGACATAAATGACTTGTTGAATGCCTCAGGGCGTGAAGCAGACACTGAAAAAGTTAAATTTATTCCTACTTCTTTGAGTAGGAGCCTAATTTTGTCTGATAACATTATTAACCGCTGTTTTCGTGTGTTATAAACCATCTAAATGGTGTTGAATAAGCCGTTAACTTTAAAGGTATCCAATGAGATTTATATTAATCGTTTTATTTTTTTTAAATTCTACTCAAGCTCTTGCGCAGTATGACCGCTTGAGTCTAAATTCTGAGTTCCTAGGAAAAGACGTTACCGTTCAGATATCGTTACCAGACACTTATCGACATTCTGATAACTTTTCATACCCTGTACTAGTTGTATTAGATGGCGCCACTCAATTCAATCACGCGGCAGCTAGCGCGCATTTTTACAGCACTTATGCAGCAATACCGGAAATGATTGTTGTAGGTGTAAGTCTAAAAAATAGATTAGCATTTTTTACTCATACTGAGCCTGAAGCATTTGTCGGTCGAGCCGGTAAAGCTGACTTACTCACGCGTTTCCTACAAGAAGAGTTATTAAACCAACTTAATAAGCAATATAGAGTTGCGCCTTATTATGTTATCGCAGGCCACTCACTTTCTGGTCTATATACCAGTTACCTTGCAGTTAAAGGTAATACTAAATTTAATGCTGCGATATCCATTAGCCCAAGTCTTTGGTGGGATGAAGCTACAATAGTTACAGACTTTGAAAAGAAGCACTCAACCAGTGGAGCAAAAACTTTTCGATGGTTTCTAAGTATGGCAAGTGAGCCGAACGAAATGCCCGAAGCTTTTGATCGCATGTTATTGGCATTGGAAAAAAAATCAAAATCAGGGCTTTATTATAAGTACGCAAGGTTCCCCGATGAAACACACGACACCACTCCCGTAGTAGGAATGGCAAAAGGGTTACAAGCTATTTTTTCTGATTGGAATGCGGTACCTGAGATTGATATCATGGCTCTGTCGAACCTAATAAAATTTTATGAGGATAAAGCTAAAGAGTTCGGTTATGCATTCCCTTTATCGGCACATCAGTATAATGTTTATGGGCTCAAAGCTACGTATGAAGATAAGCCAGCATGGGGCGTTGAAATTTTGGAAAAAGGTACTGAGACTTTTCCTAATTCAGAGATACTGTGGGATAGTTTAGCAACAGCTTACAGTTTGAATAAGAATTTACCTGATGCGTTAATTGCATCTGAGCGTGCGCTGGAACTGGCTGTCGCCAATAATTCAATTTTTATCGCTGAGATCAAGGAGCAAAATACGGACTTGAAGCTAAGCAAAAAATAGATGGTCATCAGGTAGCCTGTAAAGTAATACAGCTAACAATCAAATCTTATCGCCAGCAAATAGCGCTGGCGTGACTTTAACCCTCTGAGCGAATTCTCACGCTAAATTTAGGCGTTGCTGAGTGATAACAATTGATACGTGCCAGACTCTAACTTCGAGTCTGGCTTAGGTTCAAATTTAAGCATCGATCTGTTCTGATACTTCTAACGCATCATCAACTTCTATTCCCAAGTACCTGACAGTGCTCTCTAGTTTTCTATGGCCAAGTAGAAGCTGACAGGCTCTTAAATTTTTAGTTTTTTTGTAAATTAGTGATGGTTTGGTACGTCTCATAGAATGAGTGCCATATTGAGTCTTATCTAATCCAATTGAGGTGACCCAAGAATCAACTATACGTCCATATTGACGGGTTGAAAGGTGTTCAGAGGAATGAATTCGTGACTTAAACAAGTAATCATAAGAATTGAGAGTAAATTGCTCTATGAGCGCCACAATTGATTTCCTTGTATTTCCAGTAATTTCAAATTGAACAGGCATACCAGTCTTTTTTTGAACGACTATTGCCCTTGATTGGATTGTTTTACCATGAGCGATATCATTAACTTTTAGTGAAACTAAATCACACCCTCTTAGTTTGCTATCTATGGCTAGGTTAAATAGTGCTAGATCTCTTATTTTATGAAAAAGTTCTAGTCGTATTCGGATAGCCCATATTTGCTGTAATTTTAAAGGTAACTTTTGTCCTACAAGCTTATTTTTATTCCAAGGCTCTTTAGGCTGATATATAGTTAACTGGTGCATTAGTTGTACTCCGGTGTTTATGGAGTTTTAAGCTTAGCTTGCTACAAAAAAATTCGGGTATGAGCGAGAAGCGGACCGTCAAAAATTGTGATGTATGAAGTCAGGTTTGACCCCTTCGTTTTTTCAAACCGCAACGCAACTACACTGTAACAGCTTTAAATGAGTAGTTTGCTTTTAATCATTATCAACATAAAAGAATAATATAATAAATTCAGAGGCACTAATTGCAGCTAGCTGCATTATCAGTAAAAACATAATACCCATTCCAGCCTGAGGGTCAGGTTCAATACCAAAAATGAGTACTGGCGCTAAAATAATAGTAAATAATGCAGCTATAAATCTAATAATAATGAGCCGTTTATTTTGATAGTTCTTAGCATTAGCTAAAAAATATAAAAGCAAATAAGGCAATAGCATAAACGCAAAGCCAATTTCAGTTGGCATCCAGTATTTAATCGCAACAGCAACTAAAGATAAAACAGCAAGTCCTTTAACTGGGTAGTATATTTTTTTATAATTCACATGCTTTCCTTTGCACACAGTGCTTTATTAATACCTAATAAAATATTGTCGTTCAATATAAAAACTTTAATTATGCAATGCAATCTATTTCACTATATGAGCGAATAGCAGACATTAAAAAATTAAATTTATTCCTGCGTTTTGAGTAGAAACCTAATTTTGTCCAATAACATTATTAAACGCCGTTTTGGTGCAAAATAACAAGCGTAATTCCCAGCTATTTTAATTGCTTGTTTACAAAGGTAATTATTGGTGAAATTATTAGGGTATGTAATATATGCCGTTTTGGTGTGTTATAAACCACCAAAATGGTGTTCAATAAGCTGCTAGCTCACCAAGGTAAGTGTAAACATCTATGGATTTATTTGAAGATATAGGCTTGTCAGGTAAACAACATAAAAACTTTGTTAATATACTTAAGCAGTCTATGAAAGCTGATAGAGCAGAGCTCTTAAAATGGTGTAATGGTTTTCCTGATAGAGACAATAAACTTGTTACTGAATTTCAAACGACATTCAATTCAAGCTTTTGGGAAATATATTTATATGCCCTATTTAAAGAAATAGATTTCAAAATGGACTGGTCTTATTCAAGACCTGACTTTTTGCTTGAATATAAAGGTAACAATGTTGTCGTAGAGGCAACCATATCTGAATCAGCAGTTGGTAAAACTCCTGAGTGGGAAAAAGATTTATCGAAAGGTATTCCAGATAGGTTCAAAGACATGAATATGGATTCTATTATTCGCCTGTCAAATTCGATAAATAAGAAGTACATAAAGTATAAAAGTTCATATTCTAAGCTAGAACATGTACGTCCCAATCCATTTGTTTTGGCTGTAGCTCCATTTGAACAGCCTCATTTTAACCTTCAATGTGAAGTGCCAATTATGGCTTTATTATATGATTTTTACGTAGACGAAGATGCATATAACGATGCGCCTCATTTATTCCCAAATGGTCCTCCTGATGTGAGGCTCGGTTGGGTCGAAAAAGATAATGGTACTGAGATCCCACTTGGCTTATTCGAAAGTGATGATTACTCTGAAATTAGTGCAATTATTTTAAGTACAACTGCCACATGGGGTAAAATTGAAGCTATGTCAGGTAATTGCGAAATTCAACGCGCAGTGTCCTCGGTATGGTGGTCTGAGGTTGATAATAAACCTATTCAGAGGCATTCAATGACAAACCAAAATAAAGAGAATGTTAGAGATGGTTTATACGTTTTTCATAATCCTTATGCTAAGAAACCAATAGACCCTGATATGTTCAAACTAGATGGTGTGACTCAGGTTTTTGTTGATTCTGATACAAAGCGTATTACGAAAGAAAGAAATGGATTTTGCCTTATGCATCGGCAAACAATGAACTTTGTATCTGAGAGCTAAAAAGTGCTTTAAATACAACAAAAACAGCTGGTTAGATTTCGCCTTGTTCCACATTATAACCTACAATTTTTGTCTGCTTAAGCGGGCGTTTATGCTGTTATGGAAAGTCGGAGTAAATTAAATTGAGCAAAGTATTACGCATTTTATCTATTGTATTTGCTTCTCTAAGTCTAATTAGCTTATTTCAACACGTGTTTGATGTTGGATTTGTTTCTATTTTTTCAGATTTAATTGAGTATTATCGAAATGCCTCACAACAACTGTTTAGCATTTTTGAGTTTTTATTTACATTTAATATACCTCAAGCATTAAAAGACCTTTGGTTGCTTTCGTTTATTGGGGCTGGTGCATATATAAAAACTCCTAACATAGAAAATAGCCGCTTACTTCGTAACTTTGAAATATCTCAAGAGAAGCAGACACTGAAAAAGTTAAATTTATTCCTGTGTTTTCAGTAGAAATCTAATTTTGTCCAATAACATTATTAAACGCCGTTTTGGGGCAAAATAACATGCTTAATTTCTAGCTGTTTTAATTACTTGTTTACAAACGTAATTATTGGTGAAATTATCATGGTATGTAATATACGCCGTTTTGGTGTGTTATAAACCACCACAATGGTGTTCAATAAGCTGTTATGAGTCTTAGGAGCAATCAATGACTAAATTGGCAATTGGATTTGCGACTATTATTTCTTTAATTTGTATGTTCTTAGCCGTAGCTCCTTTCACTCCTGCGGTAGGTATTTCATTTCTTATGTTATTGTTTGCAGGTTTTATTGGGTATAAAGGTTTTCTTCAATCTAGTTTAGTTTTGTTATTAATTAATACTCTTGCAGTTATTGGTAGTCCTGGCTCCGATATATCCACCGGAGATGCACTTATTTATTTACCAATACTGTTTATTGTTTCGTTTGGTGGTGTTTTAATGGGTTTAAGAAAAGTGCTTAGTAAACAGACACATAACAAGCTATTAAACAGGGACAAATAACAGTTGGCTGTTTTCGTTCCTCAACATTTTAGCCAACAATTATTTGCCCGTTAATAGGGCGTTATGAGCACAGGCAAGGAGTGTACTAAATGGATAGAGGTGTAATAGCTTCACCTGGGATCATAAATAGATTGCCCAAAGGCTTTCAAATGGAACGTAGTCTTTCGATTGACGAACTACGTTATTACATTCTTTATTGGGATAAGGTTGTAATCCCCGGAAACAATCTTGTTTATATAGGCTTACCTGAAGAAGAGCAGTTAATTGAATCAGGTGCTTTAGAGCGACCTAAAGTTGGATTCAGTGGACGATTTGAGGGCGACCAAGTTACAAACGCCATATTGTCTTGTCAAAGTTTAGTCGCACAAGAATTAGTGAAAGATAAAACTACAGATTGGGTTGTTCATCAGTTAGGAGGTGAATGCCAATTTCCTACTGGTTTTAACCAACGAAGAAATATTATTCGCGTGGATCTTGCCTCTTCATTACCAGTACCAACTGGCGATGTTAACATCTATGAACTTTTAGAGTTTAAAGAGAAACGAAAAGATGAACTTTACTCCCTTCATGCACACCTAGATGATTTATATGAGCAAGTTTTAAGTTCAGCCGATCAAGACTTAGCATCTAAAAGAGCGATTTCTGATTTAGCTAAATCAATTGCTGATTTGGACTCTGTAACTCATGAGCGTTTTAACAAAACTGGTAAATTTGATTTGTCAGCAGAACTTAATTTAAGTGGTAAAGATATTTTTGTTGGTGCCGCATCTGGAGCTTTGATAGACTTTTTTGCATCAGGAATGACATTACCGATTGCTACTATAGCTGGTGCTTTAATATCAACAATCAAAGTGCAATCTAAAGCCACTAATACTTTCCAGCCTGCAAGTAATAATTCAAAGCTTGCTTTTCTGGCAAACGCTAAAAGAGAAGTGTTGGTGTAATGTGCTCATAACAAGTCACTCAAAAGGACAAATAACAGTTGGTTTTTGCTCCATCGTCGCTTATTTTAACCAACTATTATTTGCCTCTTAGTGAGGCGTTATGTGAAAGAATGAGCATTTAGCATTTTCAGGGTTAGAGTTGGTTGTAGAATTAAATCGAGAAAGGATAAGTTATGGGCGATATACTGATTTGGGTAACATTCGAAGTAATTTTTGGATACTTATTTTACATTACTGGGGTTTTAATTCTTCGGTTGGTTTCATTCGGAAAAAGCTCAGCAGAGTTTCACTCGTTTAGCTTGTACAAAGAGCTAAAAAAAACAAATAGTCTTGCGGCATCGCGAGCTCACCTCATAGGGCTGCTATTCTATGTGGTAATTTTGTCTCTGTTGGTAATTTATTACTCCAATGTCACATAACAAACGGCTACACGCAGACGCCCAAACCTACGCGGTTTTTGTGGGTTCCGCTGCGCTCCACACTACCACAAAATCCGCTACGGCTTGGGCGCTGGTGAGCCGGGCGTTATATGCCTAAAATAGTCATTAGTATAATATCTAACATGGTGCACCTTTTGCATTAATATCAAATATCTATTAATACATGAGGAATTAATATGAATATTTTAAATGTAGGGCAAAACTATTCCATTACGACAGCAGCTAGCGGCAATAAAATGCCGACTGAATCTATTGCTGTAGAAAAAAACATAAACCAAAATAATTCACAACCTACAAAGATTGATATGAGAAATATATCAATTGATGAAATTAATACATTAATTAAATCAGGGGAAAGTGCTTTACTTGATGTAGTGCCATTTATACCATTAAATGTACTTGAACAATATAATAATGATCCCGAAAAAATAGGTAAAATCAAAGTAGACTTAATTGGGCAAGTTGAAAAATCCATAGATTTTAAAAAAAGCATTGGTGAGAATACTGACTTTTTATCAGGTGTTTTAAATAAATTTAAAGATCTTGACGGTAAACAGTTAAATGGGAAGGTTGATATCTTAGCATAATACGGCATATAACAAGACCTTCAAACGGACAAAAAACAGTTTGCTGTTTTCACTTCGTTCAACATTTTAGCAAACAATTTTTTGCCGCTTAAGGTGGCGTTAGATGCAAAAAAATGGAGTTCCATAGATGGGCTTTTACATTCGAAAAGCTATTAGCGTTGGACCTTTCAGGTTCAATTTGTCCAAATCCGGTGTAGGTGTATCAGCAGGTGTCAAAGGGCTTCGTTTTGGAACGGGGCCGCGAGGCAACTACGTACACATGGGAAGAGGCGGTTTGTATTACAGAAAAACACTACCCTCCTGTTCCAGCGAAAGAAGTCAGCCATCACATAGCCCTGAATTACAACAAAATCACACCGAAATTGATCATGAGCCATTAAAAGAAATAGAAAGCGCTCATATCACGCAAATGGTTGATTCATCATCGGCTGACCTTGTCACGGAAATGAATGAAAAAAGAAAAAAGGTCAGAATATGGCCGTTTATAGCCGTGATTGGTGCAATTTTAACGTTCGTCGCCTTTAAGAGTTCCGATACACCAACTCTTGCAGTTGTTATAGCAGTAGCTACTGTTGCCCTCACTATTTTTGCATCCGTCAAAGATAGCTTAAGAAAAACAACGGTTTTATTTTTCGAGCTTGAACCTGAAATTGAAGCTCTTTACCAGAAACTACATGATTCGTTCGGCCAGCTTTCAGCATCATCAAGCAAATGGCATGTTGAGGCAGAGGGTGCAGTCAAAGACAGAAAACGTAATGCTGGCGCTACGAGTGTTATCAAAAGAACATCAATATCGCTGGGCATAGGAAATCCACCGTATGTGAAAACCAATGTTTCGGTTCCATCCATTCCAGTTGGAAAGCAAACCCTATATTTTTTTCCTGATAAGGTTCTAATATTTGAACCAAATGGTGTTGGTGCGGTGAGCTATACGAATCTTAGAGTGTCAGTCGAAAGTACAAGGTTCATCGAAGATGGAAGCGTCCCAAGAGATGCAAAGGTGGTTGATAGAACCTGGAAGTATGTCAATAAGCGTGGCGGCCCCGATAAACGTTTCAAAGATAATCGTGAATTACCAATAGCCTTATACGAAGATATAAACTTCACAAGCGATACAGGACTAAATGAACGAATTGAAATATCAAGGGTTGGCTTTGGAGATGGTTTCTTAAGCTCTATTGGCCTGTTGGCAAAAAGCATCTAACAATGGCGTAAACGCGGACCCCAAAAAGCGTCGCTCCTTCGTCACTCTGCTTTTTGGGTCCGGTTACGCCAAGCGTTATGCACAAAAATTATGAATAAACTTTACGATCATCCTGACGCTTTTGAAGCGGAAATTACCATTTTTACCGAACAAGAAGGTGGACGAAAAACTCCACCAAAAAATGGTATAAGATGGGATTTAACTTATGCAGAGAATAACCCCGAAGGCCGAATGTTTATGATTTGGCCAGAGTTCATTGACGAAAACGGTGATTCTATTGATACCGGTGTTCCGTTAACCGGTAAACTGAAAGCTAGAATGCATATCGTGGCCAAGGAAATGATGGAGTTTCATTCTGTTCGAATTTCAGTGGGGACTAAATTTTTCAGCATGGAAGGGCCGAAAAAAGTTGCAAAAGGTGTGGTCACAAAAGTTACGGGGCTTAGCAAAATCAATGAAGCATAACCAGCGGCTCAAACGGACAAATATTCGCTGTAACCTTTTATGCAAAGAAACGCATAAAAGCCGGCATCAAACATTTGCGCGGTTAGCCGGGCGTTAGCACTGTCCACTTATGGCACTTTTGCGAAGTTCGGCTGTGAGCGATAACCGCATAGTTAAAATTTAAATGTCTGAAGTCAAGATTTGACCCGTTTGGCTTCAAGGGATTTTTGTATTACGTTGATCGCACCTTAACTAAGCAATCAATATGCAGTGGTGTTTCTATTACGATTCTGAAGGTAATTTTGTATAGATAGTATTCTCATATATATTTTTTATAGTGAGCAAACATTTAGATGTCAGTTATGAAGAGGGATAAATTTGTCAAATGTATTAATTAATTCATTTCCGAAAGCTTTAGGTAGTTTTTCAATATACAGTAACGATAAACAAAGTTTCGAAGAGATACCCAAAGGATTTTCAGGGTTCGCATTTAGTAAAATGGAATATGATGCTGCCCTTGATAACTCTCTTAAGCAATTATTTCTTGGTTTGCTAATGCATGATAAGGTGATTTTGAGGTACGATGATTTTGTTAGGTGTATTGAGCTGTTAGGCTCTCGAAATATTATGACTTTGATGAAAGAAGACGCTTTAACAGTCTTATATGATCTGCGTGACTTTGCATTTTTAGAGAAAGATGGTGGTTTAAAGTTAAGTGTATTAGGGAAGTTAAAGCCAATTAGAGATATTTTTGATGGATATACCAATATAAAATGCCAAAGCAGTAAAGAACAGTCAAAGCTAAGGCAATTAGTTGACTCAAAAAAGATTCTGATAGATCAAGATGCGGAATATTCTGATGAAGAAAAAATAATTAGTGAAATTACAAGAGATTTCAATTCTAAGGAATTGCGAACTGCTCTGGGGGTTGTAGACAATACTCCTAACTTAGTTGAAAAATCAATTAAACTTAGGGTTTGTGAGGTAGCTCAAGGTTTTGTTTTACAAAGTAAGTGCAATGCTGAATCAATAATACAAGATTCTATTTCAGAATCTTATCTGAGACAAAAAATTATTTTAAATTCAAACTCAGTAACAAAAACTGAGGGGTTTGAATATTTATTACAAAAAAAAGGGATTCCAGATCTTTTTTATTTGTTTAAAAGAAATATTTTAAGCGTTGATGATGTGATAAAGATCAGAGATTCAGGCCAAGCGAGTATCTTCAGAAAGTGGTTAAAATCAAATGACTTTGATAAAGAAAAGTTGGTTTCCGCTGTATTGAAAAAGAAGACTAAATCTATAAAAGCAAGTGCTGTAAGGTTTTTATACCCTACAATTATTGGCTTATTTAACGCTCCATTGGGTATAACAGCTTCTGCTATTGATTCCTTTTTTATTCCTAAGCTTCTAGATAACTGGAGTCCTGAAGTATATCTAGACGAAAAAATTGCATCGTTTATTGAAAAAAAACAAAAGAAACATATTGAATTACGCCAATTAGAGCTTTTTAAAAAACATGGATTAAAAGAACCTTTTGATGATTGCTATTGCGGTAGTGGAAGATCTTTTTCTAAATGTCATGGTGAGATTTAATAAAAAGGTGAATATTTGCTATTAATACTTATGAACTTTCCAAAAGTAATAACAGACCGTTGATCATTAGTGTATAGGAGTATGCTCAAAGACTGGGGAGCAATATCGACTTGAGACTTACTGACAGTCCGCTCATGGCACAGAGCCGTCATTCGGCTCTGAAACGTTTTTGTCCATCGACGATTTATCAATATAACTCACCTTTGCCCCAAAGTGAGTTACAATTAAAATTTTACTAATTAAGAGTGCACGGTAAGTTTTGCATTCAAAACAAATGTGTTGTTTGTATTAATTAAAATAAAGCGGTAGCTCACTCATAATTCAGCAAGGAGCATAATTTCATGAACGGTTTGAAAGATTTATCTCAAATTGAGCAGTTAAAGATCCTCAAATCAATAAGGCTTGGTTGTTCGAGTGAGGCCGAGTTTGAATTGTATGTAAAAACACATTTAGTCGAACAAAATATTGAAGAAGTTATCCGAAGGATTGATGGTCTTCTCTTGGAGGACGAGTTTCTGCTTCTTTGTAAATTGATGAAAGCCTGCCTCGCAATAAATGGGTTAGAACAGGGCTTTGTGATAAATAATGATTTAAAAGTGCCAGACTACTTAGCAGTATTTGACCTTAGCCATAGCGTTTATGATACAAATCGTAATTCAACCAAAACGTCTGCTCTTGTTGAGGTTAAAACAACTCAAAAAGATAAAATTAAACTAGGAAAAAACTTTTTAGATAAATATGCAAAATATACCGACTTATACGATTTACCATTGATCATAGCTTCTAGAATTAAGATTAGTGAGCAACAACAATGGTGGATTTTGCAAACTGAAGAGCAATTAACAAAATCCAAACGGATCTCAAACCCTCAACAGATGATCAATGGGGGCATTGGGCATATTCTTCTAAACGACTATTTTATAATGCCGACCACTAATATAATTATCGATACAGAATTTTCAAAAATACCAAAAACATCGACTGCGTACTCAAAAGAATATGGTTACTTAAAGTCCGTCTCGATATCAATTGATGAAAAGCAACTAACGTTGCCAAGCGAATATCCGATGTTAAATTTATTTCTGGACTGTTTTTCTCAAGAGCATCTTGCAGTTGAGCAAAGCAATGAGGGGGTCACTGTTAGAAGAGTGCTCCCCGTACAAGCTCAATTGTTAAGCGATATGCTTCTAAGAGCTAATTTTTCTATGTTAGACGGTAATGGGAATGAATATTCTAATGCAAGTAGGCTATTAGCTTTATTGGAGAATAATAAAGCCTCGGTTATTTACAGAGAGTTTTTTGATGAAGCACTGAGCTTTTTTAATTCAGAATTTCCATTATTTATTAGATTGAAAATAGGGGATGAAGCTAGGGCGTGTTGATCTTTGTGGTATGAAAAACAAACAGCATGAA
>TARA_R110000822_G_scaffold296046_2_pt1 | contig 11652 bp, 9 predicted proteins | sample TARA_R110000822 | Tara Oceans TARA_R110000822 (sample SAMEA4397666) | marine metagenome | biome: Polar Biome; feature: [SRF] surface water layer (ENVO:00010504); material: water (ENVO:00002006), including particulate matter (ENVO:01000060) such as... | depth 5 m | reverse complement strand
CCAAGAAAAGGAATATCGAACATTTTAATACTCTGACCACAAAGGTCGAACCCAAGTGAATAAATTTTATCAAATATTTTTCTAGTTTCAACTAATATATTTTTTTCATCTTCACCATAAAAAGACTCAAACCTAACCTCACCAGCTTTAGTGACAAATGCCATAGAAACACAAGCAACCTTTCCAAACTCAGGAAATAATGCCGCGGTTTGTCTATAAACCTCTCTATACGTTTCTTTTTGTAAGTTTTCTAACCCAACAGAGTCTGCCGTTGGTATTTTACTTTCGTTAGTTACTTTTTTTCTAAAAGACTCATAGTATGATTCCCACATTTTTAATTGTCTATCAGGCATATCGAATAAGTCTTTGTATTGACTTACCGATTCGATATCAAAAAATAATAATTTATCTACTTTAAATTGCATTTGTTTCTTCTATTAATTGTTTTACTTCTTTTTTGTTGTCTTTTACTAGTATTTTGTAAAATTCAGCTCGTGTATGAGTTACAGTATCAATATGGTATTTATCCTTAACAGTATTATATAAATTATTTTGTAATAAGTCAACAAGTGTGGGATTCTCACTTAATTTTTTCATTGCTTTATACCAGTCTTTATGGTTTCTATGTTTTTCTACTAATATAGCGTTACCTTTTTCATTTATTTTACCACCCCTATCAAAAATATTAATACAATCTATTTGATATGGTCCATAGTCTTGTGCGATTAATGCTTTTTTATGAAAACCAGATTCAATAACTTTTAATTGTGATTTAACTTCATTGAACTTATGTTCAACCAATGGAGCCATTGAGACATCAAATAGGTTATAATTTAAAGCAAAACTAGTAATTGGTTTAGTCCAAACCCTACGGTAAACCTCATTGTTTAAACCAGAAGTAACCTCCAATTCTCTATCGTACTTTTTTAGTAATGTAACATGTTCATCATTCAATAATGTATGATTTTTAGTAAACATTTCTTCATATTTAGCCCATATACTTTCTTTAGGTTCAATTTTTCTAGTTCTTTGTTCACCACTATCTCTATCAATTTCAGTTATATTACCTCTAGTATCGAAGCCACAAAGAACAAATTGACTTGTTTCTTTATTTTTATTTAAAAATTGTGAAACACCATTACTCATTAACTTTAAATCGTGAAAATGGGAAGAACCACCAAGCCACCCAAATCTAATATTTTTATCAGTTGCTTCAGGTTTAGGGGTAAATTGTTTTTCAGAAGGGTCAATAGAGTTAGGTAGTACAATAACGTTTTTATTATACTTAGATATCTCTTTAGCGAAAATAGGTGTTGTTGTAGTAACAAAATCAGCCCTTTTTATGTTTTCTTTTATTTTAAGAGCTAACTTTTCTTTAATGATTATCTGATAAGCTGGGTGTTCCTTTGTTGGTTGCCAATAATCATCTAAATCCATTATAGTTATAATACCTAAAGATTTTAACTTATCTAAAATATAAAAACAATCATCTAAGTAAACTTGTTGTATTGCGTTGTTTTTGATTGTTGGTAGTGTTCTATGAAAATGTACTATATCGTATTTTTTAAGAAAATTAGTGTCTTCCCAACTAAAATCTAATGTTCCAGCGGTTATAATATCGACATGAAAATCATCATTATATAACTCTTGTAATTTCATGTGGGGTTCTACTGAACGAAACTTTGAAACCCCTGTTCTGTCAGAAGGCAGAACTAAAACTTTAATTTTACTCATATTACTTTTTTAAAAATATAAGTAATTTTTGTTTTTTAGTAAACAAAAAACCCAACGTAATGCTGGGTTATATTTTTACTTTTTACTTTTTCCTTTGGTTCCTTTACAACCACATCCTTTCTGTATCATTGTGTTTTTTTTTTATTTAATTGTTATTTTTTTTAATGTTCTAATATTCTCTTGAATCATTTTTTTATCAAAATATTTTTCAACTATTGATGGTAAGGCTTTCCCTATTTCTTCTTGAATCATTTTTCTTATAACATTAGAGTTTACAGTGCTTTTCTTTTTTGTTGGTCTTACATTTTCTAAGGTTGGTTGACTTACTGGTGATTCATTAATTTGTTTACCATAATTAGGGTTTATTTCTTTAATCGTGTCTTCATCTAATGAAAACGTACCAGGAGCGTCAGGTTGTTGTATTGGATTATCTAACATTGCTTGTCGTACTTCCGGTGGTAATTTAGATTCCATAACCCTTTTTTTATATACTTCACCACCCACATCTACTTTTGGTGTGGCTGCTGGTTGCTGATATGTATCCATCCCACTAGTACTTTCATACATGTCTAAAGTAGGTTTTTGTGGTAGGGAAGAAACGGGTTCATGTGAAAAACTAGCTTCAGCTTTTTTTATTAAATCTTGTTTATTACCCTTGTCAAAATTTCTAGCCCTTTTTTCTACCTCTTTAGCTTTCTTTAAGACTTCCATTAATTTAGTATTCATTTTTTTTAAAATTTTGCTTGTTTATAAATTATTGTCATACTTTTGTCTCCATTAGTGTTATACTTTGGTACACCACTTACTCTATCTGAAATAGGTGAGTAAAACATTTTTGGTGTTTTAACCCATTGTGATATTCTGTCTGTCCTAAAAGTTTTCCAACCAGGTTGCTCAGTGTCAGTGACACCCTGCATTTGATAAACTCTAATGATAGGGTTACCTATTGTAGATAAACCTAAAACATAAGGTTCTACCCATCTCCAACCTTTTTCTATAGTATCATCACCTTCGTAGTAAACCCTACATGTTCGATGTTTTTCTATAGCATCTTCTACTTCTGTCCTATTTACAGATTCTAAGATAAGATTGTTTAGTAGAGAGTAAAGTTTCATTACTACCAGTATTCCTGTATGTAATCAATATTAAAATATCCAGAACCTGGTTTATATTTGTTACCAGAAGAATAAAGTAATTTTTTAAGTTCCATTTGGTCATTGTTAGTTCCAACACCATTACCCACATCACCCCTACCCGCATTGTCACCATCACTAGTAGCGTCTGGGTGGACAGAACTGTATCTATTACCACTTAAGTCTGCATAGTCATTAAATTTAGTGTTAAACTTTCTTTGTCTATCCGCAGTTTCTTTTAATGAAGGTAATTCATTTAACAGTCCACCAGGACCTAAGTCTTCAACCGAAGCGTCATCAGTTAATATTGGTGATATTTTTTGTCCGTTTGCCATAATTTTTTGTTTTTATCTATTTCATTTATTAAAGATTCCATAATCCCTATACTATAAATACCTTCTTGCCTTAAAATCTTATTAATATCGTTGTCATGAGCGTCTAATTTAATACCATCTTTAGTGTGTGTTTTGATATATTGGTTAGGCATTCCCACATTTTTCATGGCTTTTTTCTTACCCTCAATATCAGCTCTTAAATCGTTTAGGGTTATGTTAACCCAATCTTTCATGTTTGTACCACCATTAAGGAGGTAAGGTGTACCATTTTTTTTACCAGAAAAATTATCAAAAAAGTTTTTAATTCTTTTTAGTTTTTCATAACTAATTTCATCAGTGTCACAAAGACTTTTTAACCTAGTGTACCCCTCAACATTTTTATCACCTTTATAAGCATTATATATTTTAAGTAGGTGTTTTTTCAAATCACTATCTATAGAAACACATTTCCCTTTCAATGAACTATTAGCCATTAATTTAATTTATTTTTTAATATTTTTTTATACTCTATCGGAATTTGGGTTAGGTCTATATCTAAGAGGTAATTTAGTATTACCGCTATCTCTTCACCCGAAGAATCATTTTTTTCAATAACATCTTTTAACAAACCCACTTTCCTTATTAAAATAGGGTTAGTATCTCTTACACTATCTATATTTGGTATTTCTTTTTTATTTAGATTGTTGACTCTTTTTTCCACAAACTCTTTATCAAAGTCCTTTTTTGTAAAAACATCCTCAATTAAAGCATCTGTTTTCTTTTTACCTCTTTTTTTCTTTATTACCTTATTTTTTGATTTTGTTTTTTTTAAATCCTCTTTAGGTACTTCCACTTCATCATTGGTTTCATCGTCTTCCCTATAAAAGGAACGATACATGTACATAGAGTCACCTTGTCTAGTTGATTTAATAAAATCGTCAGTTGTGACAGGTGGTTCAGACGGTGATGTAGTCATAGAATTATCTTGGTCTATTTTATAGTCACCACCAATTCTAGTACCCCCTTTGTTAACTAATTCAGATAATAATAAGATGTTCATATTTATTTTTTATATAAATATCACGTAATTACTATAGTTTAACATTATTTTATCCGAAATTTAAACTAATTGTTTATTTTTAGAGTCTAAAGAAACCATTGAATCACTAAACCTATCTTTAATCATATAGTTTTGTGATACACTTTGATTCCCCCAAAACTTTAGTTCTTCATCACTAGGGGTCATTAATTCTTCTAAACTATCTTGGTCACCTAATTTAGACGCTATCCCAGAAACTAGTTCTAATTCTGTTCTTGTAAAAAATTGTTTTTCACTTGGGTCTGTTATTAACAAACTTTCTCTAATATGTGTATTAAAAACAACTAACAATGGTTCTACTTTTTTATTAAAAGCTGAAAGATATTTTGGTACATTATACTCGCCTTTTAAGTTCGGATTTTTTTCCATTTGTTCTGAACTAATTAGGTAAGAATTAAAAACTAATGTTCCTTCTGGTGGGTCTTTTTTTGTCTTTTTAACTTGTATATCCCCATGTGACTTTTTAGTACCGTTGTTGATATAATAGATATTGTCACCTAGTTGTGGTTTAATCCCCTCTTTTATTAACAGTTCCATATGTGCTTGTCTAGGCAATGGTTGTTTATTTTTATTAAGACCCCTACCAAGATAATTTTTTATTGTTTTTTTAACTTTTGAGTTATTAGCAATTTCAGATAAAGGTATATCCATATTATAAACCCTCTCAAGGTAGCTGTTGTAGTAATCAACAAAACCTTTTCCATCACCATTTAACAACATTTTTATACTATTATTTAAAAATGTTTTAATGTATTTTTGGATTGTCTTGCCTTTAATTGTATTCCCAGTTAGTTTAATTTTTCCGTTAGGTTTTAATGTTGCGTAATTTTTACGTGATAAATTTATTGTTGCTGGCCAAATCTCATCAATATCTAACCCCATTACCCCATGCATAAACCTATCATTATATTCAGATACATCAGCTTCAATACCTTCATACTCTTTACCTTTTTCAACAAACCTATGGTAACCACGACCAACATACTTGTGTTCATTAACCTTTTTACCATAAGAGAAGTTTACACCATCAGTATCTAAAACCAAAGGTTTATAGTCCTTCTCCATAAAAAATTCAATCATATGTCTTAGGTATTGTCTTCCTGTACAAGTAATCATTTCACCGATATTAATATCACCCCACGGAAAAATATAAGGAGCCGAAATAGAACCAAATGCTGAGTTATTAAATATTTTAATCGGTAATTGCTTTTTATCAAATTTACTACCCAATTTATCATTACCTTCTTTATAATACTTACCAGCAAGATATTTATATTCGTTACGAGTATCTAATAGGTATTGTAACATAGCCTCTAACGCTCCTGAAACATCAACCTCTGGAAAAACATTATGTGTTAATTGTATCGATGGGTAAAGTGATGCGTAATCAAACTTAGCTATATTAACACTATACCCTAAATTTAATAACCTAGATAACCCACCAACAAAATCTCTTTTTGGTTGTATATCTGGTAATGATAAATCGTTTTCATATGACCAAGCCATCATTAACAACTTCCACATTGTAGCGGTACCCATTGTTATTGAGCGGTTAAAGTTTGTCGGTACTAAAGCTGCGGTTAAAAACCCAGCTTGAGCGTAAGTATCATCAACTTGCTCTGTCTCTAAAAGGTCATCATTTAGATATTCCTTTAATAAAAACCTACCATTTACAACTAACCATTTATCTTCATACCCATCGATAATTATAAGTTCACCAGTATTTTTATCTTCTAATTCTTTAGGTTTAGGTTTTACACCATCTAAAGCGTACCACTGTCCTGACGTAGGGTTATAGTTAAAATCTTTATTTTCTTTCCATATTTTACCTAACTTATCACCTTCAATATAAACCCTATTTGGCCTTTCTAATCCAGCTTCTTGAGCTATATACTTCAACCTGCCATTCTGTAAACTAGAGTTTAATGCCATAGCTTGTCTAACTCTATGATAAGTGTCCATTATATTTATACCCCACATTGTTGTATGGTAATAATCCTCTATTTCCGCACCCATTTTAAGTGTAGCTGGTTTTCTACTTAGACCAATTAATGGGTGTTTAGTTTTTATAACATCCGATGCAATATCTATTGAGGTTACTCTATTATCTTTTTTAGCTCTTTTTATTGTTGTTTCAGACATACCCAAACTATCCATTCTAACAAAAATATAATTCCAGTCAAAATTTTCTGAATTATAACCAACAATAACTGAAGGCTCTAATTCATGTATAATTTCAAACATTTCTTTATACATTTTTTTTTCACCCTCTTCAGTGTATTCACCATCATCACCATAAGCTGTTAATAACTTTTTAAAACCACGGTTATCTTTAATTCCCACCATAAATGAGTGGCCATCTTTTGGGTCAAGACTGGTTGTTTCAATATCAAATGTTAGTTTGTGTACTTCAGTATAATCTTCATATCCTTTAAAAAGTCTTTTACCCGTTTGAACCATAAACTGTTCAACAGGTGGTAATATTTGAACTAGTCTTTTATCTCTATCCCAAGGGTTAATCCCACCTCTTTTAAAAAAGTTAACTAAATCACGATAGGTTCCACTAGTTTTAACGATATACTTAAAACCATCTTCTAATCTTTTGTTATTATCTGTTTTAAGTTTTTGGGTGTATATTCCGAACTCTTTAGCCTTGGTTTTAATAAGTTCTAAATCGTCACCATAGAACCCACTACCTCTTAATGACTTTGTCCAACAAAAAGGGGTGAATTTCTGTACTTTGATTTTTTTACCCTTTATTGGGTCGTCAATTATAATATAAACTTTGTTTGTTTCATCTATTGACCAATCTTTTGTTTGGTCTAATTCTATAGATACAATGTATTTTTCATCGTCATGACCCTCTAAAAATTTTTTAATATCTTCAGGGGTTGCCTTTTTTATGTCTTTTTTCTCCATGTTTTTGATTTTTGGTACGGGTCAAATCTTAACCACTCAATATTTTTATAAACGTTAAGTATAATATCTTTTATTGTAAATAAGTTTGGGTTTATAAAAAATATTAATAAACTGTGTGATATTTATAAAAAAAAAGAATATGGCTTTAATTATATCTGAAACGGAAAGAGAAAAATTATTTAGACAAGTTAAACATAGGTTAGGTGCTCCAATACGTAAAATAGAGTTAGAAGACGAAATGATGTCTACTTTATTAGAGATTTCGATTGAAGACCATTCTTCATATATAAATGAATGGTTAATAGAATCTCAATGGACGGCAATATATGGTAAAGACATTACAACAACGGACCTAAGTAAAGCTTTAACAACAAGGGAAATGTCCTACGAGGACTCCTTTACTTACGCTTACTCCAAAATTGTTGGTTTACAGGCAAATGGTCCTTGGGAACTTAAAAAAGATTTTGTAACAATACAGACAGGTCAACAAGTTTACTCAATACCTGCTGGTAGAGAAATAAATGAAGTTTTGTGGATGACGCCACCCACAATAGACCACGCTTTATTTGGGGCTTATGGTATTGGTGATTACGGTGGTTTTGGTGGTGGTTTTGCTCAAATGCCATTTGGTGGTGGTATGGGTGGTGGAGGGTTCTTTTTAGGTTCTTCATATGACATATTAAGTAGAGCGGCCGATTTTAACCTAAAACAAAGAATATTTTCAGCAGATTTAATATATAAAATAACAGCAGGACCTAATGGGACAAGATTATTACATTTAATACCACCCCCAGGTTCTAGAATAATGTTTGGTAGAATAGGTGGTGGTGGTATTGACGTTAGTGGGAGTAAGGTTTGGTATCACTATTATTCAACTAAGGATGAAGAAGAAAGAAAAAGATGTCTTAACGACAATAAAGATATTATTAAGTTACCTTCCGATGTTCCAATTGATGTTGTTGACTTTAATGAGTTAAATTCTCCATCAAAACAATGGGTTAGGGATTATTTTACCGCTATGTGTAAAGAAACCTTGGGTAGAGTAAGAGGTAAATTTGGTGGTTCTCTTGGTGTTACCGATTCTGAAGTAACAATGGATTATGATTCCCTTTTAAATGAATCTAAAGAGGATAAGGAAAAATTATGGGAAAGACTTAATCTAAGGTTAGAAAGATTAAGGCCAGATAAAATGTTAGAAAGAAAAGCGTTAGAAGCGGAAAATTTAAACAAATCATTACAATTTAGACCATTGGGTCATCATTGGAATGTAATATAATTAATTATGGGAGTTTTTAGTACAAGACCTAGATTTCAAGATAGGGATGTTAAACAGTTAAGTGGGGACACAATTACACTTTCAGGGAATACAATCTTTTCTGGTGGGTTATCATATACTATAGGTGCCGCAATTGGTAAAGTTTTAACATCTTTAAATACTGCTGGTGATATTGGTTGGACATCTATAGCTGGAGCCACACCAGGTATTTATTGGACTTCAGGTTCAACAAACAACCAAAATATAATAGCAACAAATAGTAGTACTACTGATGCAACTGGACAGTACGCGGTAGCTTGGGGACTCAATAATTTATCTAGTGGTTTATCCTCTACCGCTATGGGGATAAACTCTATAGCTTCAGGTACTAGTTCTACTTCTATTGGTAGGTCTACAATCGCTGGAGGTGCATATTCTTTTGCTCAAGGTAGGGACACTAAAGCTTATGGACTACAATCTCACGCAGAAGGTCTTCAGACTATAGTTACTGGTGATTATTCTCACGCAGAAGGTGTTGGCACAATCGCAAGTGGTCTTACTTCACACGCTGAAGGTACCACAACCAAGGCTATTGGTCAAGGAGCACATAGTGAAGGCACATTAACTTTCGCTGTAGGCTCTTATTCTCACGCAGAAGGTATTTCCACGAGTGCGATGACTGAGTATTCTCACGCTGAGGGCACGTTGACAAAATCTATAGGTCAACGTTCTCACGCAGAAGGTTACTTAACACAGGCAATTGGGATTACTTCACACGCAGAAGGTGAGTCTACAATAGCTAGTGGTAGGACTTCACACGCAGAAGGGAGTAGTACAATAGCTAATGGAAGATTTGCACATGCTGAAGGTATATCCACTAATTCTAATGGGACTGGTTCACATTCTGAAGGTGATACTACAACCGCTATCGGTTCAGCTTCTCACTCTGAAGGTGATACTACAACAGCTAATGCGGTATATTCGCACGCTGAAGGTGATAGCACAATAACTAATGGTGTTGCTTCTCACGCTGAAGGTGATAGTACAATAACTAATGGTTCAGCTTCTCACTCAGAGGGTATTGGGTGTGTCACTTATTCACCTTACTCACACGCTGAAGGTAGTGGTACTAGAACCGGTCTTGATGCTTTTACAGGTATTGCATCACACGCTAGTGGTTTAGGTACTATATCTTACGAAGATTATCAAACAGTTATGGGTAGGTATAACACAACCGGAAACACAAATCAATATCTTGTTGTTGGTAGGGGTACTTCAGCAGCCGCTAGAGCTAACGCTTTTAGGGTTGATTCAGCTGGTGAGATATATGGTGCTGGAGCTACTTACAATTCTGGGGCAGATTACGCTGAGTACTTTGAGTCTACTGATGGTTCATCCTTACCTTTTGGTACTGTAGTTGAACTAGAAAATGGTAAAATAAAAGTTTGTGTTAACCCTAATAACGCGATAGGTGTTATTTCATCCAAACCAACAATAGTTGGTAACGGTGATGAGGGTACAGGTGATGAATGGTCTAATAAGTTTTTAAAGGATGAATGGGGTAATTTTTTATATGAGGATTATGATTATGATGTAGATGTAAATATTAAAGATGATGGTTCTTTAGTTTACATAACTAAACAGGGTAAAAGGAGAGTATTAAACCCTAATTTTGATTCTTTACAAACATATGTACCAAGAAAAGAAAGAGATGAGTGGAATGTTGTTGGTTTATTGGGTCAAATTAGAGTTTTAAAAAATCAACAAATACCTTCTAATTGGGTTATGATTAAGGATGTTAATAACAGTATAGCTATTTATCTAGTAAAATAATAAAATTATGGGAATAGGTAGTTATTATTTCAAAAATTTAGAGGGTAGAATTGTCCATAATGATTATTGGGATGCCCACATAACTTCCGATAATGAGGGGGCTCCATTAAATTACGCGACCACCATTAAAGATTCTACTAATTATAGTGTTATAACAAAAAACTTAGTGTTATGGTTAGATGTTAATAATAGTGGTACTACTGTAGATGGTAATTCTTTAACATCTTTAAGTACATGGAAGGACGCTATAATCAAACCATGTTCAGGTTTTACCACTTGTGATTTTGGTTTAACTGGTGTTGACAATGGTAGGTATGATAGACTTTCGGGTATTACAGTTAATTTTACTACCGCTGACACAAAAGTCATCCTTTATCCAGTTACTGGTTATACAATAAATTCTGCTACGGCTACTGGTTCAACAAAGGGTAAATATGATTACCCTTGGTCCTACCTAACAGGCACCACCACCTCGGTTAAAACTGGTAATTATTGTACAGAAAATAACGCTACGGGTTCTACTTGTAGTGTTGGTGATGTTATTTGTTTAAATGGTGGGTTCTATCAAGGATTTTTCAAATTAGATTTTGAAGACCCAAACCCTGAAGAAGTTACTGGTACAACTAAAGAATGTAATAAAGAAGTTGTGACTACAGAATACATTAATGTTAGTCCTGATGCGACAAAATATGATTTAATGCCGAATAACTTTAATATTACAGATAACGATTGTGATACTGGGACTGGTGGTTGGTCTATGGAGACTTGGATTAAATGGGATAATAGTGATTGCTCTAATTTAACAGGTGATACTTTAAATGATAATTTTAGTGCGAATACTGGGTTCTTTTTTTATATAGGGACAAGAGCTGAAAATAAATTTAAAAATGTTTTTTCTGGTGAAACTGGTCTTTATACTTGTGATGGTATAATACCACTATCACCTAATGGTGACGAACCTATCATTTCTAATAATGGTCAAGATTGGTTTAGTATAAGTACACCAGGTTTTGGAGATAGGTCTTGTTGTAATGGGTGTACGGGTAGTACTGTAAGTGCGACAACCGCAACAACATATTGTGATGAACTATCTGAAAACGCTTTAGGTTTTAGAATAAAACCAGACGGTAGGATTGGTTATAGAAAAATGACTGTTGCTGGATTTGAATATTGGTGTGATGATGATGGTAATGTAATAGATGGTTGTTTATTAGACCCACCCTCTAGTGGCTCTACAAGTGGAGCGACTTGTACCCCAAGTTCTTCAAATGGGAATAATAGTTTTTTTATAACTGGAACAACAATGGAAGAAGGTTATTCATCTTCCCCCGCTGTTTTAAGTGGTGACCATTGGACACATATTGT
>TARA_R110000822_G_scaffold16329_7_pt1 | contig 11654 bp, 3 predicted proteins | sample TARA_R110000822 | Tara Oceans TARA_R110000822 (sample SAMEA4397666) | marine metagenome | biome: Polar Biome; feature: [SRF] surface water layer (ENVO:00010504); material: water (ENVO:00002006), including particulate matter (ENVO:01000060) such as... | depth 5 m | reverse complement strand
ATTTTTTGAATAGACACACATGAGCCAGGTAAAACTTACAAGTATAGAAAGAGTCATTTCAGGTATCTACAGAGACCTTAAGCCTGTTGTAGAGCTTAACGAAAATGATATGATTGAATGGGCAGGCGAAGCTTTAGAGCATATTGGTGCTTATCCTCAGTTAGAGGAGAAGGTAGCAAACTTAACTGTTTCTGACCATCGAGTACTTGTGCCATCTGGTTTAAAAGACATAGTACAGATTGCGTATAAATACACTGAAGGAACAAGTACAAGTACAGCAATGCTAACTACAGCAGATAATTGCATTACATGCGATGATCCTTGTGGAGAAACTGCATGTAGAAGCTGCGCTACAGTTTGCGAAGACGCAGGAACCCTTATAGCAAATGCTCAATTATTTTTAGAATACTATAAACCTAACACTTTCAGGGCTACAGGATACTATTATGATAACTATCGTCCATTAAGAAAAGCATCAGGTCCTTTTACAGCACCCTACACAAGTGATTGTACTGACTGTACTGGAATATCTCCTACATGCGAAGACGAGTACAGACTTGACTGGCCTTATATTAAAACAAGCTTTAAACAAGGGCATGTATGTATTGCTTATGTAGGACAACCTCTAGATGAAAGAGGCTTTCCAATGATACCTGACGAAGTAAGCTATATAGAAGCTATTAAAAGATATATAACGTATAAAGTAAAATATTCAGAATTTCTACAAGGACATCTTCCTGGAAACATTTATATGAAACTTGAAGATGACTGGCATTGGTACTGTAAACAAGCTAGAAACAAAATGACAATGCCTAAGTCAGTTGATGATTTACAAAACCTTAAAGATCAACATATTAGGCTATTGCCAAAACCAAATAGATACCACAGATTCTTTGGTCATCTACACTCAGCAGAAAATTTAAATTTAGGAAACTAGAAGATTATGGCCGAAGAATCAATGAAGAATAAAAGTGGTGGTGGAAAATTCATCACTTCTCTAGGTAAAGGTATTAATACTGATGTATCTCCTGAAACCCAACCAGAAGGTACGTATAGATGGGCTTTAAATGCTGTTGCTGAATCTGAAGAAGGAAATATAGGATTTCTTACTAATGAAGAAGGTAATTATACATGCGATTCTTTAGATCCTGAATGGGTAATTATGGGACATGTATATATAGGAAATGACGAAGCTGTAATCTTTCAAGCCCCTAAAGATAGTTCTATAACTGCTCCTAATTATGGACAAGGAAGAATTTCTAGAATAAAATCTGATTGCAGTATTGTAAATGTAATAACTGCGGGATGTTTAAACTTTAAACTTGTACATCAGATACAAGCAACTTATAGGATTCGTAAAGGGTGCGAGATATCTATATATTATACAGATGATTTTAATAAAGTAGGCTATATAAATATAGATGCTCTTGACGATTACTTGGCAGAAGGGCAAGAACAATATATTGCAAATAATCCTGATACGTATATGAACAATGCGTATGATGGATCGGGAAATCCTATATGGGATTGTGATAAACTTCGTTTATTTCCTGATTTTAGTATGCCTTGTATAGAATTTGTACGAATAGATGAATCTGGTAATCTTATATCTGGAGTATATCAATTTGCAATACAGTATTTAGACCAAGATCTTAACGAGTCTAGATGGACTACTATTACTCAGCCTATACCTATTTATAGTGATGCACAGTCTAGGTATGATTCTATTAAGGGGGATCATGCTAGTCAGGTAAATCCTGATGGTACCGTAAATACAGCTCAGACAAATAAATCTATTATATTAAATTTTACAAATTTAGACGAATCTTATTCTTTTATAAGAGTTGCTGTAATTCCTTCTACTCAAGGATTGGGTGCAGCAGCAGGAGCTTATATTGTAGATACAATATCTTTTTCTGGAAATTCTATACAATACACTTTTGATTCTTATGATGAAAACCAAGTAACTCTAGCTTCTTTAGATCAAATTACAATACCTAGACAAACTTTTGAAAGAGCTAAAACTATTACTCAATTAGATAACAGACTTATACTTGGAAATGTAGAAGATGCTCAATTAGATCATATAGAACTAACTGAAAAAGCTTTAGATATTGAAGTAACATATGTTACAAGAGAATTAAACGCTGACGACCCAGGGGGAGAATATGGAGGAGAGTCTGCACAGTCAGGTAGATATTATTTTGATTATAGAAGTTATATGCGTGATGAAATTTACGCATTAGGAATTGTATGGGTATTTAAAGATGGTACAGAATCTCCTGTATATCATATTCCAGGCAGAGAGATAAATAAAAAAGCAGATGGAACTCCTATGATAACTGGTGCAGGAGAAGATCCGAATGTTCCTCATACTCCAGGCTATGTTCAAGCACAGCATAACAGAGAACTTCCTATAGGTACAGATTGGGATAGTACTGATATTATTCGTGATAATAATATGAATACGGATCATTATATACCTGCAAATCCTACAGATACGCATGTGCAAAGATGGGAAGTATATAATACAGCAGTAAGAGAATCTATTGATATTGGATATACATTACCTGGAGCTGCACCTGCTCAAGAAAGAAAACTTACAAGAGGGCAATTATCTTATTACGAATGTAGAAATTCTGAGTATCCTGATGTAAGAGATTGCGATGGAGTTCCTGTTTTTCCTTATACAGGGACTGGTACAGATGTAGACCCGTTTATAATGTCTAAAGTAAGACATCATAAAATGCCTGATACTACATTAGAGCCTCATTTTTATGGCAATGTAAGAATAGGAACTTCTGGAATAGGTAATATGGGAGATAATCCCCATAATTGGTCTAACAGTTATAACCAATCTTATATAATAACTCTAGGAGTTGAAGTAGATAATGTACAAATCCCTGAAAGTATTGCTGATAGAGTTCAGGGGTATAGAATTGTAAAAGCTCTTGCAAACGATGCAGATAAAACAGTTATAGACAAAGGAATTATATTTAATATACATTACGCTTTTAACTTTTATAATGGAGATAAGGATGTTGACACAAATATTGCAGCTTGTGCTTATGCATTTCAAGGCAATAGATTCAACAAACAACTTGGAGAGTTTGCATGCGCTCATGTTCCTTGGTCTGGATATATGAAACCTGCAAAATACTTAGAACAAACAACTTCGCCTTATGTATGGCCAGATGCAACAGGAAGAGCAAATATTGCTTCTGATAATTATTATTGTTTTGAATTTAATCAAATAAATGAGCCTTATGGGGGGTATGTACTTAGGCATGAACCTTCAGGAACAGTAAATTGTTTTGCAAGTAACTCCTATAAAAGGATTCACCAATCTTTTATGGCTCCTTTAATTGTTAATGATGATTGGGAAAAATGGTATGGTAAACAAACTAATCCTCCAGCTACTCTTACAGACCCATATGCTTATGGAATAAACCCTTTAAAAAATCCTACATATGCACTTTTTCCTGATCCAGATCCTGTACATGATAAAATGTACAAAGGAGTTGGATATCCTTTAGGAAACTGGGGATGGTATAAAGTTGAAGGCAATGAAGGAGAATCTGAAGTTCTTGCAATAGAAGATTCTGATGGAGTAAATATTGGATATGAAACTAATATGTATGCATATCCTAACTCTTCTATGGGATATCATGGCCCTCTTTCTAAATTTGAAAAGATAAAAAGTGCTACATATGTAAAAACAGAAAGAGTACTTATAGGATATAGTGAAAATATTATATGCAATAATGCATGCTGTGCAAATGATGTTGTACGAGACAATAATCCTGAACTTTTAAATGGATTAGGAGAACTTCAACCAGGAAGATATGATGGTGTAGGTGAGGCTGACGGTCCTATAGGAGGAACTACGTATGTATATACTAGAATGTCTTATTTTCAATCTGCTGTTGCTTATACAAATCCTTCTCAAACTTTTGATGATGGAGGAACAACAAATCCTTTAGATGGAACTAGAATGCAATGGCAAAGATGGGGAAATGCTTGTAGTTACCAAGCTGATACGGGTCATTACACAATAAATCCAGCATGGGAACCTCATAGAGATCAATCTATTTGGGAAAACCAAAGTGCTAGATATTCTAAACCTTTACAAAATGTAAGGCTTACTGATTATGTAAAAATAGATCCTTACACAGAAGAAATATCTTTTTTAGAAACTATTTTAGGTCCTGGGCCTTTCTTTTCTAATCATTCTCAGCAAGAAGTTCTTCTTATGGGATTTTCTTGGAGAGATTTTGATGCAACTACAGACAACAGAGTCTATTGGGCATGGCCTTGGCCAGGTAATAATTATTCAGATACAAATAGAGGAGGAGTACCAGGAGGAATAGCTGGCTACGAAAACTACACACGAATACCTTTTGACCACGCTTATTCTAGATTTAATTGTAGTTATCTTTATGATAGGTGGGAAAATGATGATAATTATGCAGCACCTCCAGATGCAATTACAGGTCCTCCAGAGCAAATGGATATTACAGATCCTTACTATGATGAATGGTATGATTCTGATGGTAACCCATATCTTAAACCTTTAAATGGACTTGGAACAACTTATTATGTATCTATAAAGAAAAATTCTTATGATGCTTATGGGGCTATATTTAATCTTACTTATACTACTACACATAATTGTATGGTAAAAGTAAAAGCAGGAGATACTATTTCTGAAGCAGGTGAACTTTATGGAGGAGATTCTTTTATTTCAAGATTTGCATTTAAACAAACACAAGAAGCTGCTAAAGTTTCTAAAAAAGTTTTACGGTCTACTGAAGAGAACTGTGTTGGCGTACCTAACGGGCAGCCTCCGTATATACAACCTTTAAATTCATTCATTGGTCCAGCAACAGGTACTCCAGGAGCAGCTTTTGAAAATCTTCGATATACAGCAGATACAAGACTTTCTTTTGCTAATTTTAATCATATAGTTCAATATTGGGTAGAATCTTATATAAATACAGAGTTAAGACTAGGAAATGATGTAGAAGGAGAAAGAATATATCCTTATCATTATGAAGGTCTTGATGCTCAAAACGGTACTCTCTCATTTGTAGATGATGCTTCTTTGCAAGATTCAGGAGAAGCATATGCAGAAGCATCTCAATTTGAAACATACCCTAATTATTATGCACTTAACAAAGACTATAATAAAGCTGCTGTAGAAAGTATTTTTTCCCCTCTTCCATTGCAATTTGATTACTGCAGTGATTGTAGCAATAAACATCCTCATAGAATAGCTTACTCTGAAGTATCTATAGATAATGAACAGTCTGATGCCTATAGAAATTTCTTAACAGGAAACTTTAGAGATATTCCAGGAAATAGAGGAGAAATTTGGAATGTTTGGATATCAAATAATGCTTTATATATACATACAGAAGAATCTTTATGGAGAGTAGATCCTGCTCGTCAAATGGTAAATCCTGCAGAAGATGAAGCTGCTATTTATCTTGGAACAGGTGCATTCTTTTCTAGCCCTCCTAGAGAAATAGCACAATCAGAGTTAGGGTATCTTGGTTCAAAATCTCAATGGGCTACAATACTTACAGAAACTGGAGTAATATGGCCTGATGAACAGCAAGGGCATATTTACATGCAGCAAGAAGGTCCTGGAGATATAGGAAATAAAGGCATGAAGTCTTGGTTTGAATCTAATATGCCTATTAGTATTTACAAACAGTACAAAGATATCTATGGAGTAGATTTTCCTTTAGTAGATAATCCTGCGAATCCTATTGGTGCTGGGTATACGGCTGTATTTGATAGTGAATATAAACGATACATTTTAACTAAAAGAGATTATAAATTAGTAGAAGACTTTTCAGACCCAGAAAGTATTTTTTATAAATCTTTAGAGATAGATCCTATTAGAAATGAATGGGTATTAAGTACAAGTACTTGTAATTGTCCAGATAATCCGCAATGGTTAGCGCAAGCTGATGCAGGAAGTTATGTAGTTACGTCAGATACTGAAGATGGTGTAATTACATGCCATCATACATGGACTACAGATACAGGAGAAAATTCTTTTATAGAAATAACTTCATGTGAAAAAACTAAACTTACAGGGAATGATGGAAGTATAATTTGTAGTACTTGTGGAGATAACGATTTTGATACTCCAATTGAAATTTCAGTACCTGGAGATGGTCGCACAAAAATGATTAACAATTTAAATGATGTATTTGAGTGTGATTCATGGACTGTAAGTTATAGTTTAGCCCCAGAATCTTGGACTTCTTTCCATAGTTATATGCCTAACTACTATATAGGAATGAGGCATTATTTTTACACTTACATGCCACATTTACTTCCTATATATAGACATGAATTAAATGATACTAAGACAAACTATCAAACATTTTACGGATGTACTGATCCTTTTATAATTGATTTTATAAATAATGATGGTCCTTTAAATGTAAACTTATATGATACTGTAAGATATTACACAAACGTATCTTATTATGATAATGCTGCAAGAGAATATGTAGACGATAGATATATAACTTTTAATAAAGCTTTATTATATAACAGCTATCAAACTACAGGAGAACTGTCTCTTTTAGTTAAAGATGAGGATGTAGAAACTATGATGCAGACTGCAGTAACTCAGGTTGGCCAGCAATCTTTATTAAAACGAAAAGATAGAATATGGTTTTTAAATCATTTTAGAGATATTGCTAAAGATCGTACTCAATCTATAGTACCAAGTTTATTTACAAATTCGTGGGCAGACTTACAAACTATTCCTTATATAGATAAAGTAATTAATCCTTTAGCTATAAACAATGCAAAAGCTTGGTATGAAACACAGCCCTTAAAAGATAGATACTTGCAAGTACGCCTGTTTTTTAATAATTTAGCGGGAGATCCCGCTAGTGGTAAATATAAAATGACCACTAATTTTATACTTAGCTCTTCACAACAAAGTTTCCGATAATGAAAAGATTTAACACTTATAATCCCTACGCAAGATTGCCTAAAGCACAAGATGGTATGAATGTCAGAGGAAATAGAAATCAACTGGCTCAAAAAGAAACTACTACTAAAAATGTAGGTACTTGGTTTGAAGATGCAGGTAAATGGGTATTAAATACTTTACTAAGTCCTATTGAAGGAATAACCCAGACAAATTTTTATGATCCTGATATGGCGCATAGCGGATGGCAACAGTTTGATGATGTGTTTGAAGGAACCCATAAAGGAGTAGGAGATGCTTTAGGATATGTATATGGAGGACCTATGCATGCTGCTGTAAAAGCAGGAGGTAAAGGAATGATGGATTCTATGGGAGTAGAAGAAGATGTGGCTCCAATGAATGTACAATATGGAGGTAAAATACCTAAAGCTCAGGATAGCCAAACATTACCTGGAACAAATCAAATGAATGTAGGGTTTCCAAATGGAGCAGCAGGTGCTGCACAAATGGGACAAATGCAACAGGGAGTAACTGGAGTAATGAATGGTACTCAACATTTTTGTCCAGGAGGAAACTGCCCACCCCCTACTGCTGGAGGACAGCCTCCAGTTGGACAAACCCCTCAAACTTTACCACAACAACCTTCAAATATCCCCACAAACGCTGGCACTTATGGAGATCCAACTAAAGGTCAAGGATGGTCTGATGCAGTAATGGATGCTGCTTCTGATCCTGCAGGTGCTATTGGAAATATGGTAGGTGGTTTTGCAAATGCAGGTAAAAACCCTGTTGTAGCAAAAGATACAGGAGTTTATCAAGAAATTACTAATAATACAGACTCTCACCCAGGAAGTCTTGCACAAAGTATGGGGGATATAATAGCAGGGGTAGATCCTACAGAATATGCCTATACAAAAAAACATGAGGATAATGCAATGCGTATGAAAAATGCTAGTAAACAAATGAGAGCTGTAGGTAATATTGGAAGTGGAGGAATTCCTTCTCAATATGGAGGACGAGCGTATCAAATGGGAGGAACAGTAGTTAATCCTTATATGAAGTCGCAAATGGCCCAAGAAAATGCAAGAGCACAAGGAGGCATGGAGAACATGGCTGGTAAAGTAGGAGCTGCAATCCAACACGCAGGAGGAGTTGTAGGAGAATCACTTTCAGGAATGGGCATGGGAGGTGGTGGCGGAGGCGGCATGGGCGGCATGATGGGTGGAGATGGCGGTGGCATGGGAGGAATGATGAGTGGCGGAGAAGGTGGTGCTGGAGGCGGCATGGGCGGCATGATGGATGTATTCGGAGGCGGTGAAGGCGGCTCTGGAGGAGGTTTTATGGATGCTATTGGAGGTATGTTCGGAGGAGAAAGTGGAGATAACTTTAATTTTGGAAATATTATGAGTGGAATAGGAGGAATGATGGGCCAAAATGGAGGAAGAGTTCCTGTAAGAAAAGGAAAGAGTCCTTATATAGCTACACATTACTATCAAAATGGAGATGAAGTAAGACCTGAAGATATGCCAAGAAAGGCTACGGCTGCTGATATAAAGAGGATTTTTGATATCCCAATGGTTGAAACTCCATACCCTCCTACTGACAGTACTGATAATCCATATTATAATATAATGAATGAGATTGATGTTTTAACTGATCCTCATCAAAGAAGCTATGAAGATTTTTTAAATCAACCATTTCAATACGGAGGAAGAATGCCTAAAGCTCAGGATAGTATTGAGATACGTGGAAAAAGAGTAGACAGAGATGGGACAGAGTATAATAGGTTATTTAAGAAAAAGCGTGAAGAACTAGAAAAAAAATTAACCAAACCTTATACAGAAGGGGATATAGAGTATATAAAAAGGTGGGAACAGCAATATGAAAGACAACACGAACCTTTTAATGAATATATGAAGTTTGAGATTCCTTCTTTTAAAGAAGAACTTCCTGTTGATAGCATGCCTATGTATGTTCAAAACGGAGGAAGAATACCTAAAGCTCAAATGGGGGGAGGAATGATGGAAATGTTGATGCCTGGCATGGGTATGATTAAAAAACTAATGGGAGGTCTCGGAGGAGGCGGTGGACAAGGTGGCGGCCAAGGTGGTGGCGGTATGGATATGTCTGGTATGATGGAAAAAATGCAAAATATTGACCCAGAACAATGGAAGGCCATGCAAGGCATGTTTAAAGATGGCTTCAGTGCAGAGGGACTTGGAAATGCTATAGGAGGTTCTGCGGGAGAAGGTATAGGAGGTATAGTAGGAGGATTTATGGGAGGTGGAGGAGCTACCAAACAAAACGGAGGAAGACTCGCAAAGACTTCTAATCTACCTATGGATATGGAAGGGTTTACTGACTTAGAGCAAGGGTTTAACAGATCAAATACTATTGAAATAAATTCAGGTAATAATCACTCTGATCTCGATAACCCCCATACACCTTTAAATATACCAGTACCTTCTTTTGATGAGCAAGGAAATGCTATAACAGAGAATGTTCAGATTCTAGCAGAGAAAGGAGAATTTGCACGTAAAGATCCTGATACAGAAGCTGTTACAATATTTTCTAAAAATCTAATTGCGAATCCTAAGACAACAGGTAGTTCTGGTAAGAGAACAAACTATGCTAAAATAGCTGAAAAGTTAGGAAAGAAAGAGGATAGATTGATGGAACAAGCAAAGAATCCTTTTGATGATATTGCTGATGCTTCTATACAAAGAGCTTTGAGTAATGTAAAGAATAAGTTTATACGTTTAGAAGAAGAACAGAAAGTAGCTAAAGAACTTAAAGAAGAAGAAGATCGTATGGATCTTATGCAACTTGCTAAGAACGGTGGTAGAATTACTAAGAAAAACACTTATAGAGTACCAGGTCGTAAAACATCTAAAGTATTGTCTGAATATCAAAAAGACTTGCTTGGTATGGATGACCAAGGGCAAATGCCAATGGCTCAATATGGTATGGATAGTTTTAGAAGAGAAGAATTATGGGATCTGACTCCCGCAGAAAGAAAAGCAAAAAGAGCAGAACTTAAATTAAAAGATAAAAAAGAAAGAGAAGAACGTAAACGTAAAAACAAAGAATGGAAAGAAGGGGGAAAAGAAGCCTCAAGAAAAGAACTAGAGGAAGATGCTAAAGCTATACAAAAAGAAGACGAAAAAATAGATGCAAGAGCTGCAAAACTAGATGCAGGAGAAGCTTTAAAAGAATACAGTGATATAGGGGATGGTGTAAATAGAGAATATGCAGATAAAGAAGATCCTGGACAGTACGATTTAACTCCTAGCGAACTTGCTAAACAAATAAAGGAGCTTCCTGGAGGAGGTTCAGAAAAAGTATTAGACCCTTATACAAATGAAGGAGCAAGAAAAGCTAAAGAATTAATTGAAAATGAATACGGACCTTTAGACACTAAAGGAGGCTTACCTTGTCCTCCATGTGAAGACGGCTCAATACCTTCAAGAGATGCATCAGGAAATTGCTTAGACTGCTACTCCTTAGCACCAGAAGAAGAGTATTCAACAGCCCCAGAAGAAGAACCAGGTGAACAACAACAACAACGAAGAGGAGGAGGTTCTGGAGACAGTGCTATCAATGATTATATAAATAATCTAAGAGGTATAAATGCAGAAGTAGAACAAGGTCTTACACCATATGAAAATTATTTTGAAGACTACGGTAGAGAAACTGAACATATACAACGTAATGCTATAAATGATTTACCTGAATGGTATATGGATAGAGCATCACAATTAGCTTCTGCTAATGTAAATTCTCTAGAGAATCAAATAAGAAACATGGGTCAAAGTATGGGTACTTCTGGGTATCTTGCACAAATGCAAGCTGCTAAGAATAAAGAGCTTGCGGCTAATCAAGGTTATGCAGCTCAAGCACACGGACAAAGAGAGCAGCAGCTGGGTAAAATTGCAGATACAATTAGTAAGCATAGACAAGTAGAAGCAGAAGGTGCTACTGTAGCGGATGATCGTACAAGAGAAGCCCAGGATGCATTGTATTCTGCTAAGTATGATACTGAAAAGAATATTCTTACAGGAAGATTAGCTCAAACAAGAGAAGAGAATGCAGCACGAAGAAATGAATTGCTTGATTCACAGATGCAGTGGATGTACAACAATGACAGAACTCAGTATGATAAAGATGGTAATCCAGTTAACCCTGGTCCAGCTACTCCACAATACGGAGGTAAGATTAAAAGAGATATGTACGAGTACGGCTCTCGTGTAAAGAGAGAAAAGCAAATGAAATCGGATAGAGCAATGAATGACTTCCGTTCTTTTATGTCAGACTATAACAAAAAATAATTATGGGAAGGTTTTACAAGATTAATCAACACGGTCCTATCGAGGACTATGCATATGAAATGCCTTTTAAAGAGCTTTTTACTATGCAGAAGTATAAGAGAGCCGAAGAAGAAAAAGCTGATGAGGCTCTTAAAGCTGGTTACGATAAGATACTTAATCTTAATTACAAACCTGGGGATGAAGCTAAGGTAGAACAACTTAGAAAGAATTTTACAAACCTATCTGATAATGTATACAAGAAGTATGGTAACAATCTAGCTAATGCTACAAGTTCCATAAACCAAGGAATAAGTGAAGTAATGGATGCAGGACTTTTTTCTGATATAAATGCTAATTATAAGACTTGGGCTGCAAATGAAGCCTCT
>TARA_R110000822_G_scaffold2746_1_pt1 | contig 11671 bp, 9 predicted proteins | sample TARA_R110000822 | Tara Oceans TARA_R110000822 (sample SAMEA4397666) | marine metagenome | biome: Polar Biome; feature: [SRF] surface water layer (ENVO:00010504); material: water (ENVO:00002006), including particulate matter (ENVO:01000060) such as... | depth 5 m | reverse complement strand
CTAAGGATGGTAGGCGACGTCAATGCAAGGTGTGCGTGAGGGCTTACACTCAAGAGAACAAAGAGACGTTTAAGGCTTACTATCGGGACAATAAAGATTCAATTTTAAAACAAGTGAAGGCTTACCAGCAAGAGAACAAAGAGGCGATTGCGGAATACCACAAGGCTTACCAGCAAGATAATAAAGAGGCGTTAGCAGAATATAAGAAGACTTACTATGAAGGCAACAAAGAGGCGATTTTAGAACAAAAGAAGGCTTACTATCAGAAGAACAAAGAGTCTATCGCAAAATACAACAAGGTCTACATGAGAGATCGTCGCAGAAACGATCCAACAGTTAGGCTGCTGGGGAATATGAGAAACGGAATGTATCTGTGCCTCAAGGGAAAAATCAAAACATCCCATACATTAAACTACGTAGGGAAAACTTCTGAAGACTTAATGTCGTATCTAGAGGTACAATTCACTGAGGGGATGACTAGGGAAAATTACGGGGAATGGCACTTGGATCATATCAGGCCTCTATCTTCTTTTCCATTTAATGAACATGGAGCAGGGTCACGGGAATTTGAAGAGCTTCTGCATAAGGCATGGAATTATAAAAATCTTCAGCCATTATGGGCAAAGGACAACTTAATGAAGGGTGACAAGTATGAGTCGTAAAAGAGGTAAGCTATCTAATACTGAGATGGACTACATTCGTCAAAATTGCTTCGATCTTCCTATAGCGGAGATAGCTGTATTCTTAAACCGGACTGAGACACCTGTCCGTAAGTTTATCGATAAGGAGAATCTTAAGTCTCGCAACATGACGGATAGTGAGCATGTCCTAGTTAAGCTCAGGGGCCGATACTACTATCAGGAGATGCTCAAGCAATTCAGCGACTCCGAGATTATATTCTTCGAACACCAGTGGATTGATTATTACCATCAGTTTAATGAGGATGTAACCACCTCGGAAGAGATGCAGATCTTGGAGGTTTCTAGAACAGAGATTCTAATTAATCGAGGAATGGAAGATCGACAAGAGGTCATTCGGAACATCGCGAGATTGAACATTCTTATTGAGGACGAGCTCGATAAGCCAGAAGAAATTCAGGACATGCAGGCCCTCGCAATGTTTCAAACACAATTAGGTGCGGCCTTCTCGTCTAAATCTTCGTACATTGGAGAGCACGAGAAATTGCTCACAAAGAAGGAGCGACTCTTGAAAGATTTAAAGGGAACCAGAGAGCAGCGGAAACGTCACAGCGAGGATGCTAAGACTAACTTCTCTGCGTGGCTACGGCAATTGGAGGATGAAGACTTGCGTAAAAAAGAGGGCTATGAAATTGAGATTCACCGAATAGCAGCCGACAAGTCTATTGAGAAGCTAAAGGAATTTCATACGTTTGAGAATGGTGAGATTGACCAGCCGTTTTTGAATGCGGATACTATCAAAGGAAACGAATAATGAGTGAAATGAAGACGGCGATTGTCACGGGCGTAACAGGACAGGACGGCTCCTACCTAGCAGAGCTTCTATTAGAGAAGGGCTACAGGGTTGTGGGTTTGAAGAGACGGACGAGCACGAACACCCAGTCAAGAATAGACCACATCGACTCACCCAACTTTCTAGTTGATGAATATGAGATTTCTGATTCAGGCTCTGTATACTCCATTGTTGAAAAATATAAACCTGATGAGATTTATAATCTTGCGGCGCAGTCCCATGTGGGCACATCGTTTGATCAGCCGGATTACACGTTCCAAGTGAACACCATCGGAGTAATCAATTTACTTGAGGCGATTAGACGCTTTTCACCATCCACTAAATTCTATCAAGCTAGTACGAGCGAAATGTTTGGGAAGAATGTGGATAACAAAGATGTTGTTCTGCCCTTAGGATCTAAACAAGGAATTACGGGAAATTTTCAAGATGAGAACACCGCCTTTGAGCCTCAAAGTCCATACGCAGCGGCGAAGTTAGCATCGCACCATCTTGTGCGAAATTACCGAGAGGGGTACTCAATCTTTGGTTCCTGCGGAATTCTATTTAATCATGAGAGCGAACGTAGAGGGGAAAACTTTGTTACCCGAAAGATTACTAAGTGGATCGGAGACTTCATCTATTGGCTTAGTTCTAACGGGCTGGATTTAAAAACTAGTGAGTTCGACATGACTGGGGACTACATTAGTGCTACTGGGTGCCGCTTTCCTAAGCTCAGACTGGGTAATATAGACGCATATCGAGATTGGGGCCATGCAGAGGATTATGTCTATGCGATGTGGTTGATGCTCCAACAGGAAAATCCAGATGACTTTGTGGTTGCAACGGGCGAAGCGTGCAGCGTTAGAAACTTCTTGTCTGAGGCTTTTGAATATGCTGACATTGGTAACTACGAAGATTTTATTGTTATAGATCCAAAATTCTACAGACCTTCCGAAGTCGAGTTCCTAAGGGGTGATCCTTATAAGGCAGAAGAGATGCTAGGTTGGTCGAGAAGAGTTACATTCAAAGACCTTGTTCACCGAATGGTAGAAAGCGATATCCATGACGCGCAAGAGAAGAAGAAGTCGGAAAAAAGGTGTGAGTCGAAAAACTTATAGAGGGAAGTACGTTAAGCGTGGTAGCACGCGAGACATGAAGAATCCAGCTTATGCTAAGTTTAGACATGACGTTAGAGAGAGGGATGGCAATGCTTGCAAGTGGCCGGGTTGCGGAAGTCGTTCTAGATTAGAGGTACATCATATTAGGACTTGGTCGGCATACCCGTCGATGAGGTTTGACATATGTAACGGGATTACACTGTGCAATAAGTGTCACAAGAAGGTTACCGGGAGTGAAGATGTCTTTGCAGATTTCTTTATTAAAATACTTGAGTGGAATATGATCGAAAAAATAAAAAAGATGGATAAGAAAAAAAAGAAAGACGAAGATGGGTAGATTTCACATAATAAAGGACACTAGAGAAAAAGAGGGTCACGGTTGGTGGTATGAAGAGGATGCATACTGCTCGGGAACTACCAAGAAGAAGGTTGATATAGGTGACTATGCTATAGAAGGCATGGAGCACCTACTTTGCATTGAGAGGAAAGAGTCAGTCTCTGAGTTCGCAGGCAACTGCGGTGAGAAAAGATTCCTTAAAGAACTTGAAAGAATGGCGAGCTTCCCACATGCCTTTCTAATTCTCGAATTTAACTGGGGTGATATCGAGAGATATCCAGTTGGCTCGACGGTTCCTCAGGCAAAATGGAAAAGCATTAGGATTAAGGGAAAGTACATGATGAGGATCATCTCGTCTGCGAGATTAGAACATGGCGTTCATGTTATCGCGTGCGGCGATAGCAAGAGAGCGGAAGAAACAGCCTTTTATATAATGAGGAAGACGCATGAGTTTTACGCCTCTTAACGTTGAAGATCCAGAATATGCATTTCTTGGATTGGAAAAAAAAGATGTAGAGAATATTGAGAACCCCTTGACGGATCTCTCACAGGAGAACGCAGATAACCTACACCTCCATATTCTTAGGATAATGAAGGATCCCAAATACTTCCACTGGACGGTGAAGAAACTATTAAACATAGATTTATTACCCGTACAAACCTGTGTGCTTCGAGAGCTGTGGAAGAGATCATTTCCAATGTATCTCGCAAGTCGTGGCTTCGGTAAGAGTTTTCTGTTAGCGGTGTACTGTGTGTTAAAGGCTACCTTTATACCGGGATCTAAGATTGTTATCGTAGGTGCGGCGTTTAGGCAGTCTAAAGTTATATTTGAATACATGGACACGATTTGGCGTAATGCTCCACTACTCCAGAGTATATGCTCTGATGCTAGTGGGCCAAGACGAGATGTTGATAGGTGTACCCTAAGGATTAATGACAGCTGGGCAATGGCTGTACCTTTGGGTGATGGCAGTAAGATTCGTGGTCTTAGAGCCCATACTATTATAGCGGATGAATTTGGATCTATCCCTACACATATTTACGAGACTGTTGTTGCTGGTTTTGCGGCTGTCTCAAGTAATCCAACTGACAATGTAAAAGAAGCTGCTAAAAGAAAGCAGATGCAAGAAGAAGGAACTTGGTCTGAGATCAATGAAGATAGTTTTAAGAGTCGAAAGAGCAACCAGTCTATTATCTCTGGAACTGCTGGCTATGCGTTTGAACCATATGCTGACTACTGGAGGAAGTACAAGTCTATTATCAATAATGGCGGAGACTTTGACAAGGTAGCTGAGGAAGCTGGAGATACAGAGGAAGGTCAAGATGCAGTCCCAGACTACATGAAGAACTTAGACTGGAAGAACTTCTCTATTATAAGAATGCCCTATGAGTTGATTCCAGACGGCTTTATGGATGCACAGCAAGTTGCTAGAGCTCGTGCTACTATGCATAATGGTATCTATCAAATGGAGTACGGTTGTTGCTTCACTTCTGATAGTCAGGGTTTCTTTAAGAGAAGCCTTATACAGTCCTGTGTCGCTAATGATGACAATGTGGGTAAGCAGAATTGGCCCCCTTGGTGTCCTCATGTATTCGATCCGATTACTAGGGGTACTGCCGGTTCCTCTTACGTTATTGGTGTTGACCCTGCCTCTGAGCAGGATAACTTCGCTGTCGTAGTTCTTGAGCTTCACCCAGAACACCAGCGTATTGTTAATGTATGGACAACGAACAAGAAGGACTTCGCAGGAAGAAAGAAGGCGGGTCTAACAAGCTCTCACGATTACTATAGCTTCTGTGCTAGAAAGATCAGAGACTTGATGAAGATATTCCCTTGTATCCGATTAGGGATTGACTCTCAAGGTGGTGGTTATACCATCGCAGAGTCACTAAGAGACCTAGACAAGCTACAACCGGGTGAGAGACCTATCTATGAGATCATTGAAGATGGAAAAGAAAAAGACACTGACGACATGGCTGGTGATCATATCCTAGAGCTAGTTAACTTTGCCAAGGCTACGTGGACTTCTGAGGCTAATCACGGACTAAGAAAGGACATGGAAGACAAGGCTCTTCTGTTTCCTAGGTTCGATACATTAAGTCTGAGTCTAATGACGGAGAAGGATAAAATTTTCTTTGATCAGATGAAAGATAAAATGGGAGAGACAGAGGCTCTTCGTTTGTATGATACCTTTGAGGATGCCGTTATGGAGATCGAGGAGTTAAAGGACGAGCTTGCTACTATAGTCATGTCCTCAACTCAAGCAAATAGAGAGAGATGGAATACTCCTGAGATCAAACTAGACACGGGCAAGAAGGGCCGTATGAGAAAAGATCGTTATAGTGCTCTTGTTATAGTAAATATGATAGCTAGAACCATAGCTAGAACCCTTGCCCCTCCTTCTTATCAGCATATCGGTAAAGTTGCAGGAGATGGAAGCGTCCCGAACCACAATCAAGACATGTACGTAGGCCCTGAGTGGGCGAAAAACCTAAACCCCGGCACTTTCTTTGCAATTCGTAAGAATCAATAGGTATCGGTGTATCATATAATAGGTATTGCAATACCCATCTATATTATCTGGAGAGAAGAATGGCTAAGAGAAAAGACCCTATCAAAAATTCACAGGCAAAAACCGCTAATAAGGACACTGCTTATGTGAGTTGGGATTACGCTGACCCTATCAAGAGAGATAAGGCTTTAGCACAATACGGTAACTCTATGACGGACTTCTCCTATGCTAGTATTGGGTCGAGAGGTAGAGATTTCTCGGATCTCACTACGCGAATTAGTGGAAAACCCGGCCTGACACAGGACGATTTCGATTGGTTTAGACCTTCAGCTAGAATTCCTACGGAGAGTAAGGAGATCATAGCGTTCGCTCGTTCGGCTTATCGTAAGATAGGTTTGATTAGAAACGCTGTGGATTTAATGGGAGACTTTGCTTGTCAAGGTGTTCGGTTAGTTCATCCCAATCGACGTATAGAGCAATTCTATAATGAATGGTTTAGTCGGGTTAACGGCAAAATAGTTTCTGAAAGGATTTGCAACCTTCTTTTCAGAGAAGCCAATGTCCCCATTCGTTCGAAGACTGCCAAAGTCAATAAAAGTAAAAGGAATGAGATGCAGCGTTCTATAGCGTCTCCTGATATGGAAGCTATCATTAAGAAAAGAGCCTTCTCAAAAGCAGAAATCCCTTGGCAGTTCACATTTCTCGACCCCTTATTAATTGATGTAGTTGGTGGCAACACTGCAGGCCTCGTTGGTGAGAAGCTTTATAAGATGGAGCTACCTACTAGCCTGAAGCGTGAAATTAACAAAATGAAAAAGAGTGCTGACCCTTCTGAAAGAGCTATTCTGGCGAAGATACCACCAGAGATTATGGCAGCGGCAGAGAAGAGTGGTGCAGTCCTTCTTCCCCCAGAGAAGACCTACATGCTTCACTATAAGAAGGATGACTGGCAACAGTGGGCTGACCCCATGACCTATGCTTGCTTTAAAGATCTTCGTCTATATGAGAAGCTTAAGCTGGCTGATGAAGCGGCTCTTGATGGTGCTGTTAATAAAATCAGAGTATGGAAACTTGGAAGTCTAGAACATAAGCTCGCACCAACACCTAATGCTGCCTCTGCTCTTGGAGAAATCCTTGGTGCTAACGTGGGCGGTGGTACGGTTGATATTGTGTGGGGCCCTGATATCGAGTTAATCGAAACTGGAACTGACGTTCAGAGATTCTTAGGAGAAGAGAAGTATAGACCTACACTTACAGCTATATACTCATGCCTTGGAATTCCTCCTACCCTTACTGGAACATCTGGTGCTGGTGGAACGACGAACAACCTAATCTCATTAAAGACCCTTGCAGAGAGATTAAACTATGCTAGAAACATTCTAACTGGTTTCTGGAAAGAACAAATCAAGATAGTACAAGAAGCAATGGGCTTCCGTCTCCCTGCTGAGATTGAGTATGATTTCATGTATCTCGAAGACCCCGCCTCGATGACTCAGCTTATGATTAACCTAGCTGATAGAAACATTATTAGCGACGAGTTCGTTCAGCGTAACATTAAGGCAACCCCTAGTGTTGAGAGAAAACGAATGAAAAACGAGAACAAGGCTAGAGAGCGAGCTGGAGCAGAGAAGATCAGTCCTTTCCATTCTGTGGATAAAGACTTTGCCTTAGAGAAGATTGCTCTTCAGACAGGTATCGTATCCCCTACACAGGTAGGCGTAAAGCTTGAAGATAAAGAGGACGGGGATCAATCGGTTCTTGAGATGAATAAGGTCGCTGAGAAAGAGGCTAACAAGAAGAAGCAGATGGAGCTTCCTTTTGATAAGGGCAATCCTAACACCCCTAAAGATACCGGGAGACCTAAGAACACGCAAGATACAGGGCCACGTAAGAAGCGGGAATTCAAACCTCGTAACCGAGCCTCTATTGAGCTGTGGGCTAAGAACGCTCAGGAGAAAATCTCGGAATTTTTGAAGCCAGCGTTTCTTCAAGAGTTTAACAAGAAAAACCTGAGAAGTCTAAGTAGTGAAGAGGCCGCTAAGTCCGAGAGCATTAAGTTCGAAGTCCTTTGCAATATGGAACCCGGAGAAGAAGTCACTGCAAGTGCTATCTCCTTGGCTATAAACGCAACGCCGATCACGAAAAAAACCCATAGTGAATGTGCCTCATGGATTTCGGAAGCCTCTGAAGATATGGACACACGCCTTAGTATCGAACAGATTAGAAATCTTCGCGCAGCTTTCTATGTCTATCATAAAGAGAATCAGGCGTAACTCCACTATTTGGTGTAAAGTACTAAATGGAACAACGCTTAATGGAGAATATCATGAATAATGACAAGATCGAGGTCTTTGAAGCAGAAAAAGACGCAGGCTTAGAGGATCAAATTAAGACGCAGGCCTCTGTAGCATATGTCTCTGCCGTCTCTGCTGGTAGCCCCGGTATGAAATCTACGGTACTTCAATCCGACATAGCATATAACTTAGCCTTAAAAGATGTCGTCTCTAAGGCCGGGAGAGAAGACTCTGACGTATACCATACATACTCTATTCTAGTCTCAACGACTTGGAATAAGAACGACGACGTATTTAATAAAGAAGAGGTTTGGGCTGCTAGGAATACACCTCAGTACAAGCCTACTAATTTAGAACATGACGAAGAGAAAATCGTCGGAGGAATCATTGGGAATTGGCCCGTGGATTCTGAGTTTAATGTGATTGATGAAAGTCATGACATGAACTCGCTTCCTGATCCATTTCACATACTTGTAGCTTCTGTTATCTATAGACAATGGCAAAACCCAGAGTACCAGAAAAGAACAGAAGAACTAATTACGAAGATAGAAAGTGGAGAGATGTTTGTTTCTATGGAATGCGTATTTCGTGGATTTGATTATGCTGTACAATCCCCTAGTGGAGAGAATAAAGTACTTGCACGTAGTGCAGAGACTGCTTTCCTGAGCAAGCATTTGCGAGCTTATGGTGGTACAGGATCTTATCAAGATCATAAGATTGGTAGACTTTTAAGAAACATCACTTTTTCCGGTAAAGGTTACGTAAACAAGCCAGCTAATCCAGAAAGCATTATCTTTGATAAGAACCATGTTTTTGACTTTAGCGATGCTTCTGTAGCAGAAAACTTGTTTTTTGAAAATAGTGGTGTACATACTAACAGAATATGTTCCGAGAAAAAGACAAAGGAGAAATCTGAGATGTCAAATGAACTTTTGAATGATCAGATCAAAGAGCTCAAGGAATCGGTTGCGTCTTTAAAAGAAGAAAATAGCAACTTATCCGAAAAGCTTTCTAAAGCAGATGTCGCTCAGTATGAAAGTGAAGTTGCTGAATTAACCCAGCGTATAGCAGATCTTTCCGTACAGGCCGACGCCGCAGCAGAAAATTTGATCGAAACCGAAGCTAAAGTAGAAGTCTTAACGCAGAAACTTTCTGACGAGACTGAAGCTAAAGTAGAGGCGCAAGTGCAGATCCAAGAATTTGAAGCAGAAAAAGTTAGAGTTGCTCGTTTGAGTGCTTTAGTTGAAGCTGGTTTAGATGAAGATGAAGCCCTTGCAAAATTGGAGGTCTTCGCAGACCTAAGTAACACACAGTTTGAGGCTGTCGCTGACACAATCAAAGCTGCTCAACCCACCGTAGAGCCTACTGAAGAAGTAGAAGCTAGTGACGAGAGTGCTGATGAAGACACAGAACAAGCCGAAGTAGAAGAGTCCGAAGCATCAGAAATTGATGAAGACGTTCTTGAAACCGCTTCCGTAGAAGAGACAGTTGATTTAGCTGTATCCTCTGAAGAAGAAGGTGACGACGGCGTTGTTCGAGCTAGTCTCCAAGACTGGGTAAACAGCTATGTTCTTAATAATGAGTCAGGAGATAACCACTAATGGCACTTAAACCAGATAGAGTAGAATTTTTAACTGACCTAAGCTTCTTCATGAATGTAACCGGCGAACGAGGCCGAGTTGTAATTCACGATACAGGTGGCTCGGGTTCAGCGATGGACGATAGTAGTGCTGTAGTCAAGTTTCCAACCACTAACGCTGATGTTAGTGGAGCGAATCCTGCAGGACTCCTGTTAAATGACGTTGTTGATATTGACCTAACCCGTCAACATATTAACTTCGACAAAGACGAAGTACAAAAGGGCGGTAAAGTGCTCATCCTTCGTCAAGGCACCGTTGTGGCAAACAACATTTCAGGCACTCCAACAGTTGGAGCTAAAGCTTATTATGATGCTCTTGGCCACTTAACAGCAACCCGACGCGTAGAAGGTGCAGCTAACTCAACTCAGGTTGGACGCTTCCTTTCAATTAAAGACGCTGATGGCTACGCTAAAGTTGAAATTAATATAATTTAATCAGGTAGGAGAAAAGAAAATGGCTACACGTAAATTTTTCGAGCCGACTCCCGAAATGGACTTGCTTCTCGCGAAGTCTGGTTCTATGAACCGGGAAGAATCTCTTGCTGCAACAGCCGAGTTAGCGAAAGCTCTCGAACTGCCACTTCGCAAGGGTGTTATGAGTGGAGATATCTTAGACGGTATTTTCGAGCCTATTCAATTAGGCCCCGGAGCAACTGCAGAATTTCCTTTGGATTTTCTAGCACCGGGAACAGAGAAGGACTTCGTAGCATATACGATTCCTAATCATGGTAGAATTCCAGAACGTCACGTAGAGGGTGACTACGTAATGGTTCCAACATATGATGTTGGTGCCTCTATCGATTACTTGCTGAAATATGCTCGTGATGCACGATGGGATGTAGTAGGCCGAGCAATGAGCGTAATGGAATCGCAGTTCACTAAGAAAGCTAATGACGACGGCTGGCACACGGTTATTTCCGCTGGTGTTGATCGTAATATCTTGGTTTTTGATAATGATGCTGCTAATGGTGTTTTCTCGAAGAGACTTGTCTCTTTAATGAAAACTGTTATGCGACGTAATGGAGGTGGTAACAGTACCTCTATCAATCGTGGTGCTTTAACTGATCTATTCTTAAGTCCAGAAGGTGTCGAGGACATCCGAAACTGGGGCGTAGATGAAGTTGATGACATTACCCGTCGTCAGTTGATCTCTCAAGAGGGCGGTCTTTTGACCCGAATCTTCCAAGTTAACCTCCATGATTTGGATGAGCTTGGAGAAGGCCAAGAGTACGAACTGTTTTATGAGAGCGATCTTAGCGGCTCACTTCCTTCTGGCGACACTGAAGTTGTTGTTGGATTGGACTTGCGCAGTAACGATAGCTTCGTAATGCCAGTTCGACAGGCTGTTCAAGTCTTTGAAGATGAAACTCTTCACCGACAACGACGAGCAGGCTTCTACGGATGGGCAGAGCACGGCTTTGCAGTCCTAGATAACCGAAGAGTTTTGTTAGGCTCGTTCTAATAACGCTTTTTGAGCAATAATTTAAGCCGTCTTTGGTTCCCTCTAAGGCACTGAGGGCGGCTTTTTTTTACTTTCTTCTATAGGACGGTCGAGTGATATGGTGCAACTAAAAGATAGAGTTAAGCAGGGAACAAGCACTACAGGGTCAGGAACGATCACCTTTGATGTTTCTTATTCTACTAGTGGTTTTCAGGATTTCTCTAGTCTATACAATCATTCAATTACCTATTATGTCATTGAAGAGGGTGTTAACTGGGAGGTAGGGGAGGGCGTTTATAATACAGGGACTCTTACTAGAGACTCAGTGTTTTCTAGCAATAACAGCAACAACAGGATTACATTGGCCGGGAGTGGAGTAGCTTATTTAACACTCCCCGCAGATAGAACTATAATCTCCGATAACGCAAACGTAGCAAACGTCACTGGCATCTCGGTCGGAGTAACAGGCATCGAATTCAACGATGGAACCTTACAAACAACAGCAGCAACTTCTTCCATCCCGACGGCAACTGGCGTGATCATCAATGCCAATACGACTGGCAGGGCAACAAATGCTACTAACATCAGCACGAACACCTCAAACATTCTTGCTACGGGTACCAAGAACCACGCTGACTTGCTGACTGTTTCAGGTCTCGCGGTTGCAGTTCCAACGGCAACGGGCGTGATCATCAATGCCAATACGACCGGCAGGGCAACCAATGCCGCAGACATTGCTGCTACGGGAGCAAAGAACTCTGCCGATATAACTACGGTTTCTGGCCTAATTGGAGGAGGCGTTCCTGCCTCAACAGGCGTAATAATCAACGCCAACACGACCGGCAGGGCAACAAATGCT
>TARA_R110000822_G_scaffold106502_1_pt1 | contig 11689 bp, 9 predicted proteins | sample TARA_R110000822 | Tara Oceans TARA_R110000822 (sample SAMEA4397666) | marine metagenome | biome: Polar Biome; feature: [SRF] surface water layer (ENVO:00010504); material: water (ENVO:00002006), including particulate matter (ENVO:01000060) such as... | depth 5 m | reverse complement strand
AAAAGCCACAGTGATGGCCCGTTTGCGTCTTGTGGGGACGATCATGTATCATCTCCAGGAAACCCTGCTGACGGTATTGGTTTAGTTGTCTTCCCAACATGGAAGCTAACGGGTGGTGGTGCTCATGAAATGCTTCCAAATGAGGTAAACCTTATCAATAACTTTGGCCCTGGAGCAGGGGTCACCGTCAACAATACAACAAGCAAGGCTGACTCTATCTCTTTTGTTTCAATGGAAGGAGCAGACCCAACCAATGATTTAGGTGGTGATTGTGTTCGGATGGTTCACGGTTCGTGGAGTTATGTTGCTGACCAGGCATACACTGTCTATGAGCTAAAGCTTTATGGCCGAGGGCCAATGGTATACCAGGGTGATCGTCAACTGTACGTTCCAACATGGGGTGCTGGGCGATATGATCCGAACTATATGAGGATTCCTTGGTTAGGCAGCACCTTCGACTTTACTATGTCGAACGGGCAAGTCAGCATTATGGTGATGAGAGGAGATAGCTGATGGCGTTCGCACCTGTAACCATCCCCGGCGGCACTATATTAGCCACAAATCCAGGCGGCCAAGGCGCTCAAGATAATCTTGATAAGATGAAGGACTATATTGACGGGGCGGTGGCCACTGCTGACATTGCAACAGACGGATGGGTTCAGGCAAAACACATAATGCGCGGACATTACAATCCTATTACCAATATGCACACCTTTGCTACTGGATTAGACGGCGGGTATTCTTCTGAGCGCGACGAAATGTCCTTTGTTGGAGACGGCCCCACGGGGCGCGGTGCTCCTACCAATACAGTAGACATGAACTTTTCAAACACTGGCATGAGCTTCTTTCTAAGAAGCGCAGCAGACATAATGTTCCAGTTTACGGCTTATCCGATCACACCCTCAATCAACACGATAGGTACACCCTTGTCGCCCCTTACAAAAGCCACTGTGTACATTGATGGGGTCAAGGCACATCAAACCCAGGTAGCCACTCGTCAAATTATTGATGCTAACTCTCATCAGCAATCTGACTTCTGGCTGGCTCACAACTTCAATGTATGGTCTGGCTTTTTCATTTCTAAGAATCTTGGTGATGGTGAACATACGATTACGATTCGCGGAGAGACTGAGGGTCGTTATAGTTTTCTCATGAACTTTTCAGTTAGCCTTGAGGCTTTCTATAGGTAGGTAGTATGGCAAGTAGATTGACAAGCGCAGTACAAGGAGCAGCATCCGGGGCGACCGCTGGCTCAGTCGTTGGACCGTATGGAACAGTTGGCGGTGCTGTTGTTGGCGGTATTGGTGGGGCTATTGCTGGTGGAGAGACTGATGCCGAACGTTTAGAGCGTGAAAGACTCGAAGACCTCATGCGCCGTCAAGAGCTTGGAACCCTTGGGTTGACTGACCAAGAGATAAACGTATCCTTGAACAAAGAGCAGGGCGCTCTAAGTCAACAGCAACAGGCCCAGGCTGCCCAGCAAGCCGGACTACTCGCCACAACCGGCCTTGGTGCAGGAGCGTACTTCAAAGGCCAGCAGGAGGCAGATGCCAAGGCAAGGCAGGAAATGGCCATGGCTCGCCAGCAGGTAGACGCAAGAGATGTAATTGAGAAGCGAGCGCAAGAAGCGGAGATTCAGACTCTTGCAGGGCTTGCCGAGACTCGTCAAATACAAGAAAGAGAAGCCATGGTTTCTGCTCTTACTGATGTTTCTGGTCAGATTATTGGTGCTGGAACAGACTTAAACAAGCTGACAGAGGCAAAGAAAATGCAGGCCGCGATGGAAACCAAGGAGTTCAATGCTTGGGAGGGGCGTCTTAGTGAAGCCTTTGGAGGCCAAGGCCAGGCTTCTGTAAGCTCTCAGTTGTCTATGTACGACAATGTTCAGCCTCAGCTTGCAAGGGCTCGCTTTGGTGCGGGCGCTGCTACTGGGTTCAACGCAAGCCAAGGGTTCGCGTCTACTGGTCTTTCAAACAGGTTGGCCATGAATCAGTTCAACGATCTTGGGATGGGTGGGAACTTTTCATACGGCGCAAGCCCCTTTTCAGCGATAACCAATCAAGATTTTCAAGCCTTGATGATAGAAGAGGAGAGGAAAAGACTCCTTGCTTCTTTAAAGGGACTGTAATGCCAAGTAACGCAGAATCATTTGTTGACTCCTATGTCACCTCTCTTGAGTCTTATTGGAACAGAGAGCGTGAGGAGACAAAGGCCCTTCTTGTAAAAGAAGAAGGCAATCGTGCCGCATATATCTCAAGCCTTGAACAGTCTATTCGTGCTGCTGATGATGACATTCGCAACTGGACAAACCTTCAAGGGACTGCTGATAGGGCAGAGAGAAGGCTTATCCTTGAACGCCAACGCCTAAACATTAGCAGGACAAAGGCACGTCGTCGTAGTTTGCGGTCTGGATCTGTGGCTGGTGTGGCTTTCGATAAGCTTGAAGGAAAGTTCGCTAAGGCTGCTACAGGCAAAGGCGAGAAAGGGCTAAACCTTTCTAAAATAATGAGCAACATGGGCAGTGGCAGCAAACAAGACCAAGCCCTTGCTCTTATGGATATTCTCTCAAACGAGACAGATCTTGCTGGGTTGATTGCATCGTCTGGAACAGGGGCATTAGGTTCTGCTGGTATTGAATCAAGTGTTGCTGCTGGTTCTGGTATTATGCGAACCCTTGAAGAGAGGAAAAGGCGAGGCGCTGGGATAAACGTAGATTCCGAGGTTCTACAGATGGCCGCTGCCGGTATGGTTGGCCTGTGGGGCGCTAATGTTCCAGACCAACACCAACTTCTTGACCCCGCAATGGCTAAACAACTTCGTGGAGCAGTGACACAGCGAGCCAATGCAGCCGTTTCTACAGCCTCTTCAGGAGCAGAAGACAAAGCCCTTGCCGATGAACTGGAGCGCAGTGGCTTCTTGCTTGAGGACTTCCTTCCTGCAATGGAGGCTTCTGGCCTTATCCAGCGTCGTGAAGACTTAGATAGACGATTGGCTGAAGAGAGGGCCGCACGCCAGCCTGACCTTGAAGCTGAAACAGAGAGAAGGTTTCTTGAGCGTGTTGGCACAGGCGGTGCTGGCGAGGGCCTTGAGTTTGCAGGTCGTGGAATCATTGGAGCCTTTCAGTTTGCAGCACAAGAAAAGAAGGAGCGTCGTGCGCTGGATGAAAGAAGAGCATCTCTTACCGCCAGACAGGGCGAGCTTGACGCTATGACTCCCAACTCAAGACTGTTGCAGCGGACAACAGGGCTCGCAATGGGCTCGTACCAGAAGCACGGGAACAACATTCCACCTGGCGTTAGTAAAGAGCTATGGGCACTGGCCACACAGGTTGCAAGCCAATCTAAGGCTGGAGGCTTTGCTGATCATGACGACATCGTTGTGCAGACTCGTGCTCTTGTGAACCAGTTGAAGAGCTTGGACGGTGTGTCTCCTGAAGAGCGTGAAAACGCCTTGGAGCAGACTCTTGAGTTCTTTGGAATGCAGAAGATGGGAGACTACCCACCACCAGCGCCACCTGTTGAGCGTGTTGTTGATGAAGTGGAGGCTGCTGTAGAGGCTGCAGACCCAGATGTGCGTAGATCAGGTGGGTCAAGTTCTGCTAAGGCTGCCGCTAAGGCTAAGGCTGAGAGGGAGAGGCTTGAGAGGGAGAAGGCTGCTGCCGCCAAGGCCGCTGCTGATGCTTTAAAAAATGAAAAGTTGAAAACCGGGCGTCGAGAAGGGCCAATAAGCAGTCGTGACAAAGAGTTTGTAAGACAGCTTTCTGATGAATACCTAAGAAAAGAAGGCGAAAGAATTGGGGATGACATCGAGGCAAAAGGTGGTAATCGTTCCGGCACTATGGGTGTTCATCACCCAACATATAAATCATCGCTTAAAAAAGCGAATAAAGAGAGGGCTAAAGCCTTGATTAAGAAATACGGTGCGAATCGTGTTTCAAGGCTTGGCAGTATAGCAGACCAAATGTCTTCCGGTTTTAGGCCAACCACCAGGGGGGTCAGGAGAGAGGCTATTCTTGGAACGCTAATCGGTGTTCTTGAGGCGTCTCCACAACCACAAGAGGGAGAGCCTTTTTCATTGAGTCTTCCAGTTTACTTAGAGAAGAATCCACAACAAGCACTAAGTGTTCGCAGGCAGAGCTTTGGTGCCGGTTTCGTTCAGGAACCATTAGTGCAAGCCGCTGAGTCCGAGGCTTCTGCTGATGAGTTTGATGAGATTCTGTCTCAGCTTGAGAAGAACCGGAAAGAAAGAGAAGACGCTGGGAAGATGAGGAGAGATGAAATAGCATCAGAAGACAAGGCGCTACAGGCGCTTACCAGCGAACTGTAATGGCAGAAGGGAATCCGATACCGGAAGACATTCGCGCCGGACTACCACCGCAAGCTCTTAGTCTTATTGAAAAGTATGACGAGGAGTTTGGGGCAGGGAATTCTATCTCGTTCCAGGTAGCCCAAAGCTATGCCGCAACCCCTACTCAAAGCCCACAACAAGAGTTCACAAGGACAAGCCCTCGCCGTGTTCCGATTACTGAGGGTGAAATAAGCTCAGTAGAAGCTGATGTTTTTGAAGCTGAGTTTACAGACCTCTTAGTAAATGACACTCCCTATGAAGAGGCTCGAAAGAAAGCGCGTGAACGTGTTCAGGATGAATCTGAGCGCCGTAAAAGAACTACTGTAGAGGGCAACCAGGTGTCCGCCACTACTGAGCAGGACATTCGGGAAGCTGAATCAAACATTACAGCGTTCAGGAAGTCTCTTGGACCCCAGCTTGTCACGGTAGGAAGAAGGCAAAGAGAAGATGACCTCGGCCTTCCACAAGAAGAGATAGCTCGCTTGCGTAAGCAGGTGATTGTCGGCTCTAAGGTTGAGGCCAGAAGGTTAGCCCGTGAAGAGGGTCTTGATTACGACTTTGACTCCGAGGCGTTCAACAGTTTTGTTGATCGTACATCGGGTCGCCTCATGGCTAATAGCCTACGAGACTTGCACTCTGATTGGTTTAGGTCTGCCAAGAAAAGCGTACTAAAAGAGAATGGGCTGGAAGATGCCGAGGATTTTCCTGATACGCCAGAAGGCAAGAAGATGCTTTCCGAGGCGCAGGGTCTTGCTGATGACACCTACAACTATGTTGTCCCTGTAGTCTTTGAGGACTTGGGTGATGTTGAAGTAGACGGTGTGTCCCTCGTTCCGTCTGGAAAGTCAGGGGCTATTCGTCGTGCAACAGAGCGTATTCAGAAAGGAGAAGCGAGCCTTGCAACAAAAGTTGGGATGGGCTTCTACTCTAACTGGCATGACTTCGACCCTGGCAGTGGAGAAGTAGCCGAGACTTGGTTGGGCGCGGGTATTCGTGACATTGGTCTTGTTCCAAGAGCGGTAACCTATCCTTTTATCAGGGCTACCACATGGGACATGGACCCGGAAACAGGGAAACCATACGACAAAGATGATCCAATGTATCGTCTTTCTGAGTGGCAGGAAGAACAGCTTGCTAACGGCAATATTCTTGAGAAGGGTGGCGCCTGGATAAGCGGTACATTCTTTGGACACGGGTTCAATCTCGACAAGAACATGAATACCGGTTCAGTTTTGCGGGACTTTGCTTTGTCTCATGCACGCGGGGAGATGTCAAACTCAGACTTTGAGCGTCTTCAAGCTACCCGTACAGCACAGAACGCTGGTGTTCTTCCTCATTGGTGGGACGAGGTGTGGGGAATCGGGCTTGAGGTTTTAGCTCCTCTCGAAACAGCCAAGCTTCCATTCATGGCAGGCCGAAAGCTTTCCCAAGCCGGTGCTCGTGCAGGTAGGGGTATCGCAGAGGCAGCCCACTTCGATACGGTTGCCGATGTGATGGAAGGGTTGCGTGCAGCCTCAAGCACCACCGACTCTCTCACAGACGCCTTGATTCTGCGCAAGTTCCGCCGTCAAGCTTATGAAGACCTTGGCCTACCCGTCCCACCTAAGAGCCCACTGAAGGGCGCTGTGTCTGCTCCTGCGCGCATTGTTGATGACATGGCTGCTGACTTGTCTAAGAAGCTGATTACAGCAGACAGTTGGGATGACGCAAAGAAAATCTTCTCAGGGTTTGATGACACCCATCCACTCCTGACTCCTATCGGCACTGCTTTCGATGGGCTTAGAGAGTTGAGAAACCTGTCTAAACTGAAGGGCCAGAAGTATATCAATAAGCTTGATGACCTTGAGAAGACCAAGGCGGGACGCAGGCTGCTTGCTGAAGTTCGTGCTGCTGGCGGGCTAAAGGCTTTACGCCCTGGCATTCCAGACGATGTAATGGCCTTCAATGTTGTCCAAGGTTTGATGAACAACGACTTGTCTAAGCTTGTGGCCAATCATATTCCAAACAACTTTGTCTTTGCTACTGACACCATGATTGTGCGCCGTGGCGTTTGGTTGGAGAATCAGAAAGCTATCAACAAGAAGGTTGCCGCTGCTACTGATGGCAAGTTTATCAAGAATAAAGACGGTGTGTTTTTCAAGTTTGATAAGCCAGAAGAGGCTGCCTCCGCAATGCGGCGTGCGTTTGATGAGACTGATTTATCGAACGCTCATCGAAAACTAATCAAGGACATAGATAGGACGGGCCTTGTTCCTAAAGAGAAATATGGACTGATGCACTCGTTAGCCAAAGAGTCTATTGTTCTTGACGAGCTTCCAGTTGGCGCCTTCTCAGTCAAAGAGCCAATGGATTTAGCCAGGGCTCGTGCATCATCTCTATCAACTAATCGTGCCTTTACTAAGGCAAGGTGGGTAGAAGATATTGCTAAGGGAACTCGCGCCTTCTTCAAGGGCGACAGTGACTATCGATTTGTTGTGACTGGCGGTGGCGTCAAAAGATCTCGGCTTACAGGTCGCGATTTGTTTCGACCCTCTGGTGAGAAGTTTCTTTCAGACACTCCTATAGCATTCAAGAAGTGGCATACAGAAACAATCAACAAGCTAAACCAAGCCGGTCGCCAAGCAGAGGATCTTCTTAGAGAAGCCAACAGGGTGGCCGACCCAGAAGAAGCAATAGAAGTAATTCTAAACATCTCAAGAGGTGAGAGTTCTTCTATTCAGTCATACGAGGACATTGTAAACATCTTCTTTGCCCCGTTAGACGGAAGCCTTACTACATTTTTCGGTCGCAACTTTGATCTTGAAGACCTTCTAAAGTCAGCAAACCTTCCTGACAAGATAACTGTCGAGGGAATAAAAGAAGCAATCGGGGCTATTCGCCGTGTCATTCCTTATGAGAAAGCAGCAGCATTAGAAAGGACTGCGCTCAAGGAGCAGGTGATCGCGGGGATAGGGCTCACAGGAAAGGATAACATTGGCGCATTGATGAGCGCCTACATCACTAAAGCTTTGACTGACAACATATTCGCCAAGGCTACGAAAGAGTTGGTTGATGAATATCCAAACATTGTACTGAAGGTTCCAGACGGGGCAGACGGCGCTGCGCGTTCTGCAATGTTCAGAGATATCGCTCTTACTCAAGGCATAGATCCAAAGATTGTTGATGATATCATGCCCAATATTGAGGCAGCCCTTGATGCAAACAACGCACACAGACAGTCAATTGCTAATGCTGTAGTTATGCACATTTTCAAAGAGGGTAATCTTGCTACGGGTGATGACTTAGATCGTATCTACGATGCCACTATGGGGTCTGTTGGTAGGGTTGTTGGTAAGAATCAAAATCTAAAAGATGCCTATGACCCAAGCATTTTATTTATTCACAATCAGTTGAAGGTTATTGCTCCTGATGAGGCTGAAGAGTTGATGCGCCTGGTTGTGCCTGCTTATATCAAGTCGGTAGCAAACATAGACATGAACAGTGTTCGCGCCCAGTTCTCAGCACTGGGTGTTTCGGGCCGCAGGGGAGAAGTTACACTAAGCATGAAGCAGCCTGTTGGTCTTAGCAAGATGGACTTTGGTCACGGCACCATCATGTATGATGATCGGCTTAAAGGTCTTGCTAACTCTCTCGCTGAACCAATGAAGCGTAGCGCGGTTCTTGATCAGATGGAGAGGCTTAGGCCAGCACAAAGAAAGACTTTCGATTGGCTTTCAGAGATTCTTTCCACCACAAGAAAGACAACGATATCAGGAATCCTTGGTGGCTTCCCCCTTCCAGGTACGCGGTTCCTTGGAACAAACGCCCTGACAAACCCGTTCATTGTTGCAATCACAGCGCCAGAGATGGCCCTGACTGCTGCGTTGAAAACTCCTTCCGCTGCTGCTGCGTCAATGGTTAGGGCATTTAGAAGGTCTGGCTTTATTGCTGGTGACCGTGCCTATGATCCGTTGAAAATGATGTACATGGGTGATGAGACGGCAGTCATGTTCAAGTCTGCTGATGGCAAGATGTGGACAAAGGGAATGTTTGAAGAGTCTGTTGCGAAGAACAACATACGATTTTCACAAGCAACCTTTGAGTTCGGCTTTGATTCATTTCAAGATGTAATGAGGGCTTCTAAGCTTGGCCCTGATGGTAAGCCGTTGCGCATGAGAACCAGGGTTCCCGGCGTAAAAGGCCCACCTTCTCCACGAGAATACTGGGAGTTCTTACGGCCAGACAAGAAGAACGTCTGGACTATGATGGCTGAAGAGATGGACAACCTGCAACGTGAAGCCGTCTTTGCCCAGGCGTTGAAGTCAGGAATGAAAGAAGCAGACGCGGCTGCATTGTCTCGCGCTTCATTGCTTGATTATGGCTCTACTCCTGAGTGGGTTCGGCAGAAGTTTGCTAAACACATGGCCTTTGTTGGGTTCCGCTACAACATGATGGTGGAAACAATGGGTGCCTTTATGCGTGACGGCAGGGCCCTCAACAACATGGCTCGCCAGATGAACTTCATCAACGTCCAAAGAAAGGACATGGAAGAGTGGGTGCTTGATCCCGACTGGGTGAAGACTCGCTTTTGGAAAAAGGATGCTGGCAAGTTCAGAGAGTGGCACTCTTCTTCTCTTGGACCGGGTGTTCCGTTTGCTGATTCTTTTGCTACGCTCACCAACATAGGCTCCATGATTATGGACAGGAAGCTTGGAGACTCTATTGGTGTTGGCGGTGCTGCATTGAAGGTGACAGAGGAGTTGTTTGGTGACCCTCGCATTCAGCAAGTGCTCGACATTCTGCACCTAAAGGGAGATAGCAATGCCCCTGATGGCTACATGCCTGTTGAATACCTTGCTGCATTTGAGTACTTTGGCGCCGGAGACATGCTGGTTGATCTGTTCAACCTTGAGATTGTAAACCCTGAAAGAGCACGCCCTGACATTGGGACTTACAACGGCAACCAATATCAGTTCAGAGATGAAGACTCATCTCGCATGTTCAAGCTTTTCCAGCTTGGTCTTCTTACCACTGGAATCAACAGAAACATGAGGGACTATCCACGTGCTTTGGCTGGTGTAGGAATCGGCCCCGACTCCGTTGAGTTTGCAAAGGGCGCAGAGGGCGGTGCTGCATTTTGGTTTGGTGGAAGCATTGCATCACGGCGAGATGCTGCTGCTGCTGTGGACTACATCAACAACAACTATGTCCGCCACATGAAGAGCGGCTTGCGTAGACAATCATTCCGGTAGACTTCTTTGCCTGTAACCACTATAAATAAACATCACTTGGAGAACCCACAATGAACACAACACCTATTTACGCAAGGTCTAACGGAACAGCAGCAGGAGTGGCAGGGGCCGTAGAGATATCAATGTCTGTCCCTCCTCGTGGAGTTATCAAACGAGTCCGGGCCTCTAAGGTTTCTGGAAGCGCAACGACACTGGCTATTGAGGTCCGCGAAACTTCCGGTGGTACTGGTGCAGACATCGTTGTCTCCTATGCTGCTGCTGCCTCTATTGATAACGAAGAGAGCATCTTCTATTCTGTACCAGAGGTAAGTCCTGGGCTTGGAACACTCTACTTCTCAGTGACCCCTGACGCATGGGCTCCCGCTACGAACGTAGTTATCAGTCGCCTCGACATTGAAAAGGTGGCCTAATGGCTCGCACTATTCCAACACCTACATCAGGTAGGACTATCCCAACCCCTGCCCCTGCTGCTGGCGGTGGTGGTGGAAATCCTTGGAAGGAGTGGGTCACTCTCCCAAACGATCCTGCGGATGGGTGGACTATTACTACTGGAACCGGCGGTGCAGCTATTAGTGCGACGGTGGCGAAAGTTGGCGACGAGCTACACTTCAAAGCTCCAGGGTCTACCGGTATGCTGATGCAGGGCGCGACGATGAAGGGGATCTTCATGGCCCGATCCATCCACATCAAGCCATGGATCGACGCGGGCATTCCGATGCCTGAGGGACAGGTCGAGAACCAGTGTCAATGGGAATCAATGCAACTCAAGATTGAAGTGGAGTTCGCCACCTCTAACTTAGGCCCCATCTCAGGCGGAAGTGTATCATTGGCAGATGGAACAAACCTGACATGCCTTGTGGGTCTTGCTGGGTTTTCCTCGGACCAGAGCGGAAGCCCAGACTGGGCGAGTGGCGTTATCTGGTCTGCCGCTTCTGTCAGGAAGGTTCTCGGTGGTGACCCTGCTGCGTCAACGTCTCCGAATATGTATAAGGCAGGGTACAAATCCTACTTCACAAACGCAGGAATCCAGCAGGGATATACCTGGAAGAACATGTCGAACCCTCCTGCTGGCGCCCATAATGCCCTTGTGTATGCAACGGTTCCTTTACGCAAAGAGAACACGACGGGTAGAACAAGCATCCAGGCTGGCAGTTATGCAAACGACGTACCCTTCTTGCCGATGGCAACCCTTGGGCAGCAGTTGTTTGACAACACGCTCAAGTTTAGCAATACGACCTTAACGCCCTTCTGGCATATATTCCTGTCCTTCGGGACAGACACGAACACGGCAGGCAAGGGCGAGATACGTATCAAGAAGATACGTTGGTGTCTTCAGCCCATCGTTGGTAGGACGGCATTAGAATAATGACTATCATAATGATCGATTGCAGCAGTTCCTCAACAGCACAGACTGTGGTAACAGCCGTCGAGGCTGGAGAGCTTTGGGGTGTCAACATGGGCACGACCTCAAAGGTGTCCTCGTATTCTGACCACGTTCTAATTGAGTGTACGAACACCAGGAACTTAGCCTTGCTTGACGCTTGCCCAGAAGGCGAAACTTATAACGTCGTGTACAGCACATCCCAGCCTGACTCCTTCACCGAGGCAGACGCCATCAGTAAGTCATGGTTCCTGAGAGGAAAGCTGTAGATGGAAAAGCGCGTATCAGGCTTAGAGACACGTGTAGCCGTGCTCGATAATCGAGAGTCAGTATCCGAGAAAAGGATCTACGACCTTGAGGTAGAGATGAAGGAGTTCAGGTCAGCCATGTCACGTAACCAGGGAGGCATTGCCGCCCTTGTGATCTTGGTACCGTTCGTCATCCAGCTTATTACAAGTTGATGGAGTCTGAGTTCATGGCCCAGTTGATTGACCTCGGAATCACCGGGCTGTTCATGGGCTTCCTAATCTTCCAGAACAGGGAGAAGGCCACCAGGTTAGACGACATGCAAAGCAAGTACGAGGCTCTACTGGAGCGAGTACTAAAGGCTGTAGAATGATACCCCTCCTCCTTCAAAGAGTTCAAGCCCAGGGCTACAAGGTATTCACCAAGGGTAAGTTCAACCTGAACATCGTTGGTGTACGCCATCGAGGCAGGCCCAACGAGTTCG
>TARA_R110000822_G_scaffold305513_2_pt1 | contig 11697 bp, 22 predicted proteins | sample TARA_R110000822 | Tara Oceans TARA_R110000822 (sample SAMEA4397666) | marine metagenome | biome: Polar Biome; feature: [SRF] surface water layer (ENVO:00010504); material: water (ENVO:00002006), including particulate matter (ENVO:01000060) such as... | depth 5 m | reverse complement strand
AACCTCTTCTTCATGGATTACGGTGTCCCCAATGCGGAATACCTGCCACAGCTCATCAATACCATCGTAGTTTCGATCAATTCGTAAGTATTCTTCACGGAATTGAACTTTCCTGCTAGAGCCTAACTCAAACCCAGCCCCGTAGGACTCAATAACCACATCATCGTGGCGATCTTGGCGTATTGAGCTGTAATCAACATCTGAACCAGTGTCTTCTACGTCGTCATCAACCTCGAAGCCCATAGCTCTGATCTCAGAGATAGTCCTCATGGATACTTGTGCTACATAACGTGCTGACTCAATACAAGTGTCCCCTTCAGAGATTCTCATCTCCTCAGGTGGTACATTAGTGATAACAGTCCTGTCTTCGCCCTTGACCTCTGTGATCTTGATAGTGCTTAGCTGTTCATCTTCTTGGAATAACTCAACTGAACCCTCGAAGTCGTCACCTAACTCAGCTAGCGTCATAGCTATCTGTTCTTCTGTCTGGTGTTCGTACTCTTTGGACTCAGGGGACGCTGACTCTCTAGTGGCTTTAACGTAGCCGACCTTGTTCATTAACCCGTCTTTGATCCAAGAGTAACCTATCTTGAAACCGGGGTTAGCGCGGTAGAATACCCAGTTAACGTACTCAGTCTCTTGCTGTGCTGCTTGAATATCATCTTCATCTTCTGGATCGAAGATCACTGCTTTATCAGAGCTGAAGAATATCTTAACTAGATAAGGCATGATTGACTCGACAGTCTCGTACACTTCTCGTGTAACGAACTGAGAGCGGCCTTCTACTTCATTACCGTACTTAGAGCCGTGGTAGTAATCGTTCAGCTTCTCTATACGCTCAGCTAGGATGCCATCATGCGCCCCAGTAGCCGCACCAGCTTCTTCCTGTAACCTTGAGAGTAATTCCTCATCAGTCATTATACAATTCCCCTTGACATTACAGGTAGTTTAACACCAGCGTATCTGTTATTAGCGTCTGACTCCACTTGAGTCTTAGCGTACTTGTGCCTTGATTGGAAGGCGTACCGTAGGGCTGACATAAGATCATCGTCTATAGCGTAAATAACACCATCAACCCTGTGGTACTGGTTCTTCTCTTCTATCGTCTGAGTGCAGGTATTGAATATCTTGAACTGTGAGTTCTGCATAGCTTGGTGCAGTGCATTGATACCTGGCTCTATCTTAATATCGCCTTTACCTTTAGAACCCGGAGCTGGGGGGTTCCTGAAGTGGTCTATGGTCATGTTAAGCCCTTGCGATCTGTACTGATCCGCTAGGGTTAGCCCTGATCCTTTCTCGTGTGACATACCATCGTGCGGCCACACACAAGGTATCCACTGCCCTCTGGCTTTAATAGCAGGGGCGTGTTGCTGTGCTGTTAGCCTGTTCTGGCGGTACTCAGCGTACTGATACACTGTGTCCGAGTCCCTGTCCCAAGCTAGCCACACCGCAGCTGTAGGGTGTTCCCACCCGAAATCAATACCACATATCTTAGGCCAATGCGAAGGTATCTCGAATGGCTCTACTAGTACATCATCATCAGGAACCATGAACACTGGCCCTGAGCCGAATATAGGCTTACCTGTACTTCTCATCAGTGCTTCAGCTGGGCTGTACTGGCTTAGCAGTTGCTCCTTGCGATCCTTATCAAGGTGCGGAGCATCATCCCATGTAGCTGACAGCAAGTACTGTCCTTTCTTTATATCATGCAGGAACTGATGAATAACCTTCGTCATGCCATCTTCTGGCGTAAAGGTCATCATTACTATCCCAGCAGTGGCCACCGTCCGTGTAATGCACTGAGTATAAATACCGGCAGCGGGCTGTTCATCAAGCCATATCCAATCCATTGGCCGCCCCATGAACTTAGTCTCGCCTTGCTCATAAGCCTTGAAGTCAAGTCTCGATACTCCATTAGCGTTCCCTGTGTAAGGATTGTAGTGCTGTACAAGTACCGTCTGAATAGCATTCGGAACCTGTGGCTTTCTAGTTGTATCCAGTATATCTTCTCTGGGTACGAATCCTGTGCCTTGTGAGTCCGGGTTCCCTGGAACTCCTAGGAGGTTCCCTTGCAGGATGTCCCTAGTAGTCTCGTTAGAGATACCGCAAGCCCAAGCATTAATAGGCTTCTCGAACTTATGCCCTTTGTATCCTTCTGGATACTTACCTGTAAGATGACAAGCTGTAATAGCTGCACCTGTAGTCGTCTTACCAATCTGATTCGCACACATAGCTAGTATCTGTGCAGCTGAGCTTGTGCAGTCCCTTAGCTCTGTCTGCCAAGGGTACGCGGTATCCCACCAGTACTTCAGCTTGTTGTACTTCTGGCGGTTATCCTGCTCTAGTAACAAAGCAAGTAACACTTCGTTCTGTTCAGGCGTTAACGGCGTCCCTTCCTTCATTTACTACCCTGTCGTAGCATCCGTAGTATCTCTTCCCTAGCGTTGAAATACTCAGGCTGTGTAGCCGTCTGTATATCCCCATCGAAGTTCTGATGTAGCTGTACATCCTGCTCTCTAAGGGCTGGGTGCGTATCAGCGGTAGGCCACTGCACTCCCCCGAACTGCTGTTGTAAGAATGCCCTCTGCTGTGCGTCCTCTGTACTTAACTGCTGGCCATCCCATATAGTAGGGATTAGCGTAGGTTGCCCTTGCATCCAGTTACCACTGCTATCCTTCTGTAGCCCATCAACTTGAGCTGTACGTACTGTTGAGACTGCACCGTCAGGCTGCATTAGCCCACCACCCTGGAATAGGTTCCTTAGGTGGTGCGTAGTAACAGCGTCATCCCGCTGTACTCGCTGCATTGCATCCCACTCTTCCTTAGTCATTTAACAGCCTGTAACGGCTGCATCAAAGCCCTGATCTCTTGCTGTATCTGCTCATCAGTCTTCTTAGTGTTATCATTAAGGTTGATGTTAGTCTCAACGGGCTTATCGTAACCAGCCCTCTGGAGATAGTCCTTAGCTGCATTCAAACGCACAGCTGGGGATACTGTTGTATCCTCCATGATCTCCTTAACGATACTCAGGGCAATAATAGCCCCTGCGCCTATACGATCATCAATACGTTGCTTGATGCACTCGAACAGCTCGAAGTACAGCTTACGGGCATTAGCCTTCCAGCCTCTACCAACAATACTGTACCCGGAGTCCTTGTAAGCGTCATCTCTAGAAGCTGTCCTGATGTACTCATCAATGAACTTCTGTTTCTTGTCGCTTAGGTCGTCGTAGTTCACTTAGCCTTGCCCTTTGGCTTGGATACCTCTGTGACGCGCTTATAGGACGTTACAGCCACTTCCGGCACTTCTAGCACCTCGGGTACTGCTTCGGGCTTAACAGCCTTAGAAACGCTCTCTAGGCTCTCAGGGATACCTGCGAATGTACTGAAGTCCCCTTTCTGCTCATGTACCTCTGAACCATCACCATGATCCAGGATGCACTTATCGAAATCAGAAGGATGAGTGAACTTATCCTGTGTAGCTACTAACTTGCCATCTTTATAGATAGCTACTAGCTTATTTCCACCGCGTTGTATTACAAGCATTCTAGTTCCTTTATGTAGTTCTGCATACCGTGATCTGAGAAGTCCCAGAGCAATCGTTTCCGACCTATATTGGTCAGTCTAACCGGGTGAGTCCCTAAGAACACTTGTGTAACTGGGTCATTCCCGTTTCTGTACATCGTAACCTTAGCGTTACTCGTGCTTCTAAAGGTCTTACCTTTGTAGAACACCTTAGGGCATCCAAAGGTAACAACCTCTTGTACTTCACACCGGAGCTGCTCTAGGAAGGCCCATAACGCTACTGCGATAGCCCCTCCCATTGAGTGTCCTACTAACACATAAGGCTTAGTGCTTAGCCCCTCTGCACGTAATTCATTTAGTACAGCCTCAGCCCCTCTAATGAACCCAGCCTGTCCTGCTGGTATCCCCTTGGCCTTCCAGGGCGTTATTCTTACATCTCGTACTATATCCCACTTATTCCTCAGGCACTCTGTAAAAGACTCCCCGTGACCTACCTCAGTACCTCTGAAGGCTATTAGCGTACACTCAGCGTAATTAACCTTGAAGAACTCTATCTCATTAACTGAGTGAGTACTGTTACTGTATGAGTGAATCACCCATCTAGCAAGGCTTGTGTGATCCATTACCGCTCCTTAAGTTCCCTATCGAAGTAGCTTTGTTTCTTTCTTTCGTTCTTGTAGTGCTGTTCAGGAGTTGGGCCTGGTTTCTTCCACCATGCATCTGGTTCGGGGTTTGTCAGCCTTGCCCCTTGGTTGAACTCCCACGAGGGTACATCGTACTGCTTTAGTGACCTCTGAAAGCGTTCATTAGCCTGTTCAGGTGTTATATCCTTCCATGTAGCGTACTTGTTAATTACGGAATCCCACTCCCTTTTATTGGTTGCGGAGTAAGCAGATCGTAGACGTATAGCGTATTCTGATAGCTCAGGTGACTCTTTGTGCGAGTACTCATGGCCCCATGTCTCAGGGGTTGCATAACTATCTACAGCCGCAACCTGTCCAGGCTTTAGTATGTAAGGCTCTAGCTTACCGCCCTCTTGTGGTATCCAATGCCTCTCATTCACTTCAGTATTGTTGTACTTACCAGCGTATAATAGCTCAGGGTCGCGAGCTGTGCTTCCCATGAATACAGCTGCGCTGGGGTCGTAATCCCTAGTGTAACCAAGTGGCCCGTCCCTACCCGCGTTCTCCATCTGGAACTCTATATCACCCATAGCTTCTTGTTGCTGCCTAGGGGTTTGGTTAAGTAACCCCTGTGGTTGTACTGGCTCTGCTAACAGCCCTGCTTTGAGTCTAGCTAGCTCTTCCTTAGTCAAGGGGGACTCCAGCATCCTCGTAGTACTTCCTGAGGACTTCATTAGGGTCTAGGTCATCTTCAGGGTCTTTGCACTTAAAGCAGTCGCAGTTCATGCCATGCAGGTCAGTGCTTTGATGTACGCTGGTCTTAGGGCTAAAGATAGCATCCCAGTTCTTTCTAAGAAGCTCTTGATTACCTACTTTCTGGAACTCTGACATTGTACCTCCGCTTTAGCGTTAACAGTAACATCCTGCGTGTACACATGGACTGAGCTTAGCGTACAAGCTGCTACCGTTAGAACTGCTAGTAAGCCTATTGAGCGTAATAAGAGCAAACGGTTCTCCATTAAGTACAGGTACTATAGTAAGTATCCGTTCCACCAGCAGGTTCACTTAGCGTATAGACTTAGCGTATCAGTTCCACTGCACTCTGTTAGCTTTCCATGAACCTGCTACTGCTCACATTAGCTAGAAGAAGACTAATGTTCACTAGTTAATACTTACACTTACTAATATATATAGTACTTAGACACCAAGAATCACGAATAGTTCAATTAATAATAGTAATTAAGTGAAATAACTACAAATAACCTCTAAAACCATCAGATTGCTTATGAGACCCTCGGGCATGTCAAGGGGTTAACCATAACTACTACAGTATCCAATCTTTGGGGGTGGCCCTTCGTATTCCTGTAGCTTATGGTATTCAGCTTCGCTATAACCTGGATGAATACATGTACTCATATGATAACAGTTATCATTCGCATTAGTATCTAGGCTGATTGATTGGGGGTTCGTGTATGTATATACATGCTGTTAACCTATACAGCTGTACACAGGTACAGTACTGGGTATCTATACAGTATCATCTTGATCTATAAGCAATTGCATAACCACCAGCTATAGTATCCTGGCTTTGCATAACCGGTGCTTATAGTACCTATGTCCCTCCTTATATACACATAAACGTAGCATGATCCAACCATTGGATGACCGTTCATCGGATAATTGTAATAACTACTGTACACCATCGGGCATTCTGCTACTATCTAGTCATACCAAACAAAGAGAGAACGATATGAGATACACAGCTAAACAATTACAGTCAGGGGAATACGCAGTGTGTTTCGGTAGAAAGTATTACCCACACTCGATAGGAACCAAGGAATACGCCACCATTGAAGCTCTCAAAATGACGGGACATTGGCATCAAGAACAATTGGACAAGTGCCAAGCTGGACTAGAAAAACTTGGAGCGGTATCGGATAGTGATCCTACCGGCTGGCTAGCCTAAACAACCATGCCACGGACGGCATCAATCAAAGAGAGAACGACATGGCTATAAAGAACACAAGTAAGACTCCCGGAGCTAGAAGGTCGGCAGAGATACGCCAACAATCGGCTGTCTTCAACTGGATAGCTAAACGCAAAGAAGCAGAGGCCGTAGGCGATACAGTTACAGCCGAACGGTGTAGGGCTAAAAGCAGAGCAATAATCCAGAATATGATGGGTAACAAGTAAACACTTTAAACCATGGCAGCAATCAAGGGGCACGACATGAACACTTTAAGAATAGCTAACAAAGACGGATTCAGATATGGCGAGACAGCTTATATCATAGGACATGAATTCGGCACTATATGCATTTCGTACGGTAACAATGAGCAGGAGGCATTAGACAACGCAGTAGATGACAATCTAATGGATTGCATGAAAATGTCCGATGACGATTACAAAGAGTACGATGACAACGGGTGGCACGATTCCTTTATAGTACTGGGCAACGCAAGCGAGCCATTTTGGTCTGAATACTTGTGGATTAAAACCCACGCCGAAGTTCACCCATACAAGTGATTATCAGACAGTCTACTAACGTGGGCTGTCGAGTAATCTAATCAAACCAATGAGGTACTACCAATGAAAGCAATACTGATTAAATACCTACCAGCAACTAACGCCCGCGACGCGCGCATTAAGGCAACAACTGAAAGCGGATCAATAACTGAAAGTAGAGACTACAATATAGAGCCACTCGATCAAGCCCAAGCTATAGCTGAACAATACTGTCAAAGCACTTGGGACGATATGGAAGTAACCGGCTTCGGTACATTACCCAACGGCGACTGGTGCGCCACCGTAGGTTGGCGCGTATAGGCCTTTTATCCTTCACCCTTGGGGTTTGCATAGGGTGAAGCTGTAAACGGCTTTAAAACGCAATACACGCCCTCACAGGGCCATAAAAGAGAGGTAATACAGATGAAACATTACGCGGTTACACTATTTGGTAATAGAACAGGCTCGACTATAGACAAAGACTACATGGTTGGAGAATGCAATACATACGCCGACGCACGCGCTTTGATTGACTCGAATGGCGGGTGGGGAAATGTGCGAGAGTTCAACACATACAGAGACGCAGTAGAGGCAAATGTCAGTTTTATACTCGAAATAAGAGCGGTGGGCTTATCTTGTGGGTGGGCGTAATGGTGAACAATGACCTGAAAGCCTGTATTGCACAAGTGGAGCGTACAAGTCGCTGCCTGGTTAATAGCCCACCGGCACAATACGGAGACATTAGAATACACAAAGACAAGATCGAGGGCCGACCATGCTACGCCGTTCAGGAATACAAGCAAGGAAAAGCCTTTGATTGTTGGTTAGATGTAACAAGTGAACCATTCGGGACACTTGAACAAGCAATGGCTTATTTGGAGCATTTAAGCGATTCTAGCAGTAACCAATAGGGTAACTAGGGGTAACCCCTTAGAACGCCTTAGAAGTGAACCACGGGCCTCGAATGGCCTTAAACTAAGCACTGGGAGTACGATATGTACGATTTAGAGTTAACGCAAGAATACAAGCTAATAATAAGAAAGCTCAGATACCAGCAAGAGACAAAGACCTACGCTGGTAAGTCAGCCCTAGAATTCGCCCGTGATTGCACTAAGGAAAGTACCATAGCGTTGATGTACGGATTAACCGAGGAGGCTGACTTGATAATGGATATTATGGATGCAGCTTTAACAGCGCACCAAGCGAGCAACTTATGATAATCATCCAGAGTGACTTTGATATAGCTAAGATACGAGAGGTGCGTGAGACTCGCAGCAATAACACTAAGAGCGTACGCGAGACTAGTATCATAATGTACGAGCGACCGCCCTGTGATAACTGCGAGAAGCGCACAGAATGCCGCGTACAGGCGATGGCGTGTAACTCCTTTGAACAGTACCTTGCAGTCAGGGCAAGCAGACGTAGAGGCTGGGAGACAGCTTCACGGTTACCCACTAAATACCAATACAAATAGGTGATGATATGAGAACGATCACAGCAGCAGTTAAAGCAGGTGAAATGCTAGGCGATTGTCAGCCAGAGCATAGAGCGGTAGCCATGCGCTATTTAGACCTAACAATAGCAGCAAGCGTACAGGACAAGGTTAGTATGCAAGCTGTTCTTGCAGCTTATAGTGTAGGCTTCCAGAGGGCTTGTAATGCTAGAAACAATAGACGATTAAGGGGTACTGTATGAACACACTAATCATTCTGATATTAAGCAGCACTGGGGCTAACATAGAGCGTATACAGGTTGATGAATGTCCACCTGATGCTATTATACAAGAGTTCGAGCAGTACTATAGCACTAGTGATTACCAGGTTTATGCTACCTGTGGTGTTGTAGCACCTGTTAAGGCTATAATGATCTGAATGTGTAGTTACTTATTGGTACATAGGAAAAGAAGATGCGCCTATTAGTACATAAGTATATTAATAGGTTATTAGACACCACGATTTAGATATAGTTCCTTTATTCGCTAATCTTTATCTTTTACGCTAAATGAAGCAAGTAATGAACTAATACAGACAACAGTTGTCGTACTATTAGGAGAACGTTATGAGTGAACAAGTGATACTATTATGGTTATTACCTAGTCTTTGCACTGCTGCGCTAGCCCTTTTGTACGCTAGGGTTCGTCTAGGCAAGCTAGAAGATGGCGCAACAGAGGATTGGTGGATGTGGTTCGTAGCGTCCGTGGTGTACCCTATTGGTGTACTGGTGCTAATCTTTAAGGTAGTATGGCCGTTCTTAATCAAAGAGCGTACGGTTAAATGTACGCTTAAATGTACGCTAACTAAGTGGAGAGCATTATGATGTGCGATAGATGCGCTGGTACAATGATACCAGTCTTAGGTGGGGATCACGCTTGCTGTACGGAGTGCGGTGAAATCCAAGAGATGATGGACTTGCGCTTTAGTTCATTACCGGAGCAAAGAGAGTACGAGGAGTGGAGTGATGCGGTTGAACTCGACTTTAGCTAGTGGTGAGTGCATTGATAACATAGCTTGTCCCGATTGTGGATCAAGCGATGCAAGACAGGTATTCCAGAAGCCTGATAAGATTGACTCTTATTGCTTTGCCTGTGATACCTACTTTCCACCAGAGGGGACAGAGTTGAAACAACCTATCAAAGATAAAGCTAAAGAAGACCTATCAGGGGTGCATAAACTACCTATTAGAGGTATCCCTGACCGTGGGCTGAGTGAAGAAGTATGTGAGCTGTACGGCGTACGCTCTGCGCTGAGTGAACAAGATGGCGTAACCTGTACAGCAACGTATTACCCTGATACTAAGCAAGGGGTTGTTACTGGTTACGAGAAGCGCAATATGCTAGACAAGGCATTCTGTAGCGTAGGTGATCGTAAGGGTGATGTGGAGTTATGGGGTACTCAGGTAGCTAAGAGCGGTGCAGGTAAGAAGCTCTTCATTACTGAAGGTAGATTGGATGCAATGAGTTTGTACCAAGTTATCTGCGATCAGACACCTGCGAAGTACAATCATCTTAAGCCTAGAGTGGTATCACTTACGCGGGGTGCTGCCTCAGCAGTCAAAGACCTAATGAATAACCGAGAGTTCATTCAGGCGTACAGTGAAGTGATACTGTGCTTTGATATGGACGCTGCTGGGGAGAAAGCTACTAAGGATGTCCTGAAGGTTTTTCCTGAGTTCAAAGTTGCCAAGCTTCCGCTGAAGGATGCGAACGCTTGCTTGTTAGCGGGTAGATTGTCTGAACTGTATCAGGCTACTGTATGGGATTCAGTACAGGTACGGCATGGTGAGGTTGTGGACATTCATGACTTCATAGAGAAAGCTATGCTGAAGCCAGAGATGGGACTTAGTTTCCCGTGGCCTACAGTTACTAGAGCCTGTTTCGGAATCAGACCGCACACCATCCATGTAGTAGGTGCTGCGCCTAAGATAGGCAAGACAGACCATGAGCATCAGCTTGTACACCACCTGGTTTACCACGAGGATCAGAAAGTAGGGATGTTCGACCTAGAGAACTCACCAGTTAAGACTGCTAAGAAGCTAGCCAGCAAAGAGGCTAAGAAGGACTTCACACGCCCTGACATAGAGTACGAGGATGATGAACTACGCAGTACCTTGATGGGGCTAGAGGGTAAGGTGCGCTTTTATGATCGTGGTGCTTCAAGGGATTGGGATGATATACGCATAGCTATGCAGGAGATGCACTTACTGGATGGTATCAATATCTTCATCATTGACCCATTAACAGCTTTAGTGTCAAGGTTCAGTTCATCAGAGGCTAATGATGCTTTGAACGCTATCTGTACGGATATGTCTGACTTCGTGAATTCGTACCCTGTTACATTGTTCTGTTACACGCACGTTAACCCGAAGCCCAAGAGTTCTAAGCCGCACGAGACAGGTGCTAAGGTGTACTCAAGTGAGTTCACAGGCTCAAGGGCAATGGAGAAGTGGTTCCATTACGGGCATGGCATCTCAAGGGATCGTACTGATGAATGCCCACCTGAAGACAAGAACGTATCACAGTTCTATATGTTATTCGATAGGGATTTCGGTCAGTCCTATAATTGTGATGTGTACTTTGATGAAGCAACAGTTACTTATCTTGAACCTAGTAGGAGATTCTAATGACACGAATACAGACGTACAAGTATGATCCAGAAGTTAGTAGAACAGGAGACTTCTTGAAGTGTATTGACACCCGACTAGGTGAAGACGGTATGACTTATATAAACTGTAAGCTGGGGTTGTGGAGTGTTGAAAGTAAAAACCCCATAATCACACTTAGGGAGGCATACCACTACTGGGAGCAATACGCCGATGATGGGGAATACCACTCAATAATAGGTGATGTATGAATTCTTCTGAAGAAAGTACGCAGTCTCTGAAAGAAGTACGCAGGTACAAGTGCAACGCCTGTGGTAAAGAGTACATCCGAGAATCACAGAAGAAGTGGATACCTAGTTACTGTGATGCTACGGATAAACCAGCAAGGTTGTACAGGGGTAGATGATGGATGTAGTAATAGACATAGAGACAGATGGTATTGATGCCACTAAGGTGCATTGCATGGTGGCTGGTGAAGTTAGCCTTACCTTGTATGATGAAATGCGGGCATTCTTTGGGGACTTAGAGCCTAGCGATAGTATTGTAGGACACAACTTCCAGAGATATGATAAACCTACGTTAGAGCGCATCCTTGGCATTCAGATCAAAGCACAGATCGTGGATACCTTAGCCCTGTCATGGTACTTGTACCCGGAGGCTGCTCGACATGGCCTCGCCGATTGGGGTGAGTACTTCGGTGTACCTAAGCCTGTTATTGATGACTGGGAGAACCTGAGTACAGAGGAGTACCTGCATCGCTGCAAAGAGGATGTGCGTATCAACACCCTGTTATGGGAGAAGATACAGGAGGACTTGCTGGCCTTGTACGGATCAGAAGAAGGGGTTCAGCATCTAATCAAATACCTTAGCTTTAAGATACAATGCGCTGAGCAGCAGGAGCATGACCGCTGGGCTGTTGATACCAAAGCCGCTACTACCCTATTAGA
>TARA_R110000822_G_scaffold82279_7_pt1 | contig 11710 bp, 1 predicted proteins | sample TARA_R110000822 | Tara Oceans TARA_R110000822 (sample SAMEA4397666) | marine metagenome | biome: Polar Biome; feature: [SRF] surface water layer (ENVO:00010504); material: water (ENVO:00002006), including particulate matter (ENVO:01000060) such as... | depth 5 m | reverse complement strand
AACCCCGCCGGCAGCAAACCCGGCGGTGGTCTTCGCCGCCCAGGCCCATGCGTCTTCGTCGTCGTCTGGCCCACCGTTGAACAGCGCATCGACAACCAGGGACGGGATGACCGTGACCCACAATTGATTTTTCAGATATTTTATTATCTGCGGAAGATTTCTAAAATCTGTCATTTTATACAGATCCGCCTGGACGTTGTAATACGCATTAAAAAACGTATAAAACATCGTGAACATCTTCTTGTATATCGGCCCCTGCTGGTTCTGAGAGAGATCACGGGCCAAGCCTGAGCCTTGCCCCCTGGCGACGATGCTGTCTGCATACGCCACAGAGTCTGGCACATTCATCCCCTCGCCCTGGGCCTTCCCATATGCACCAAGCCATGATGGGATCGACACAGCCATATCTAATTTTTGGATCCCCCAGAAGCTCGCAGCGACAAGGTCATCGTGCAGCCCCTTGACGCCAATCATCTTCTGGGCGTCCTTCACGTCACGGTTAAACGTGGCTCCACGGTTACGCATGAAAGATGAAAGCTCCATGACTTTCCGAGCGGCCAGGCTGCGGTCTCTAGCAAATTCCCACAGTCCCTTTGACGTATGCACTTCCCCGATTAGAACAATAGTCTGCGTAATGCCAAATGGCTGTTGCAGCATCGTCCTGATGGACAGCCCCATTTCGGCAATGGACGCCCCTGTCCTGGCATAACTGACAAGTTTTTCGAGTGGATCGATGGGGGTTTTGTCACCACCGGCAACCTCTTTAAGCCAATTGCCAAATTGCTGGTGGAACTCCAAACCTTTGGCAGATGCAACGGTTTCCCTGAATTGCCTGGATTCAATAATGCGATTTACATCAACAACGGCTTCGCGCAGTTCGATGTCTTTAATCACACCGTCCACATGGTTGAAGGCCACCGATATGTCTAACATTAATTTGCGCTCGTTGCCCCAGCCTTGGCGCTCGATTGTGCTGCCATGCTTCGTCGATGCCTTGGAGTGGCCGCCGGCCATAAGACCCTCCAGGGACGTCCTGGCTTCCATATCTTTCCGCCCGGCGTTAGATGTCCGTGGGTCGGCAACCAGTGGGTAATACCCGCCGGTGACGACACGGCCAGAAGGCGTGGTGTATGGCACAGCACTGACCTTTTTTGGCTTCACGCCGGTGACACGCTTTTCAACCGTGGAAAGACCTTCGGCAATCACATTGCCATTCTCATCAACCGTGTCTTCCCAGTAGCTGTCGATGTGTTTCCACATGGCCTCAACAACATTCCAATCCTTATCGGTCAGCGTCTTGAGAACGGCGTCGATTTGTGCCTCAGTATAGGTGTTTAGCATTACTTCCGCGTTGCCGGTGTTGCCCATGTTGAGAGCCACAGACAATGCACCAGATTTAGACAAAGACTGCCCAAACCCAGGGATCTCCCTCTTATGGTAGAAAGACATCAATTCTGCCTTGCTATAAACAGACAGGATTTCGTTCAGTTTTTCAGATGCCCTCATCCCACGGTCGAGATACTTGTCATCAGCGTCTTTGACCCTGCGGAACACGTTTTGTGTGACGTAGCCGCCCTCCTTGTAGCCGTCAAGCTCCAGGGACAGGCTGTTTATTTGCCTATGGTTGGCGATAAACTGTTTTCCCCAAGACCGAAGCCCCTGCATGAACCTGGCCTCGTCCGGCTCAGACAATTTTTGCGTGGCGTTCTCGTCAACACTCAGGCCAAGTTCGTCCAGGAACGCCATGAAGTCTTCGTTCGCACTCTTGCTGAACTTGCGGCCCTGGGCCATAACGCTGTTCACCGTCTCGAACAAACCCTCAAGCTCAGAAAACGTCATGTCCTGGTAATTGTCGTTTGACAGCGCCCGGTCTAATTCGGGGCTGATAGAAAAGGATGCCCCATATTTTTTTTCACTGTCAGCAACAAACGAATCAAACGCCTTGCCTTGCAGGGTTTTGATTCTTCCAGGCCCAGCTTTTTTGCCAAAGCTCACATTGGAGAGAAGGGTCTTGACCTGTGTTATGAAGTCAGGATGGACAGTCTTCGGGTTTATGATGTCGCGCTGCAATTTGCTAAGGGCAGTCGCCATCTTCGCAGATTTCTCGCCGGCAAGGCGGGCTTCCCGGTAAAGATGGAAATTCAGCAATTGGCGCTGCTTCGCTTCTGTCGCGGCCTGGAAGTCACCCTTCAGCGTGGCCGCCATAGATTGCTTGGCCGCCTTCATTTCTGCATTAAGAAACTTGTTCGGGGAGAGAACCTGGCCGACATTTTTCTTGGAAACAATGCGCTTCGCCGCAGCCTTCGCCATCTTGCTATCGACGGTTCTCGACTTGCCAGTTTCGGCGTTGTTTTTCTTGGCTTCTTTGAGAACCAGCCATTTTAATTCCTTGGCGATCAGTCTTGATTGGTTTTCAGAATGAACCCTGAGCAATGCTTCTTCGTGCATTGTCCCGTCAGTCATCATGTCGCCATGCTTGTCAAGCATACGATTCTGCGCCTCAGCTTTGGCGAATTGCTTCTGTGTCAGGAACTTCCCATTTTTGTCCTTGGGCATAGCCATAAATGATTTCAGCATTTCTGACCCAGATTCAAACCCGTACAGCCTGGCCGCGTCGTCTGGATGCATCCCGTCATCTACCAAAAGCCCCTTTGGCAAATATCGGAAGGTATTCTCATCATCCATGTCAGCGACGGCTTTTTTGTCTAGCTTGACGCCCCCATCTGGGAGAAAGGCTGGGATTGCGGCGCCAGACGGAAGTGTGTTCCTGCGAATTATGAACAGGGTTCTCCAGGTGTTGTCCTGGTCAAGCTCCTCCTCAATCTGTCCCGCAAGTTTTTTGGATTCAGCCTTCCACCACTTGGTGTTCTCGCGCTTGACGTCCTGCAATGTCCTGGCAACAAGCTCCGCCGTCTGGGATCCTTGCTCCCGCTCTTTCTCAAGAATGTATCTTTCGTATTGCTCTGGCGTTACACCGGCCATGTCGGCGTCGGCGAACATTGGCTCCATGCTTGCGAAGCCTCGCGCCTGGGAGATCTGCTCTTGACTAGCCATCATCCGATCCATGACCCCACGGATTTCGTCGTTAAGGTCAGCGCGTGGCAGCTTCCCGCCCAATTTATCGTAAATAACCGTCAACCAGGAACTGAACTTGGCAAACGCCGATAACAGCGCAACAGACGGCGCGTTGCCTTCTTTAAGGTAGGCTTCGTATGTTTCGGCCCATTTCTCGTGATGCTCAGTAGAAAACGCCTCTCCAGGGGCGACGCCAAGCCAGTCACGGACTGCTTGCATATCGTCGCGCAGGGACTGGTTGGCACTTGGGATCTGGGACAACTCAGACATCATCTCAAGATAAAGGTGACCCGATTCATGCAGGAACGTGGAAAGGTTTTCGGATTTAAAGAGATTGATAACAATTTCGTCCAGGTTCTTATTGAAGGTTATCGATCCCCTGGCCTCACTTTTATTGTCATCAACCTGGTTGAATTGGATGATGGTGTTGAGTGTGCTGTCATCGTTGACCGCTTCGCGCAAGAACTTGGAAAAGGCGGGCGCCGATTCCTTGGTTTCCTTGGGATTGTTCATGTATTCAGCAATGCCGTCAGCAAACAACTCACCTGGGTCAAGGCGATATCTGTCCATTGATTTGGCACTGCGGCCATATCGTTCGGAGACTTCTTTATCGCTCCCCCACAATTTTGGCCGGCGCTTCATGGATAAAAGTTTCAGATCCGACACAACCCCGTCGGGGAACCTGGCTAAATCCCTGTTCCTGGCTTCGTCCACGGTATTGCCACGATTTTTATTGTCAATCAGGTGGCCCGTCTCATGCGAGAAAGTTTTGCGACCGTTTTTTTCGTCGGCATTGAGCCATGCGATAAACTTCTTGGGAGAGCGGAAGAGCTTACGCCCTGCTGCGCGATAATCAATGAGAAGATACTGGTCAATAAGATTGCCACTTCCAGCTATTCCCCCAGAATATCTGCCTTGCACTTGACCGGCAGACCCAGCCCCCAGGCTGCTGCGGGTCTGCACCTTGCTCGCAATGGCAAATGCGACAGTGACTAGTTCTTCGTTGGAGAGGGCGACGTCTTTTCCGCCCGGCTCCCGGACACCGGCGACGAACTTGGCGACAAGTTTCCGTCCTTCTTCTGTCGCCGGATCGGAGGCGGGCAAGTTCTGGTTATTGTCACTATCCCCCCCGAAGAAGTCTCCTTGACCCCTGGCAAAGACTGTGCGGCTGTCTTGCTCGACATTTTGGTCTAATCCTTGATCTTGTAGGACGTCCGATACATCTTGGCTAATTCTTTGTACATTGCCGCCTGTTCCGGTGTTAATGCTAATCCCGCGCTTTTCGGCCGCCGCTTCCGCTGCGCCGGAGAAGTTTTGGCTGTCTGAGTTGATGCCATGATTTCTATATAACCTCTGTTCAAAGTACCAAAGTGCAGCTTGCATGGCGCTGGGGTCAATCCCAGCTTTCTCTGCCACATCGGTGACAAGTGCCTTTATCAGTGCGCGTTCGCTTAAACCTCGTGGTGCGCTCTTCGGTTCTTTATTTTCGGCTTCCTGCGCTGATACATCCTGCAAGCGACCGACCAACCGATTGTAGGTTTTTGTGAGCCAAAGGTCAACGGTAACGGCGCTCTGGTCAAAGCCGGTGGCGTTCTGCATGAACTCGCCAACCTTCGGCCCCATCATGGCGATGCCAGGATAAGTGGCCGTCAGGTTGGTTTCGCTTGCAAGATAGCTTTGCAGTTTGTCATTTTTTGGGTGGAACAGGCCGCTGTCACGCCGCATCTCAGCGATCTCGCGCCCGGTCTTAGGCGACCGAACCCACTCCAGTGCGCCCTCAAGGCCGTGCTGATCGATCAGGTGCTGCATTAGCTGTATGCCGGTCTTCTGGGCAGGGACGCCGAAGTTGACGCCGTTCCCTTTGTCCAGGGCGATCTTGCCGGTCTTGGTAAAGCCTTGCATGGCTAGGATGGCATTTTCCCAGTTCTGCTTGGGTTTCTGCTGTGGCGACGTAAGGGCTGCGAGTGTCAGAAAAAGATCACGATGCGCGGCGGCGCGGTTTGTTTTCTTGGGATCGAGTTCTGGAATTATATTTCTGGTAACAGCAATGGCCTGGGCGATGTCTTCGACATACCAGCCCTCCCCGCCATCCTGTTCAAGCTGCTGATTCTTAAATTCTCGCAGCATATCTGCTGAAACAATCTTAAAGTCTGCCGGGTCGCTGGGGTCAAGAGCGCGGCCATACTTTTCCATGTGGCGTTCAGTCAGCGCCGTGGCTAGATCCCAATTGAGAACGCGACCGTGCGGCCCCGTCCCTTCCAGCTTTAATGGGCGACTCTGAATTGGCACTGCACTCTGATACAATATCCGCTCATCATTAGGGTCGAAGGTGCCACGATTGAAGACGGATTTGATCTGGGTTGGCTCGAGGACAACAAATTCCTGATGCCCTGTATCCTTGGTGACGATGATCCCGTCGTAGCCATCCTCGAGCAGCTTGGCGCGGGCTTCGTCTGAGATCAAAAAAGGAAACTCTGGCCCATAAACGGTGCGGGCAAACTCCCTAGATGTGTCGTCGTCTATAATGAATGGCGACTGGATGCTGGCGTAGACGGGCAGGACGTTGGTGCCGTCTTTATACTTGTAGCCCCCGCCCACATTGGCGTCGGGGAAGCCCCCCACTCTGTGGGCAGCGGGGATGTTCGCGGGATCGGGGGACAGCCAGATGCCCCGGCCACTGTCGTTAGGATCGACTTCTGGGCCGGTCTCTGAGAACACGCCGAGATTTGGGCCGCCAGGGATGAACTCGTCGATGTCTGCCGGTGTGATGTGGTACAGCGGCATCGGTTGCCCGTCTTCAGTCAGCGCCTTGCTGTTGCGGAACCACGCCTTGAACGCCCTGGTTTCGATGTCCAACTCACTCTGATACAGGATACGGGGGTCGTTCTGGTCGAAGGTGCCACGGTTGTCTACGGATTTGATCTGAGTTGGCTCGAAGGCGTTCCATGTCACCCCACCAGTCTCGTAGGCTTTCATGCCGTCAAACCCGGCGGCCTTCACAGCTTCCATAAATTTTGGTTCAGACGCAGACCATTCGTGGGCATTGCCCTCATAGTCTTCAGAAAATCCTATCTGGGCAGCGGTGATGCTTGTGCCGTTCTCTGCATTGACGGCGGCAAGAAACTCACCGACGCTTGTCGTCTCAGAAAGGTCAAGGCTTTCAGGAATGGAAAATGGGTTTTTGATTGATAGATATGTTTTGATGATTTGCGGGCTGCCACCTGGCCCGGTTCCGTCCTGGTATCCCTCTGCCGTGGCTTTGTCTTCGGCAAACCATGACCCGAAATCCATAGTGTCGAATCTATCAAAGGTGTTTGCCGTCCCGTGATAAACCTCTGTCGGCCCATCTTCAGTCTTCACCTTGCTATCGCCGAACCAACTATCAAACGCCGCCGTCCCTGGCTGGAACAGAACTTGCGCATCTTGCGCCTCGCCAGAGAATAGCTCCCGCGCTTCTTCGGCATGGTCATAGTCTAGCGGGATGACCTTGGTGACCGTGACTGGCGAGGATTCTTTATACTGGCCGACGAAGGTCTTGCTGCGAGACGCATCGTGCTTACCAGCGCCTTCATGCTCCAGGATAACAGGGATTTGGAGGATGCCAGCATCGGCAAACGCTTGCATACGATGGCGGCCTTCGTGATCGACAACCTTGCCGTCGTCTGACACGCGAAGATACATTGCGCTATCGGGGAGATCATCGACATCTAGAGTGCGGCTTTCGCGCCTTATGTCTTCGGGGGTTATTTCGCCATCCGGCGTGGTCGTCGCCGCAATGAAGTCCCTTGGATTTATAAACGCTATGCTGCGCTTGGACGTGTCGTCCTCGTGGGCATAGGCAGATTTACTAAACTCCCTGTCAAAGCGATTCGGGGTATACAGCGCCACACCGTCGCCACGGAAGACAATTCCTTCTCGTATGGACAACTGCTCCAGGGTAAGCCCGGCGATGGGGCTTTTCTGCAAATTCTCAATCTGGGCCTTGATGCTGCGAGTGTCCTGGGACAAGTCAATATCGTTGCGCCCCATGTATTCTAATAGGTCTGCAACAGCCTCAGCCTCTGCCAGGGCGTCGGCATCCTGCTCCGCTATGGAATAGGTCGGGTTGCCCCCTAATTCGTCCCCTATGGCCGCTAAGAGGGTGTTGATATCCGCTCCCTCTTCCAAGTAGCCGGCCTCCACCGCCGCCTCACGCACATAATCGGGCATTAGATCCAGGATATTGTCTGGGGTTGTCCCACCCAGAAGATCCCCACCGACGTCTTCTGGCGTATTCTGCAACAGCTTCTTAATAAATGGGTTAGATTTTTGCCATGCCGCCAGGTCGTCGCGGTTGAGTTCCCCGTCCTTATCAATAATCCCACCGCGCTGGGCAATAAATTCAAGAAGGGACTGGCCCAGAGCCTTCTGGTCTGGCTTGCCGGATGCCCGCTTCGCCCGCTCGATCATGTAATCCTGGGCGTCTGGCGTATAGCTCGTGTAAAATTCTGGCAGTTGCTTCTTGATCGACGGCATAAACCGTTCGGCAATCTTGATAGGATCAACGCCAGCCTTTTGGCCGAAGATATTAAACGTGGCAGCCATCTGTGCGGCCTTTGGCCCGGCGTCGGCATCTGTCGCGCCGGCAGCTATCAATTGGTCATAAACGTCTTTGAAGATCTGGTCTTCTGGGTTGACCTGTTCCGCAGCCGCCAGCACTTCCGCTTCAGTCGGCGGGCCGCCAAATTCTTCTATAAGACCTTCTATTTCGGTCTCTTCTTGCTCGCTCATCTGACCGGCGGCAAAGCTCGTGTGCGGCGCTATCTTTTCGATGGTCTCTTGCGGCAATGACCAGAACTGCTCTGGCGTTATTGTTGCGGGGATATCAGCCTCCGCTGCCTCTTGAATCTCGTCGGCTCCGGCCAGGTCGAAGGCTGAGTCGTCTTCCTGGAGCAAAATCTGGACGCCTTTGCCGCTGATTTCGACATCGGTGATGCCGTTCCCACGCATATATTGCCCCTGGGCGTCAGCATACAAAGCGGGCGCTGTTTTCCGCAAATTGGTATCCTGGTTATTGATATCGAGGATGGTCTTCGTGCGCTTCTTCGCTCTCAGGCGATCACGCGCAAACCTTCCGCCACCCAGGGCTGTCTGCATCAGGCCACCGACAGCACCGCCAACACCGCCTTCGTAGAGAACGCCATCGCCAAGGGCAGCCCCGACAACGCCTTTTTCCTTGTCCCTGCCATACGCAAACAACGCTGACAGGTTTTGCAGCACCTGCTCGATTATTTCCTGCGATCCTTCCGACCCGGCGGAGGATAAAATTCTGTAAATGTTGCTCGTCATTGCTGCTGGGATTTTGTTTAGGAGCAAATCTAGCCCATACTTTTCAGTTATCGCAGTGATCGCGCCGCCGGCAACTGTTGCCAGGTCACCGCCAGGGGTGTTTTTTGCGCCAGCTTCTTCGACCATACCGGACGCTATATCCACGCCCTGCCCGAAAAGTGATGTCAGGAAAGGCGCCGCAGACTTGCCACGGGTGGCGATTGCCAACGCTATTTGGGCCGCCATCTGCCCCACCCCGGCTAGTGTATCCGTCCCGAAGTCACTATTCTCTGGGCCGACAGCATCGCCGATTTTCTTTATCTCGTCTGACCCAGAATGGAAGACCCCGCTTGGTGTAAGCCACCAAGGAAGCTCAGGCGCACCAGTTTTTTCCCCATACTCTTTTCCCATAGCAAGAAGAACGGGATAAGAAATCAGGTTTGTCGCAACGTCATAAGTGTCAGCAAGCCCCCCAGGGACAGCAGCAACAAACTGTGTCGCGCCCTTGGGAATTGCCCTCAGATAATCCTCTGGACGGGCAGCAAATTCACTGCCCATTTTGGTGGCGGATTTACCGGCCCAGTCTAGCCCAGCCCAGATAAGCTCGATCAGCCGTAAATTTTCAACATCATCATGGGCGGCTTCGATATTGTTGTTTTTGCTGACGAAGGCTTTCGTCACTGGGGCATCCGTTAGCGCCCCCTTAATCTCTTGTGCGCGGGCAATGGCCCCAGCTTCCTTCGGGTCATGCTCAATAGCCGATTTCGGCAGACCAGTTTTCTTGGCAATCCCGTCGATCTTGATAACGGTCGCCGGGTCTTTCTTGACCGCGTTTCTGATTTTGGGGTTCAGGGAAGAGTCATGGCGATTTTGTATTAGGGAATCGGCCGCCGTCCCATAATCAAAGGAGCCTGGGCTGGTGATCTCCACCGCCACAGCAGCCTCTTCTTCCTTACGCTTTTTCAATAAGTCGCTTGCAGATTCGCCGTAATCAAACTGTTCCATTATTTACCACTCGTGGTTTTGGGCTTGGCAGTAGATTTTGGGTTTTTAGCCCACAAGTCCTGGATATTTTGGATTGTCATCTCAAGATTTGAGTTTTTATTGATGGCGTCGAATATGGGCTGGAGTTCATCGACCGGCACACCTGAAGCCTTGCCGATATTGACTTTCTGGCTGCCTTCATCCTCGATTTTAAATGTTCCATCACTCTCCATGCCACGGAACTCGAACTTCCGGCCATCGGGGTCATACGAGAACCCGCCGTCCTCAAATTCTCCTGACAAAAACATACCCGAAAGCGCCGTGTCTATTTCCTGGCGAGTGATCGGCTTGCCGGCTTCGTATGCCGTGTCCACCATCCCTCTGATAACGCCGTATATCTTGTTTGCCTTAGCACTGTCTTTGTTGCTGGCGGATTGACCGTAACCGATATCAGCCTCGTTCATGTACTCTTTCGCCAGCTTGTCAGCCATTGTGTAGCTGGCAAGTTTTGCTTTCGACTTTTCGTCTTCTTTACTGATGGTGCTTTGCATACGCAGCCAATAGTTATAGTCGTCCTCTTCCAGTTTCCCAACTTCATTTGTCAGGTCATATTCTAGGAACTTCTTTCTGTTATCCTGGAACATTCTGTGAAGGCGGTTGGAATCTGCTGGCATTGTCTGGGACGCAAAGCCGGCGCCCGTCTGCGCTCGCTTCTTTTCAAAAGCCCGCATCGATGAAATCGTGGTGCCGTCAACCGACGCCAACTGCTCTGGCGCCAGGTCGTCCACACTTCCACCCTCCATAACTATCTTCCAGGACTCGCGCTTTTTCTCTTTCCTGTTGGTATCTGCAATGCGTCTCTGGTCAGCGAAGTTATTTCTGATGCGGGTGACGGCGGCGTCTGACACGTCCACGTTTTTGATATCCCCGGCCCTCTTTATCGCCTCGGTTTCCGTGATGTTTTTGGTGTTTAGGATAATTCTGGTCTCAGCGCGAGATTCTTCTTTGACAGACGAAGTTTTTATGGAAGACTGGATAGCCTCGAAATCATCCCCATCGATCGACCCGTTCTTCTTGCCTTCTTCAAAGATTTTTCTGGCATAGGCTGTATCGCCCAAACTAAGCGCACGTTTAATTCTCCCGATATTCATGGCACTTATTTTGTCTTGCACGACGCTGTCTGTTTCTTCCTTGGTGCGCTGGAGGCGCTTGCCAATCAATTCTTCGCTACTGTTGATCGCCTTTACGCCGTCCCCGTACAATCCCTCATTTTTATAGTCGCCCTGGACAGCAGCAGAATAGGAATCGGCACGAGACGTCGCCGAAGCGATTATGTGCTGTGTTCTTTCTTTCCGCTCGTACTCAGTCGCGGAATCAAACCCGTTATTGCTTTGCTTGAGCGTAAACAGCTTCATTCTGGCGGCGTCAGTCTTTGTCAGGCCGTCCATGCTCATCTTGGCGATGTGGGCAGCCATATTGTCTTTGTATTCTTTGGCAGCGCCTTCGGCGTTGCCCAGCTTTTTGTCGCCGTACAGGAGCTTCTGCTTTGAAGCCTCCGTATTGAAAGCGCCTTCAAGCTCCATCTTCTTGATCGTGGATTTTTCTTCCCGCTCTTGTTGGGCAATGTTGGCTAGATCCACGCCAAATTTAGAGATGTCCTTCCCCGCCTGGAGCAGAGCTTTGCCGCCTCCACCGAACATATCCTGATCGACCTGGAATTTTTGGTACGGGGTCTTCGCTGCTTGTGACGTGGCAGCGCCTATTTTCTGAGCGCCCTGGCCCGAAGGTGTGAGTATGCTTCCCATCTATCAGGCTCCTTTGGGGGAAGTTGTGGGGGCAGTTGTGGAACCTGCCCCTCCAGCCCATTTATAGCCGGCAGATTTGCCAGCTTTGAATACGTTCCCAGCGCCTGACAGCAATGTGCCGCCGGCAGCCAGCCCAGCGTTCTGGGCTGAAGCCTTCAGCCCGTACAGGCCAGCCTGGGCGACAAAATTGTCACCCTGGATAAGCGCACGGCGCTCTTCGGCGGCCGTATTTTCTTCGATCTTTTTAAGATCAAGGGCGCCGGCCTCTGCTATATCAGCCAGCAAATCAACATTGGTTGACCCTGGGTCATCGATCAGAAACCCTAGTGCCGCCTGGTCACCCTTGACAGAGCCTTTTGACTGGGCAATCCGATCTCGATGCTCTTCCTTGTCGCGTTTACCGCGATCACGGACATCCGCAGCATTTTGCTGGGCGATAATTGAATTGTTGTATGCGACCTGCTGCTGATACTTGGCTTGCGCCTTCGCTGATTGCGCTTGCTGGTATGAACTGGCCGTTGCTACCGCCACCCCCACAG
>TARA_R110000822_G_scaffold89105_3_pt1 | contig 11724 bp, 2 predicted proteins | sample TARA_R110000822 | Tara Oceans TARA_R110000822 (sample SAMEA4397666) | marine metagenome | biome: Polar Biome; feature: [SRF] surface water layer (ENVO:00010504); material: water (ENVO:00002006), including particulate matter (ENVO:01000060) such as... | depth 5 m | reverse complement strand
AGGCACTGTTGGGAATTCAGGCGGAGGCCTTTCGTTTACCCCTGACGCGACACTTAATGCAGCAGGCGAAAAAGTTGCAGGCGACAAACTCACAGGTGATGCCGCTGCTGCAAAAATCAATGAGCTTGCAGCCGCGAAAGATCTTAAAACCGCGCAAGATCTTAAAACCGCGAGCGACTTGGCAAAAGTAGCAGAGACCGCAGAAGTAGCAACCGTAGCTGGGGAAACAGTAGCCGTAGCCGAGGCTGGAGTTGTAGCTGCCGAGGGAGTTGTAGCTGCCGAGGCTGCCACCGCCACTGCCGCAGCCTCAGGCACAGGCACCGCCGCCACTCTTGGCGCAATCGCTGCACCCATTGCTATAGGTTTGGGTGTTGCATTTCTTCTTTCTGAATTATTTGACTAGGTACTAACGATGGCTATTAATAATTATGGTGGTTTTGCTGACGGCTTCAAAGATGGCTTCGGGTTAGTCAACGATGTGATTGATCGCAAGAACAAGCAAAATAACGTAGAGGACGCGGCTAAAACTCAGAGGACCCAGTTTGGCTTGACTCTGGATCAGAAAAAAGCAGAGGCAAAAGCCACCGCTGCTTTTCAAGCAGAAAAACTTGGATTCATGCAGGATGAGAAAACAAGGGCCACCCAGCGCGGGTTAATTCAAGATGAAACAGCGAAGATATCAGCAGGCACTGCGCGCATAAAGGCCAAAACTGCCGCAGAAATAGAAGCCGACCGGACAGATCCAGATAGCAATGCGTATCAGTTAGAGGTAGCCAAGCTAGCAGGATCTAAAGAAAAAAACAAAGAAGATATAAGAGTAAACAAAGTCAACGTGAAAAATCAGCACAACCAAGACTCAGCGGTTCGCATCAATAACCTGCTTACAAACATATACGATAGTAAGGGCATCTATTCTGATGCGCTTTATGACGAAACCATGGAAGCTATTAAGCTTAATGAAGGCTCTGACTTTTCGGTAAATTACCTTGGCTCAAATGAGGCAAAGGAGGATGTGGCAGTTTTAGACGCTTTTATTCAGGGCATGTCTGCCGGTGGGGAGGTAGAGGCAAACCCTGAGGTTCTTAGCGCATTCGACAATGTACTAAATCTAAAGCAGGGGGTGAACTTAGGTCAGGTAATCGACCAAGAATTTGTAAACGCGCCGCTAGCCATGCGAGCAGGTGGAGAGTTCGGTGACTATAAAATTGTAAGTCAGGGATTGTTTTCGCTAGGGAATATGACTCCTGCGCCAGTTAATGGTGCAGTGCAGCCTGCTGCTATTGGCGGCACCTTATACGTACTGACTGAAAACTCAAAAGGCGAAAAGGTCCCTTATTTTCCGCCGTTAACGTCTGGTCGAAGCATGGCGAATGGCGCACCACTGACTATTAAATTGGACGATGCTTTTGCGGCAGTAGCTGGCAAGGCTTACATGGTTCAGCAAGTAACAGACGCGCTCACACCCGTTGTTGAGCGGGCCAACATAAAGGGAAATTACGGCGCAAGTGATGGGTCTAACGGGGTCACTGCTTGGAACAAGGCAGTTAACGATCGCTTGGCTACAAACATCAAAGGCTTGCAAGGAGGCAGCACCAACATATTTGTGGGTTCAGATAGAGGACTGACCAATGAGCAACAACTCCAACCTGCGGAACTAGATAAGATGCGAGAGCGTATTGCCAAACAGATGGTGTATGGCAAGCGCAAGATGCCAGAGCAGAAATTCGTTGAGGAATGGCTGGCAGCAGAGGAGAGCGCGTTAAAAGGATTTAGAGTTAAAGGCACTAAGGGTAGAGCTGAAAAGACGCTAGGAGAAATCATTCCACCTAATGCGTGGAATCCGCAGCTAATATCTGCGCTTTCTACCCAAATAGGTGACGGCGAGCCGGATGCAGATGGAGCCGCCACTAGCAAGCTGGTTGACCCCGCCGAGTTTCTAAAGCAAATGAAACTTCTCAATCTAAAATCCGCAATGGAGTTTTAAATGCCAATTAATTCTGTTAAGACTCAGGACGATGATGCCTATTATGAAGAATTGTATGGCGAAAGCGACACCTCGCCCAAGACATACAATCAGGCTGATCCAGAGCCTGAATCTGGTAATTTTGTGCGCGGACTTAATGCTGGTTTGGATCGAGCTCAGGCTCTAGGTGGCGGTTTAAAAGCGGCAGTTGGCTCTCTTGTTGGGCAAGATGACTGGGTCACTTCTGGCATGGAGGACTATGTCCGAAACATGGAGGAGGCTGAAGAGTATGATGGAGATGTAATGAGCGTTACGGACATTGGGTCTCTTAAAGATGCTTCAGCATGGATGGCTTATACGCTAGGCACATTAGTGCCTGATGTAGTCGGCGCTGTAGCATTAGGCGGTGTTGGTGGCGCGATTGCAAAAACGGCAGTAAAGAAAGGCGCTCAAAAATTCGCCGAAGAAAAAGTAGAGAATGCCGCGCAGGATATATTACGAGCTGGCGTAGAGAAAGATGCTGCCGAATACGTAGCCGAGTTTATGAGTACAGCGGTAGTCAAAGACCAAATTAATAAAGCAGGTGTTAAGACTGCGATTGGAACCTCTGCTACATATAGCGGACTACAAGGAACCGGCGGATCATTTGCAAGAACGCTCCAAGAGACCGGCGTTGAAGCGCCACTCACTGCGCTAGGCGTTGGTATCGTAACGGGTGGTTTAGAGGCAGCTCCGTTTAGCAAAGCCTTTGACGCTATGTTCCCGTCCAACATGAAAAAAGATTTCCAAGAATACATTGCCGCTGGCCTAACTGAAAAAGGCACATGGGCAACCCAAGCGGCAAAGGATGCCTATGCTATCGGCGCACTAAGTGTTGGCACTGAAATATTGCAGCATATCGTGGAGGAAGAGGCCTTAGTCTGGGTTAATAATAATTTTTCTGAAAAAGAAGCCATAAAGTATTCTCGTTTAATTACGAATGAACAAAAAAGAAACGAACTAATTAATGCTGGTGCTAGCGGACTTCTATTGGGATCTGTGATTTCAGCAGGTACTGTGACTGGGAAGACACTCACCGGCCAGTATAACCAGCAATATAATTTTGGCGATCAGGCCGACTCTGTTCGCACTCAATCCGCAAATGATCCAGACCTTCGCCTCAAGGTTATTTCTATTCTAGATCGTTACGAGGCGGCTTCCGAATCAGGCCAGATGTTAAATGGCCAGCCTATTAATGTTCAGGAATCCGATGTTAGCGATGCCGATTTCTTGGCCGGAGAGACTCTGCCCCAAGACGTAGAGGCAGACGCTACCAACTTGGTTGACTATGACGGCACACAGATAGATGTCCCGAACGATCAGCCGCCTAACCTCTCTACGGAGCAAGGTGGAGTTTCTGTTGATTCTTTACCTGCGACAGGCAGATCACCGGAAGCCGACATAGTTGAGGACTTTGAGTCTGCACCAGCTTTTGGAGCTACACTAGTAGCCGATGGAACTAGGGACGCGGGGCCAGCACATACGTGGGACGCTGAACTTTCCCCTTCAGACAAACCTTTAGGAGACCAGTTAATTCAGTTGTCGGCATCAGCCATGACCATAGAGGCTCAAGATCCTGATAACACTGAAGTTGTTGTTGAGGCCATTGACCAAGATGATATCAATCGGTTGTTTGAGCGCAACAATACATTAAAGGTTCGGCAGAGCAAAGATGATGTCGAAGGCCTAAATCTTCCGACCGTTGACGAGGCTTACAGGGAGAACGCGCCAGCGGTTACTAATACCATAGGCGGCATTATGTCCGACCTTTCAGCGGCAGGTGTTCCCACTAGCTTTATGGATGCGATCACTGGCATCTACGTCCACAAAGAGTCTCAGGTAGATGCGCCTGCACTTACAGGCAGTGGATCTTTCGGTATTTCAATTAATGAAGACTTAATTAATGGGGCCATGACTGACTCCGCGCAACTTAGTGAGCTAGGCTGGAGTATGACCCATGAGGTTTATCACGCCGCTGACTTTAGTATGGGGTTAAGTGACAAAGACCCTCAGTTTGGTATTACCGTTGATAATGATGCGACTGCCCCTTCTGTAGTAATGGGTGACATCATGCAGGAGCTTTACAATAACTGGGCTGGGGACTCTGAGTTAGGCGCTCGATTTGATTATCCGTTTAATGACCTCAGTCGTGATATTAATGATTTAGATAAAGATAACTCCGGCCTCAACAAAACTTATAGAGAGGAGGTGTTTGCTCAACTGGGCGCTCTATTTCACTCGAACCCAAAACAGCTACAAGAGCAGGCTCCCTTAGCGTATACTTTTATCAAGAATATACGAGACGCACACCTGCAAACGGCCAGAGCGCCAGAGGCAAATAATGCAAACAACAATAGTCAAACAGAAGCCCCTTCCACCGAATCTCCAAGCGTATCAGGACAAGTTCGGCCACCGGCAGTCACCGGAGGCGTCGAGGGCGCACTCACTGGAGCAGCTAGACCAGATGGCGAAGACAGCTCTGGAAGCGGGAGACCCGATACCGCAGTGGAGGGATCGCAGCAAGACACGACTGAACAACGTCAACGACCAGCGGTACAAGAATCTAGTTTAGAGGCGTCCGACCCAGACCGCACTCCGGTAGTCCTCAAGGCTACCGATAAAAAACCTACCTTTAAGAAGGCCGAGAACTACGATAACTCTGGCAATTACATTGTCACTTTCGCAGATGGTGATCGCTACACACTTTATTTTGACGATGACGCCAAGGAAGCCGGTGACGAGGTTTACTTCACCTCAGAAGACGGAAAGATCCCTGCGTTAGATGGAATGCTTGGCGAAAGCAGACTGGAAACTATTGAGATGCTCCAGCAGCATCGTCAGGACTTAATTGACGCCGGAGAAAACACTTACAACACTCCGCTCGACTCTGAAGTAAGCATGGATACAGCGGTAGCAGCTCTTGAGTTTATAGATGCAGAGGGTGAGGTATCAGTGCAAAGGTTGCGCCAGAAGTTCAAGCGCCTAGAAGATAACCAGTTTAATGCCATGATCGATTCTATTCTTAATGGAGAAGATTCGGAGACGGTCAGAAATGGCGACACGTTATCAAGCCAAGAGTATCTTGATGAGAAGGCTTACGATTCGGACATAGATGACCTTAGCTTTATCAAGAAGGGTGGAGAGTATCTTCTAGAGGAATCTAAAGGTGAACTTCCAGATAAGAAGTCTGTTCCAGTTAAAAACATTACAGCAAAGACTGATTCAGCAGATCATCTTAGCCGTGTCGATTCGATTGTAGCCAATCATCCTAATGCACTGGCCAGCCCAGAAGCATGGAGAGCCTTCGAGAGAGAGCTAACACGCAGTAACACCACTATTGCACCTCCTTATGCGCTCATCGAGCTATTTAATAACCCTGACATGTGGGCCAAGAAGCATTCAAGCCTGACACCTCAGCAACTTGAAGCGGCTGACCGTGGTCTTGCGACAGCCCAGAGAATGGGTGATCTTTACCAGTCAGGAGCTGCTGATGCAGAAGCCACGGGCAAGCTATTGCTTTGGGGTTTGATGTCGAGAATGCTTACGGCAAGCGCACAGGAAGCTGGGTTTGTTGACCTTCTTACCAACAGTACTTCTGTTACGGATTTGATTAACAAGGCACTGACAGGATCCTTTACCGACCAAACTGCCACTCGCATGGTAGAAGTTCCCAAGACCAAGAAAAAGCCCAAGCACATGGCGAAGAAAACCATGAATGCAGACATAGCTGAGTGGCGAGACTTCGTCCAGAAAGCTATTCCTAAGGGTTCGTTCGGTCGATCAGGTACATCAAATGCTAATGACTTCGGTGCCTTAATGCTGAAACTGTCGGCGCTTGATGATGAGGGCGTTTCAAAGCTTCAGCGTCTACATAATCTTATGGCGGATAGAGCAGTCCCGACTGCGCAAGTTAGACGGCAGTTCCAAGCCATGGTTCAGGGTTCTGGAATAGATAACAAAGTATTCTCGTTTGCCCAGCTAATGATTGGCAGAGATGACGTTGTTATTCTTGATCGAATCCAGCTCAACTCTATGTGGGATGCAGAGCGTTACGGCAAGAATATCTATGACGATATTTCGTTAGAGTTTGGCGGGTTACATGGCGCTGCTAGATACGAAGTAATCGAGAACGCGCTGCAAACAAAAATTAAAGATTTGTACACCAGCCTAGGCCGACCAGCAGATGCGTCAGTAGGTCGCTATCACTGGGAGAGCTGGGTTAGAGACTCAGGGCAGATAGTCGCACACCCTACAATGCAAGGTCTAGAAAAGGACATTAAGGGTGATAAAAATCCCTATGCATTCTTAGGCGCACCTGAAGGAAAGTTGAACACCTACGCATACTCAGCCATATATGGGAGAGACGACCAAGGTACTCCGTACTATGTGTACCCCGACTCCAAAGGCACCTTCCACAGATTTAATTTAGGCAAGTGGGAAGCGTTTAAAAAAGAGATTAAAAAACCCACAAATGGTATAGTGAATAAAGATTTTAAAGTAAGTGAATTTGATAAAGGAATACCATGGTATGAATCAGATCAAGTCAACAGACAAAAGCTCGACGATCTCGTCGAATCTTACGCAGAAAGAAAGGCGACTGAAAACGAATACAGTTCTGAAAGAGCTGTTACAAGTAGTGCCACCGATGGCACCGGACTTGCCGACAGACGAAAGCAAGTCTACCGAAGCCTTCGTAGTGCCGCGACACCTGATAGCGGGAGTGGCGGAACTCAAGGAGATACATCCAGACGCTTCAGAAGAAAGACTGGCAAACCTTCTCAAGTACTCGTAGCAGGGCAGAAAGTATCTGGTTATAAGCGAGAGCTTGAGACCTCGGCCAAAGCCGCACTTCAAGAAGTAGAAAGCTTCAACGGCACAGTGATTGAACTGGCCTCAAACAAGACTAACGCAAAACTATTCGCAAGCAAAATTCAGGCCGGAAAGGATGCAAGTCCTTACGGCGCGGCAGTTTATGTGTACGCCGAATCAGACTACCAGAACATGAAAATGTTTATGACTGAGGATGGTTCAGCAGGCATTGCGATTGAAAATGGCGACACCATTGTCTCGCTTTATAATACCGGCACTCACAAGAACGTAACATTTTCTCTAGCTTCCCTCGCTGTTGAGGAGGGTGGCATTTACTCCGATGCATTCGACACTCAATTACCTGCCATATATCAACACGTTGGGTTCAAGGTTATCTCCCGCCTAAAGTGGAATGATAAAAAGGCTCCTGAGGATTGGGATAAAGAGCAGTTTCAAGACTTCAACAAGGGTGAGCCTGACGTTGTATTTATGGTTGCCGAGCCTGATTACTTCGGCCCTTACTCAAAAGATGTCGGCTACTATGTAGACACCTACGAAGAGGGCATGCGCTCCATTCGTGAGACTCGCAGACCTGAGCAAGAAAGAATATCTCCCAAGTTAAAGCAAGCGGTGCAGGATCGAATTGATCGCAACATTACTGCCGCCGAGCTTAATGACATCTTCAGAAAAGAAGGTCGTTACGTTAAACCCATGCATCCCGATATGATTGCTCCGTTAAAGGCTGACTCTTACTACATCAATGCGCTTACAATAACGGATTCAGGGTTAGTAGATAAGAAGACCGGCGAGAAAAAGCCAAGAAAAGAAACCTATTGGATGGCTGATGTGTTGGTAGACGGAGAGAGATACGGGTCTCGACTCGACATTCCATCCTACAAAGATCTAAATAAAGATGATCGTGCTGACATCGTTACAATGCACAAGCCAAAGCGCAACGGTGATAATGTATCCGCAGGTACACGGCTTGGATACTATCCTACTGTACAGCTTCGAGACGTTCTGTTTTCGTCACCAGCGAAAGCCACTACTAAGATTGCTCTTGGCGCAGATAAAAATACTATCGCGACCATCGAAGGGAACTACGTTGCGGCAGACCATGAGCAGAACAGGCTAGACTTTATAGCAGCTATGGATGATCCGGCTTGGACTCAGGTCTCAATGAATCCAGAGCGTCATTCGTTCTACTATGATCTAGCGACACAGACTCCTGTAGTTTCTGCTAGCGAAGTAATTCAGGTGGGCAACCTAGTTATTGCCAAAGACGTTGTCTATGACGATGTTGAGGACTTCTCGTACATCAAGAAAAAGCAGATCAACAAAGAGACCAACACTCTCGATGATGGCTCCCCCTCTACCAGTCAGTTTACGTACAACGATGAGATTGACTTACAGACATACAACTTGCGCCGATTCAAGGGCAGTAAAACATATGCGTCCTTTGTTGATAAGTACGCGCCTATGGAAGACTTTGAGCAGCAGGCGGCAGAGTATCTAGGTGTTGGCCGTCTTCCAGCCCCTATATCCCCCCGCGATCAAGAGAACTTGATGCACGGTAAGGTGCAGGAGGATCTCAAGACGTTCCATACAGACTACGTAGATCCGCTTGGAGACATGATCGCCAAAGCTGACGTAAGTGCCGATGCAGTTGGGCTATATCTGTTAGCCAAGCATGCCCCAGAAAGGAATGAGGCAATTGCGGAGCGGGTAAAGGCGCAGCGAGAAAAAAATATTGTTACTACCGAGCGGGAGATCAATCGACTCTTAGATGATGTTGGTATTGACCATACTGTTGCCCTAGCGACACAGCGCGAAAAGCTCAACAACTACAAGACCATACCTTTAGCGTTTGAGGGGACTGGTTCGGGAATGACAAACGAGCAGTCTCAGGCAATCCTTAGTACGGCTGAGAGGGAAGGCACGGCACAAGACATGGAAGCCATAGCGGGCAAAGTGTACGAGATGCTACAGCACCAGAGAGACCTTATGGTTGAGTTTGGTCTTCTGGACGAACTATCCAAAGAAGACTGGGAGGCGCGGTACAAGTTTTACGTTCCCTTAAAAGGTTTCTATGATGCTGCTGATCAAGACAAGTTTAAGAAAGGGACAGGAACCAAAGGATTCTCTATAGTCGGAAGCGAAAGCATGAAGGCAAAGGGTCGAAAGACTCTCCCCGCCAATCCTTTGTTGATGGCCTTAGAGGATGTTCAGAAAAAAATTATTCGGGCGAGAAAGAATGAAGCATCCCAAACCTTATTGGATCTATTGAGCAAGCTAGGTAACTCAAGGGTAGAAACCTTAATTGAAAGTGGGCCAGTGGATAACAAGTCTTACACTATATACAACAACAAGTATCGCCCAATGATGGATAGCGATCCCTTGACTATGCAGGACATGAACTTCATGTCAAGGGATCAAAGGGTCAACGGCGATCCAAAATATATACAGGTTAAGAAGGGGGGCCAGACATTCTTTATTGAGTTCAAGAGTGACACGCTTAATGCATCGCTACAGAACATGGCTGTGGATGGCTTAAACAAGGCTAACCGGACAATCGATGCAGTCCTTTCAGGGCTTACACGATTCCAGACCTTCCGCCGCAACATGCTTATCAACTACAACCCATCATGGGGTCTGATTAACCCAATAAGGGATGTCCAAACTGCACTGATGTTTGCTGTGGCTGAGAGCGAGAAGTTAGGTAGTCGCCTGAACGGGAAAGGCGCTGTTCAAGAGATGACCAAAGAATACTTCCCGTCCATGCGGGCTTTGTACAGGTTTTATCGAGACAAGCCAGCCAGAGAAGGCAATGAGTTGGATAGATATGCCGCTGAGTTCCATGAGGACGGTGCAGCTACAGGTTTGATCTTAATGAAAGATCAGGCAGAGCAGTTGCGGATTCTGACTAATAAGCTTAATAAGAGTCCCTCCAAGGACGCTATAAAATCTGTAGGCAAGTTTGTTGAAGACTTCAACACAACTATGGAGAACGCTGTTCGACTGTCGATTTATATCGCATCGCGCAGAGCAGGTGTCGATAGGGCCACCGCAGCGACTCTAGCTAAAGACGTAACCGTTAACTTTAATCGCAAGGGTGAGTCTACCGCTACAGTAAATGCCCTGTTTCTTTTCTTCAACGCGGCGGTGCAAGGTAACGTCAACATCGCCCAAGCCATAGCCTCACCGAAGACGGTAACCGAAAATTCAGATGGGACAAAAGAAACCAAAACGCAAAGAGTGTCTAAAGCAAGGCTTGCCGCTGCTGGAATGGTTGCAATGGGTTACGTATTCGCCTTGATTAACCAGTGGAATTCCGAGGAGGATGATGATGGAGAGCTAAAATATCAAGACATCCCAGAGCATTCAAAGAACCGCGCCCAGCTCATTATGGTTAACTCTGACGAAGGGGCTTCTATACCCCTACCGTATGGATACAACTTCTTTACCAACATCGGGCGTTTAGGTGCTGAAATGCAGACGGGTGTGACAAGCACCCCTGATGCGGGCTGGGCCTTACTTGATAACTTCTTTCTTAATTTTGTCCCAATCACTCACTCCAAAGGTGATTCCATAGAGGAGAATTTTAGGGGCTTTTATCCTGACATTTTGGAAATTCACCAAGATCTGATGGCCAATAAAAACTTCTTTGGCAGCGACATATATCAGAAGCAAAACCCGTTGTTCATCCCAAAGTCCAGAGCTTATATGGGCCGCAAATCAACTCCAGACGTTTACAAGAACCTTACACAGTTCTTAAATGACGCGACAGGAGGAGACATCTATAGGGAGGGAAGTGTTCTGGGCTTCAACACTTCGTTTAACCCAGACAAGATCAAGTATATTTTTGACTACCTTGCAGGGGGATTGGGTCGAGACGCAATGAAAGCAGGCGATCTTGTTGGCAAAATTGCCAGTGGCAATACGGATGAAATCACTGCTAGGTCTATCCCTGTTGTCGGCACGTTTGTTAAAGAAACTTCGGAATATGAAGACAGGTTTGAATTCTATGATAACTTCACCTTCATAAGACAGGTCAAAGCAAGATACAAGGCAGCTCAGGAGACTGCGGATACCGCTGAGATAGCGCGTTTAAATCAGGAGTACAAGCATTACCGTACAGCCATCAATATGCAGAAGCCGGTTGAGAAGAAAATGAGGGCGTATGCTAAATATAGAAAAACCGAAGAGCGACTCAATACTAACGAGGATTTGCGCAAGAAAAATATAGAGAACGCTCTCACGGCAGAGAACGAGCTTATTGACATATACAACAAGGCCTTTAGAAAAGCCAAGGAGCTGTCAAAGTAAAAGATACTAAAGTGTATCCGCTAAGATACAGGGAGCTAGACGAGATCATCCTTGGCGATAAGCGTTAAACCGAAAAGAATGCAAAGACATACAACGACCATTGAGAAAAGTCCTAAGAAAGTTAGTGAGGGTACTGCGTAAGAGGGGGAATTATACAAGTGCGGGATAGCTAGCGGAAATGATCTCTAGCTATCCCGTCCATGTATTTACTGCATAACAATTGCTCGTATTGCATAACAATTAGTCTTTTTTACTTTTTTTAAGGTTTTGCTACCGCCTTAAAATTTCTGCTGTGGAAAGTTCGTTAAGTCATTGATTTATAAGGTAATGTATACGGAAACCTTGCCAAGGTTGGGGTCGCGAGTTCGAACCTCGTTTCCCGCTCCATTTACACAAAACCCCTTATTAATCAATGGGTTATAAGGGTTGACTGGTAGCATAACCTTATAAAGGTTGGGCTTTCGGTTTTTTCAGTTTCCCTTTTTGGTGCTTCTAAAAAGGTTCTGCTACCCCTTTGATGTAAAATTATGCAAGCTCGTATGATCAATCGCATAGCAACGAGCCTGACAACTAAGGGGACAGTTAAT
>TARA_R110000822_G_scaffold94349_6_pt1 | contig 11741 bp, 2 predicted proteins | sample TARA_R110000822 | Tara Oceans TARA_R110000822 (sample SAMEA4397666) | marine metagenome | biome: Polar Biome; feature: [SRF] surface water layer (ENVO:00010504); material: water (ENVO:00002006), including particulate matter (ENVO:01000060) such as... | depth 5 m | reverse complement strand
TACTTTTACTGAGAGCATAACACTTAAACCAACCGATGGTGTGGATGCAGTGGATTTTGAAATTAAAGGTAAAATTACACAAATCGTATAATGGCTAGATTAATACCACAGAAACAAATAGAAGAAGTAAATCAGTTTAGGGATAGTATATCCGTAGGCAATTCTGTATTTATATCTGGTTCCTTATTAGTATCACAAAGTATTGATTTTGGTACACTTGCATCAGATAAGCAACGAATAACTGGGTCTGTTGAAATAACCGGTTCACTACAAATTGATGGAGCATTATCATTTGCTAATGCGACAAGTCGATTAGATGTAACTTCATCTTTTTCTGATGTATCAGTTGATACGCAGCGATTTGGTGGAATATTAGTTAAGGACTTTGCTAAAAGTAATGCAACCATTTATGTATCATCTACCAATGGTGATGATAATAATAGTGGAGATTCAGCACAATTCCCACTAAGAACCATTAAGAGAGCTGCTCAAATAGCAACTCCGGGTGATGATGGTAGATATGGGTTACCCACTGGCTCATTATTTAGTGGGTTTAGACTTAGTATTGATACTGGTATCTATGTAGAAGATAACCCAATCGAACTTCCAAGAAATACAACTGTTTGGGGGAGTGGGTTGAGGGTAACCAAAATTGTAGCACTAAACCAAAACGAAGATTTATTTTGGGTAAACAGTGGATGTTACCTTGCGGAGATGACATTTGCTGGATTAAGCGTATATCCAAATGTTGATGATTCCCAAAAAGGATTCGCAATCGCATTTGCACCTAATGCATTTATTACAACATCACCATACATTCAAAACTGTTCTATGATTTCAAATCAAGAGAACTCATTCCTTGAGCTGTATGAGGAAATTCCTGCAGGTGGCGGTGGATTGAATGTGGATGGAAATAAAATCCATCCTAACTCACCATTAGCCTCTATGGTATTGGATGCATATACCCAAGTTTCACCAAATGGTGTTGGTTGTCAAGTTGTGGGTAGGGGATTTATTCAATTGGTATCGTTCTTTACAAACTTCTCAGCATATTCAGTAAAAGTTATCGATGGTGGGCATGCTGTATTACTTAACTCCAATACATCTTTTGGAGATTATGGTATGTATGCTTCTGGTTCACGTTATATTACTGGTAGTGGTGGTAATACAACTGCATTTTTAAATGTGCAAGATAATTACTCAATTATTGTAAATACTATTTCTAATGGATTATCCGCAATCCCCGCGTTAGTACCGAATACTATAAATGGGATTCGAGTAACCGACCCTAATATTATACCACAATACTTCGTATCAGAGGAATCAACAGCTGAAGTGGCTGAAATAGTAAAATCTGATTTTAGATTAATAAGCTCAATCATTGATACTGGTGTATTAAACACACCAAGCTTAATTGCTAAGAGTGGGATAAGTGGATACTCACCTCAATCAGTTTATAACATTTCGGGACAATCCCAATATACATCATCAATAACCGCATCATCTTATGATATTTCAATTGTAGATGCTAATTTTGATTTAATATACACTACACTTCAAAGAGGTAACATTGCAACTGAATCATACGAGCGCATATCAAACACATCTAACTTAATTAAAATAACAAATGTTGTTCCATATACAACAACTCAAGTAGATTCAACTACAATCGATAGAACTGATATAAGTTTTAACATAATTACATCTATTATTGGTGGTGGAGTTTCACCTAAAATTGTAAGTAATACATCTTCTAATTTTAAATTTACTGAAGTAACTCAATACGTAACGGATATAACTGCTTCGTTACCAACAATAAGCGCAATTTCTGCATCATTTTCAATTGTATATGATACTATTGAATATGGGACTGGAGACTTACCACTAACTATATTAAGTAGTTCAACTGCAAACACATCTAGTGAAATTGAAAATGCATATAATTTACTTATAAATAATATACCATTTATACAAAGTGAAACAATATCATATATTTCTTCATCTTGGTCTGAATTTGAATATAACGAAGCTAGTTTTTCCTATGATATTGGTTATATTGTAAGTGGAGCTGCATATGATATTCTTTATGGTGGGAATGAGGAATCGATACGTAACGCCCAATTTTACTCATCCAAAGATATCACTACTCAGTTAGAGCCAACATTAAATGCAGTAAAATACGCAAGTGGTGTTGCACAAAACTTATTAAAGGGTAGAGAATACATAACAGCCTCAGCCGATATTATTAACGGATATGATATCATCACCAAAAACACAGATTTTATAAAAGCTGAAGTTATTGAATATATTTCATCATCTTGGTCTGAATTTGAATATAACGAAGTGAGTTGTTCTCGTGATATTGGTTATATTTTAGATGCAGTTGCAACCGACTTAAAATATAAAGGTAATGAGAGAAGTGTAATTGCTGGAAAATTCTATTTTAGATACCCATCCCTTGCAACATCTACACAATTAACCCAAACATTGGATGGTATTGGTTATGCTAAACAACTAACTGAAAAATTATTAAATAATACTACATTTGTAGTACCATCTGGTTCTGTAATTGGTGCAGTTGAATTAATTAGACAAAATCGTAGTTTAATTCAAACTGAAACTATAACATATATCAACACACAATATCCTAATTTGGAGTATAACCAACCCAAATTTAAGCAGGATATTGGTTATATTGTTGATAATATTACAACTGATTTATTGTATGGTGGTAATGAACGAAGTGAAACTGCTGGATTATATTATTCAGTATATCCATTATTTACAAATACTACGCAACTAACTCAAGCAATAAACGCAATTGAATATGTAAGCGCACTAACAAATATTATATTAATATCTGAAATATTACCAACCCCTAAAATTGGATTAAATATTGATAATAATATAAAAGTTACTCAATTTAATACAACATCTTCTTTAATATCGGCAACTAATACTGAAATTACATTGGTATCCCAATCATTTGGTATTATTGAAGATATAATCAGATATGGAGTAGAGTATATACCATCAGCTATAGCTGATAATTCTAATATTGATTGGAGTTTAATTAACCCAATAAATGTGAGTAATCTAATTCAATTAACTTCATCGTTATCAAATCAGAGTACTGAAAGTATTTCTGATAACTTTAATACAATTGTTAAGATAATTGAAAGTGGTAGTTCGGTTATAACTGAACAAACGGTTGGAACTGATAGAAATGGCGCACCGATTTCAACGGTTGGTATTCCTAAAAACTCATATGGTGATAATTTGATAACAACAGTTATCGGAACAATTATCCCTGCCGAAATTGAATTGGTTAAAAATACTGAAGCTGGTATCAAATTTGGTACAGGTTCACAGATAACATCATTGACATCATCGGCTGGGACTACTGAAATACAAAAAGTATCATCATCATTTTCAATAGTAGCTGATATTATTAAATATGGTATTAGTGGAAGTTTAAATTTAAGTGGTTCGTCACAACACTCAACTTACTATGAGGTAGTATCATTTGAATCAGAAAATTACTTATTTAATGAAAATCAATTAAATAAATTTGATAACACATTTACTGCATCTATTGAGGATGGTATTATAGACCCTACGTTAACATTAAAGCGAGGTGAACTTTATACATTTTCTGTAAATTCATTAAATATTATTAACATAGGATTATTAGAAATTAGACCATTTTATATTAAAACTGATATAAAGCCGGGTGATAGAAATCAATATAGGAAAGGTGTAACTAATAATGGAACTACATTTGGAACTCTAACATTCATTGTACCGTTTGATGCACCTGATACATTATACTATGTAAATGGTAATGATATTCAAGCAAGTGGTATTATCAATATTGTTGATGAACTACCAATCTATGATACTCAACGATATATTGAAATTCCATCATTAGGTGATTTCGAAGTTGTAACAAATAACATTGATAATATCAAAGTTACTGATACGGTTCAAATTCAATCAATATATACTGCATCTATTTCAGAATCATTATCGGTGAGTTCATCATTTGCAACAACCATTGATATATTATTAAATGGTGTGGGTAATTTACCAACTACGATTACAAATATAAGTGGATTGGTTAAGAAAAGTACAATATCGCAATATACATCATCAATTGAATCTAATTTAGTATTAAGAAATAATGTAAGTTCATCGTTTGCCAATATATTGAATATTATTACAAACGGAACTGGTTCAATTCCAACTGAAATTGAAAACGTAGAAGGTGGAATTAAGTTTAATTCATTGGAGCAATTTACATCCTCTCTAAGCGCTAGTTTAGAAGATATCACATTCGTATCCAATTCAATATCAATCGTTTCGGAAATCATCGCAAATGGTAGTGGTTCGTATCTTACCGCAAGTTTATACGGAGTGGTTTCAACTGAACCTTCAACTTTAGCGGCATACGAAATTATTAAAGAAAATATTCCATTTATTCAATCGGAAACTTTATCTTACTTATCTTCATCTTGGAGTACGGCTTCATACAACGAAGCAAGTTGTAGTATAGATATTGGGTTGATTATAAGTGGGGCAGCTGAGGATTTATTATATAATACTATATCATCATCAATTGTAAATGGTAAGTATTATTTAGAATTCCCATCAGCAGCTCAAAGTTCTCAATTAAACCAAACATTGGATGGGGTTGAGTACGCAAGTAAATTAACACAAAAATTAATTCAAAATATAGTTTTTGAAACCGCATCAATAGAGGTTTTAACATCTTATAATTTGATTAGAAAAAACAGAGAATTTGTTGAGAGTGAAACAATCTCTTACGTATCATCTTCTTGGAGTGGATTCGATTATAACGAATCATTAGGTAGACGAGATATCGGATATATAATTGATGCAGTTTCTACGGATTTATTATATGGTGGAAATGAAAGAAGTAATACCGTTGGTGTACTATTTGAAAATAATCAATTAGATTCAACTTTAACTGGTATCAATTACGTTAAAGGAATAGTAAATGAGTTATTACAAAACAATGTATTTGTAACAGCATCTGCACAAACTATTGGTGTAAGTAATTTAATAATTGATAACAAATTATTAGTTCAAAACGAAGTGATTGCATATATTTCTTCATCTTGGTCTAATTTAGAATATAACGAAGCTAGTTGTAGTAGAGATGTAGGATACATTTTAGATTCAGTAGTAACCGATTTCTACTATGGTGGAAATGAGAGAACTATTACTGCTGGGGAATTCTATTATTTATTCCCATCAGCAGCAACTGTTAGTGGAAGTTCATCTCCAAGCGTTACCGCTCAATTATATCCAACATTGGATGGAGTAACTTACGCACAAAGATTGACTAACAAAATAATCAATAATACAACATTAGTAACTGCTTCATTAGAAAGAGAAACTACATATAACTTATTATTAGATAATAAATCTCTAATCCAAACCGAAGTAATTTCATTTATGAGTTCTTCTTGGAGTGGGTTTGAATATATTGACTCTAAGTGTAAGAGAGATGTGGGTTATATCGTAGATGCGGTAGCGACTGATACATTATATGGTGGAAATGAAAGAAGTGTAACTGCTGGTGAGTTTTATTACTTATATCCATCGAAAGCAACTTCGGTTCAATCCGACCAAACAATCACTGGTATAAATCACGCATTTGGTTTGGCTGATAAAATAATTCAAAACATTTTATTGGTAAACGCAACTACTGAGGTAATTGCAAATTATGAGGTAATATTAGAAAATAAAGATTTAATACAAACAAACGTAATTTATTACATAGATTCATTATATCCATATTTCACTTATAATAGAGTTAAGTGTAGACGTGATGTTGGGCATATTATTGATGCAATTGCAACTGATTTACTATGGGGAGGAAACGAACGAAGTATTGTAGCAGCGGATTACTATTATAGATATCCATCTGAAGCTACAACTATTCAATTGGGTGAAACTACTGAAGCAATTCAATATGCTAACTCAATTGTAAATAAATTAATTCAGAATAGCATATTATATGTACCAACCATAATTTTAAATACTGACAGTAATATAAAATTTACCAATAGTACGCAGATAACGGGTTCGGGTACAACTGATGATAGTGTATTAAACGTTCTGAGTTCATCATTTGGGTTGGTAATGGATATTATAACAAATGGAACAGGCTCACTCCCAACTATTTCTGATTATACTACACCACTAACCGATTCGGATACATTAGAAGCATATTCATTAATAAAATCAAATATACCATTTATTCAAAATGAGGTAATTGCATATATAAGTTCGGTATGGAGTGGATTTGAATATAATGAAGCAAGTTGTAGTAGAGATGTGGGATTAATCGTAAGTGGGGCAGCTGAAGATTTATTATTCGGTTCTGTATCGGCATCAGTTGTAAACGCTAAATTCTATTTTGAATACCCATCAGCTGCAACTGGTTCCCAAATTTATCAAACATTAGATGGTATTAAATACGCAGCTGGTTTAAGTAATAAAATAGCACAAAGTATTCTATATGTAACTGCTTCAAATGAGGTATCTGCATCTTGGCATTTGTTAAGAGATAATAAGGAGTTTATCCAAAATGAGGTAATTTCTTATGTATCTTCATCTTGGAGTGGTGTATTCTACAATGAGGATAAATGTAAAAGAGATGTTGGTTATTTAATTGACGCATCCGCAACTGATTTATTTTATGGTGGAAACGAACGAAGTGTAAATGCTGGTTCATTCTATTATTTATTCCCATCAGCAGCAACCCAAAATGGAGTTCCATCAACAACTTCCCAATTAGACCCAACCATTGATGGTATAATATACGCAAGTGGATTATCACAAAAGGTAATTCAAAATGTGGAATTTGTACAACCAACATCTGAGGTATTAGTAGGAGCTGAATTGTTGATTGGAAATAGAACATTTATTCAAACTGAAGTAATTGAATATCTTTCATCTTCTTGGAGCGAATTCTATTATAATGAAGCAAGTTGTTCACGTGATATTGGTTATATCATAGATGCAACCAGAACAGATTTAGTTTATGGTGGAAACGAACGAAGTATTAAGGCTGGAACTTTTTATTACTATATTCCATCGGTAGCAACAACGAAACAAAAACCACAAACACTTGATGGTATTAATTTCGCTAAAGGAATGGCTGAAAAAGTTATTAATAAATTTCAATTAACACGACCATTATTTCAAACAAGAACATCGGTTGATTATCTTAGAGCAAGTAAGAAAGTACTACAAGCAAGCGCAATATCATATACCGCAGGGGCATTCCCTAACTTTGTTTATAACGAAGAAAAGTGTTATAGAGATACTGGGTTTATTGTAGATGCAATTGCAACTGATTTATTATATGGTGGAAACGAACGAAGTAGTGAAGCGGCATCTTCTTACTATAATGGAGTGTATGGTTCAGCTGCAACAGTTATAAACGAACAAAAATATGAAACTTCAGAAACTAATAGATTCTTAAGAACTCAATTTCAACGAATTGTAAGAAATTCACCTGTTGAAGAATTTGGTTCTTTGATAATTACAACTGGACATGATTTCTCTTATGCTGGAGCTGGAGTAACTTATAAGGCATTACCACCAAATCAAGGTGGAGCTGGAGTTGCTGATCCTGATAAGGAAATTACAGAAATAGCTGGAGGTAGAGTATTCTTTACATCTGGTAACGAACTTGGTGACTTTAGAATTGGTACTGGGCTTGTAATTAATCAGGCAACTGGAACATTACAGGGTAGAACATTCTCTCGTTCATTATTCTCATTAGTAACCCCATTCTCATTAGCATTAGAAGGATAAACATAAAATTATGGCTGACGTATTTGTACCACTTAACGCATTTAAATCAATAGTAACCGCATTAACAGGTGAAGATGACCAGATATACACTACTCCGAGTGGTGTATCAACTATTATATTATCAACCCAAGTTACCAATAATGGTAATAAACCTGAGTTGGTTACAATTAAAATAGCTTCCAATCGAAAAATACCAGTACCACAAGTTGCTGATATTATTAACACTGGTAGTATGTATAGTGCATCTGCACTTTTAGATGAAAATCTAATATTTCTGAAAAAAGAGGTAGCTGCATATACTAGCTTTAATAATAACCTATCTGATATTCCCTTTGGATTTTCACAATCTAGATATGAGGAATATGTAGATACTTCGGTAACTGCGGTAGTATTTGATGTAAAAAATGGAGGAACACTCCGAACTAATAAGGCTGCGTTTAGCTTTTATAATAAAAACGGTGAAACGTTCGTACCTATTAGTCAAACTACCGCATCGTATGATGCAATCAACTATACAAACATATTAACACAACAAATTTTACTAAACCAATCTATTACTGGTTCGGTAAATGTGGAACGAATTTACCAATCAATTTACACCCAATCGTTTAATTATGATTTAATTGCCGAAACTGGGTCACAAGAAATTATTTCTCAACTATTTACTGTTGTATCAAATACTATTTACGACCCAATTAGGGAAACGCAAACCCCTGTCGAATTTGTAAGGAACTTTCCTATTCCAGTCGGTGATTCATTTTCACCGGTTGTAGCCGGTAAATTAGTATTAGAGCAAGAATTCGGATTAGTATTCTCAGGTTCATCTGATATAAAAGTAGTTTTATCACTTCTTGAAAGTGCAAATGAGTAATAATTAAGTTGAAAAAACATAAATGAGTCAATTATTAAGTGGTAAAGTAAAAGTAACACTTCCGCAGGATGTGTCTGATGATAGATATGAGTTTCTTAGATTAAATGAAGCTGAACCTAATTTGGGTGTACCTGCGAGTGGTAGCTTATTGAGCAATTCCGTTGCGCTAGTTGCATCGGATGAATTCGGTAATCGTTTATTTGTAACAAAATTACAATTTCCTGAGTTTAGTGGTTCATTTAGTGGTTCATTTCAAGGAGATGGTTCACAATTAACCAATATACCTTTAGTAAATGAGGCAAAATTATTGATATCGGGCTCAGCATCGGCATCAATCTCTCCTCAAACTGGGTTTTTGGTAAATGTATCATCATCATTTGATGGTGATGTGGATGTAAATGGTGATGTTAGAGTTACTGGCGACTTGTACGTTAATAATCGTATAGTTGCAAGGGAATTATTAGTTGAAATTATATCATCTTCAGTTATTTTTTCATCTGGCTCAAACAAATTTGGAGAAACATTAACAGATTTACAAGAATTCACAGGTTCATTATCAATTACAGGTTCATTTGATGTCAATGGTGATGCTATAATAGGTAATAATCTATTTGTACAAAATATTTCATCGGCATCATTCTTCCAAGGTGATGGTAGTGGGTTATTCAACCTACCAATCGCAGCTGATAGTCCACAAATAACCGATGGCAATGTTACAGCTTCGGTTAACGATGAATATGGGTTTAGATTAGAAGGAACCGATAGAGCAGAGTTTAGTTCTTCACTTTTTGTGAGTGGAAATATTGAAATTGGTAGTGGTTCTACATTTAGTGGTAGTGGTGCTAACTTATTTAATATTCCTAGAGCAGCTTTAACGCCGGATGCTCTTTTATCTACATTATTATCGTCTGGTTCGGTAACTGCATCCGTTAACCCTAATTACGGGTTTAGATTGGAAGGTACCGATAGAGCAGAGTTCAGTTCATCGGTATATATCGCTGGTAATGTAACCGCATCTATGTTTAGTGGAAGTGGTGCTGGCTTATTTAACATACCGAGGGCAGCATTATCAGCTGATGCCTTAGTAACTCAATTAATCGCAACGGGTAGTGTTAGTGCATCGGTTGACGAGGCTGGATTCTTTAGAGTATCATCAACTGGTTCAGTAAAATCTGAATTTACTGGTAGTTTAAACGTTAGTAATGATATTAATACAACTTTAGTAAACGCTAATTATATAAGTGCATCATTTATATCCGCATCTATTATAGATTTAGATAAAGGTGGTGATGTGTATCCATCTGTTCCGGGTAGATTACAATGGAACGAATTTGATGGTACTGTTGATGTTGGTATGGGTACAACTACAACTCTACAAATGGGTCAAGAGGCTTTTTATCCAAAAGTTATAAATGCCGATATTGTAAATTTAGTTGAGGGTACATTTGTAATGATTGACCCAACGGATACATCGGTAAATAATAGATTGAGGGCTGTAAGAGCTGATACTACGGGTCGTTTTAGTTCTACACTTTTACTTGGAGTTTTAACTGAAGATATTGCAATTGGTGAGTTTGGATTTGTAACTTGGTTTGGTTATGTAAGAAATATTAATACTGGTTCATTAGAAGCAGCTGGATTAAAGGAAACTGGTTCGTATTGGGTAGAGGGTTCTATATTATATGCTAACCCTGATATTAGAGGGGGTTTACAAACATTCAAACCATCACCACCAGCAGATAATACAACAATTGGAGTTTTAACATCGGTTATTGATAATATAATTACTATTTTAGTAAGACCAAAATTATCAGAAACAGTTGGGGAACTTTCAAACGTTAATATAGTTGATGCCGCAGATGGTGATATCTTAGTATTTAGTTCAGCATCAGGTTTCTTCCAAAACACAACACAACTTCCATCAATATCGGCATCATTTTCTGGTTCTGGTAGAGATTTATTCGATATACCAAGAGCAGCATTAACACCTGATGCACTTCTATCAAATTTATTAGCAAGTGGGTCTGTAACTGCATCAGTAACACCAAACACTGGATTTCAAGTTATTTCAGTCGTAAGTGGTTCGGAATTCACCGGCTCAGTTAGACTTAATGATAACCTTATAGTTAAAGGGGATGTATCTGCTTCTATATTTAGTGGTAGTGGTGCTGGTTTATTTAACATACCATTATCCGCACTTGCTGAGCAAGTAGTTCAATCATCTAGAATAGCAAGTGGTTCAGTTACTGCATCAGTTTCACCGAATTTAGGATTTAATGTAAAATCAGAATTAGTTGGTTCTACCATTATAGGTAACGTTGGTGTGAGTGGTAGTGTGACCCTTAGTTCTGGTTCAATTTATTCTGGTAGTGGTGCTGGATTATTTAATATTCCGTTATCAGCATTAGCAGAAGAAGTTGTACAAACATCTAGAATAGCAAGTGGTTCAGTTACCGCATCAGTTTCACCAAATTTAGGATTTAACGTAATTTCACCAATAATTGGTTCGACAATTATAGGTAAAGTTGGTATTAGTGGTAGTATAACTCTTAGTTCTGGTTCATTTTATTCTGGTAGTGGAGCTGGGTTATTTGATATCCCATTATCAGCCTTATCGGATGAGGTAATTAATAGAAAATTTATATCAGAGGGTAATGTTACCGCATCGGTTAGTAATACTAATGGGTTTATTGTAACATCTGAAAAAAGTGGCTCTATATTTAAAGGTAATGTAGCTATTATTGGTTCCACTAACGTAAGTGGTTCATTATTTGTAAGTGGTGGTGGTATTATCCAAGCATTAAGTGGTTCATTCTTTAGTGGTAGTGGTAAGGGATTAACTGATATCCCAAGAACCGCATTAACGCAAGATGCATTATTGAGTACATTGATAGCAAGTGGGTCTGTTACTGCATCAGTAACACCAAGCAGTGGATTTCAAGTTATTTCAGTTGTAAGTGGTTCTGAATTTACGGGTTCGGTTAAATTAAAAGATAACCTTATAGTAACAGGTAAT
>TARA_R110000822_G_scaffold41583_2_pt1 | contig 11759 bp, 14 predicted proteins | sample TARA_R110000822 | Tara Oceans TARA_R110000822 (sample SAMEA4397666) | marine metagenome | biome: Polar Biome; feature: [SRF] surface water layer (ENVO:00010504); material: water (ENVO:00002006), including particulate matter (ENVO:01000060) such as... | depth 5 m | reverse complement strand
GGCTTTTTCCGTAAGTCCTTCCGTCATTGTTCGTGAAGTGGATGCAAGTCAAACAGTGCCGGGTGTTGCAACTGCACCGGCGGCTTTGGCCGGCATCTTTAAGTGGGGTCCTGTTAATGATCCCATTTTAATCACTTCTGAAAATGACTTAGTAGATCGCTTTGGTAAACCAACTGACGACAACTACGAAACATTTTTCAGTGCATCTGATTATCTATCATACTCAAGCGCGTTATACGTCGTGCGAGCTGATGACTCATCTGCAACTGCTTCTGGTACAACTGTTGTGCTCGACGCAAATAATGAAATCATTGCAGAAGACAGTGTATACGCTGCGTTTGACGCAAAATATCCTGGCGCACTGGGTAACTCAATTGAAGTTTCTTGGTCTACAGCCTCTGCATACTCTACATCGATTGCAGTAGTTGGCGATATTCCAGAAAACGCAATTTCTAATAATTCAGTTTCACAAACTATAGAGTTTAATACTAGTGCACTTTCTTTTGAAGTTGCTAATACTACAATTCTTCCGATTGTTTATGTTGGAGATGTTCTTGTTATTGGTAACTCAAGCATTGGTTATCAAGAACTTGTAGTACAAACTTCTAGTGTTACTGATATTGAAGAAACATTTGGAACAGGTAATACTGCAGTAACAGCAACTGTTGGATTTACTCAAGCTATCGGATTCACAAGTCGTTATACACTTGCCGAAACTGATTTGAGCAAGATGTCTTTTGTTAAGAAATGGCAACATAACTCTATATTTGGTACAGCACCAACAGTTGGTCATATCCATGTTGCAGTAATTGACAAAGATGGCCAAATCAGTGGTACTCCAAATACTGTTCTAGAAACATTCGCAAATGTATCTACAACTCCAGGAGCGTTAACTGCTCAAGGTGCAACTAACTATTATCCAACAGTCATTGAAAATATGTCTTCTTGGATTAAGATTGCAAATACAACAGTAATCGGTACTGGCACACAGACAGTAAATACATACGAAACTATGTCTACTGGTACAGATGCTTCTACTGAAACTAGTGCAACGTTAGGTACCTTAGCTTTTGCTTGGGATACCCTTAAAAATGCAAACGAAATTGATATTGCATTTGTTCTTCAGGGCAAAGGCGACGATGCTGGTGTACGTGCAAACTATATTGTTTCTAACTTGGCCGATTACAGAAAAGATTGTGTAGCGTTCCTATCACCATCTAAAGAAGCTGTAGTTGATGAGTTAAAAACAAATTCAAAGCTAGAAAATGCTATTGCATACCGTAATAAAGTTCAGAACTCTTCTTACTGGTTCATGGACAGTGGTTATAAATATCGGTATGACAAGTTTAATGATAAGTATCGTTGGACTCCTCTAAATGGTGATATGGCAGGTCTTGCTTCAAGAGTGGATGCTTGGGAATCCCCAGCTGGTTATAGAAAAGGTATTATTAAAAATATCGTTAAACTAGCATTTAATCCAAGTAAACCACAGCGAGATCAATTATACAGCGCAGATGTTAACCCAGTTATGTCTCAGACAGGTCGAGGAATCGTACTATTTGGTGATAAAACAGGACTTGGAACAGCAAGTGCGTTTGACCGACTCAACGTTCGCAGATTGTTTATTGCGGTTGAAAAATCAATTGCAACAGCAGCTGAAAGTTTCTTATTCGAGTTTAACGATGATTTTACTCAGACTCAGTTTAAGAACATTGTAGATCCATTCCTTCGTGACATCCAAGGACGTCGTGGAATTATTGATTTTAGAGTTGTTTCTGATTCTACTGTTAATACTCCTGAAGTTATTGATCAAAACAAATTCCGCGCGAGCATCTTCATCAAGCCAGCCCGTTCTATTAATGTTATCGAGCTTACGTTCGTAGCAACAAGAACTGGTGTTGAGTTTGACGAAATCGTCGGTCAGCTCACGTAATAAATACAATTAAAAGGAGAAAGACACATGGCATTTAACATCAACCAGTTCAAATCCGAACTCGTGGGTGGCGGTGCGCGTCCTACGCTCTTCCAATGTCAAATCACCAATCCGGTTAATTCCACTGCTGATATCAAAGTACCATTTATGATAAGAGCAGCTGGAATTCCAGAGTCAACAGTTGGCCAATACACGGTGCCCTATTTTGGGCGCCAGGTCAAGTATGCCGGTGATCGAACATTTGCAGATTGGACCGTAACAGTTATCAACGATGAAGACTTCGCTATCCGTAACGCTATGGAAGAGTGGATGAACTTTATTAACTCTCACGATTCTAACTCAAGAGGGTTGCCACAGCAGTATAAGTCTACTGGACAAGTTACCCAGTACAGCAAAGATGGTTCGCCATTACGGACATATGTTTTCGAAGGCATGTTCCCGATTTCTATCGACGGCATTCAGTTAGACTGGAGCCAAACCGATTCAATTGAAGAATTTGGCGTTACATTCCAGTATGATTTGTGGAGAGTTGAAGGAAATACCGGCGTACCAACAACTTAATATATAATGTGAGGAATTAAAGTGAAGCTTTTTGGATTTGAAATAAAAAGAGAATATGAGGAGGCCGGTAACGAACCGGTCTCTTTTGCTGAACCTTCAAACGATGACGGTGCTATTACTGTCGGCAATACGATGGGCGGATTTTACAGTACTATTCTAGACTTAGAAGGTAATGCTAAAACCGAATCAGAGCTTGTATCGAAATATCGCGGTTTAGCAATGCAACCTGAAATTACTCAGGCTGTAGACGAGATCGTGAATGAAGCTATTAGTGTTGACTCTGATGACAAAGTTGTAGAAATCGTGTTAGATGACTCTGATTTGCCAGATAAAGTTAAAGCTAAAATAGTTTCAGAGTTTGAAGAAGTATTATCTCTTTTAGATTTTACCAATACTGCTTATGACACTTTTAGTAAATTCTATGTCGATGGCCGAGTTAGTTACCATTGTATTATTGATAATGATAATCTTAAAGACGGTATTCAAGAATTACGGTATGTAGATCCGCGCAAACTTAAACTTATCCGTGAAATAGATAAGAAAGGTGTTGATAAGCATTCCGGAATTCCAGTTAAAAAAGTTAAAACTGAATATTATATGTATTCAGAAAGTGGCTTTGGTAGTGATAAAGGTTCAACTTCGTCAGGTACAACAGGCTTTAAAATTGCAAAAGATTCTATTGCCCGTGTAACATCTGGTGTAATGAGCGAAAATAACGCGTTAGTTCTTTCTCATCTTAACGCTGCAATTAAACCGATCAACCAGTTGAGGATGCTTGAAGATGCTGTTATCATTTATACTCTTACACGAGCTCCTGAAAGACGAGTTTTCTATATTGATGTTGGTAACCTACCTAAATCGAAAGCTGAACAGTATCTAAGAGATATGATGGTTCGCCATAAAAATAAGCTGCAGTATAATTCAGCTACTGGTGAAATTACAGATGCTCGTAAGATGATGACAATGACAGAAGATCTGTGGTTCCCACGTCGTGGTGGCGAAAGAACTACTGAAGTTGATACGTTAGCAGGTGGTAGTGCAGCAGGTTTAACGAGCGATGAAAACTTACAGTACTTCCAGCGCAAATTATTTAAAGCACTGAAAGTGCCTCTATCACGTTTGGAACCAGAAACAATGGCTTCATTTGGTCGTGTCTCTGAAATTACTCGTGATGAGCTTAAGTTTGGTAAGTTTATTCAAAGATTAAGAAATCGTTTCTCATCACTATTTACTCAGATTCTTGAAAAGCAGTTAGTACTTAAAGGTATTATGACACCAGAAGAGTTCGCTGAAATCAAAAATGATTTGAGATACGACTTTATTCAAGATAACTATTTTACAGAATTGAAAGAAGCTGAGATTAACCGAGAAAGACTTACTACTCTTAGAGAAGTTGAAGACCACATTGGTACATATTATTCTAGAGAGTGGGTTCGCAAATACGTTCTTCGTATGTCTGAAGAAGATATCAAAGAAATGGATAAGCAAATGGCTAAAGAAGCAGCCGAAGCTCCTGATGAAGAGCCAGAAGATGATGGTGATGGTGATACACAAACCCAAAGTAATACAGCTCAGAGAGATTCAAAAATTGTTAATGGATAAATATAATCAAATTAAAGTAAATTCAGGAGATTTCAGATGAAGTCCTTTAAACAAGTTATTGCAGAAGTTGCCCAGCCAAATTCACGCAGTGAAGAAGAACAGGCATTTAAGGATCAGCACACTTACGAGGTGATCGGTCACCCAGTTGCGTTAGATCATCAGTTCACTGGCGAGATTGCCAAGCCAAAAGCGGCACGCATTGCAGACCAAAAAGGTGATGCTAATTATGATACCGCTTATGCATATGGCATGAATTCAGTTTTTGAAGCTGCTAATCTAAAAGAAAATCCAGCAGAAGAAATTCCAATGATGAGTCAGCAACTTGACTTTATCGCCATGGCTGCCAAGGCAATCAAAGATTCTTTAAAAGGTGGTGGCGATCCAGAAGAATGGTATCAAAACAAACTTGGTACTGCTCACGACGCTATGAAAACGCTTCATGCTAATATCTCAGGCGATAAAGATCCTGTAGATGAAAGCGTAAAGAAAGAAGCATTGGTCGGCGGACAAAAAGAACTTGACCATGATAAAGATGGCGACATCGATGGTGCAGACTTTGCAGCACTAAGAGCTAAAAAGAAAGCTAAAACAGAAGGATCTTGTGGTACTGTTAGCGATAGCAAAAAGCCAGTAAAAGAGTCTGTTGAATCTTTAGATGAAACTTTTAAGCAAGGCCTTGTTAAGCTTAAAGATAATTCAGCTATGGTCCTTAATAAAGAAGATGCAGATGTTTTAAACCAGATGTTCAAGAAAATGTCTTCTGGTAGCAAAAAGAAAATGACTGAAACCGCTATGAAAGATAAAGCAGGTTTTGCCGAAATTCTGAGCTTTGCTAAAGAGGCTGCATAAAGATGGCTTGGGCGGATGTTCTAGGATCTGAAGATGCAGTTTCTAATACCTGTATCTGGGAATATGATAATGCGGCAACAGCAGCAGATACATATTTAGACGCTAATGGAATAACCGCCTCCGGCATCAGAACATTTACACCCACTGGTGGTAATGCCCAGAAGATCTATATCAAGGTCAGAAAAAAGGGCGAAACTGCAGAACGTGGTGAGTTAAATAAGAACTATTACGACGCTAAAATTTAATAATAAAATTATTATAAATAAAACAGTATAACACAAGAGGCGATCAAATGAAATTAATTACCGAAGTTGTAGACGAATGCAACGTTGCTACGGAGATTAATGAAGAAACAGGCGTTAAGTCTTACTTCATTGAAGGTATCTTCATGCAAGGTGACATCAAAAACCGCAACGGTCGAATTTATCCATCTGCGGTTCTTGAAAGCGAAATGAATAGATATAACAAAGATTTTATTACTACTAAGAGAGCTCTTGGTGAATTAGGTCACCCAGACGGTCCAAGCATTAACGGCGATAGAGTATCACACCTTATCACTGAAATGAAAAAAGACGGATCAAATTTTATTGGTAAAGCAAAAATTCTCGGTACCCCGATGGGCGAAATCGTTAAGACATTTATGGACGAAGGTGTTCTTATCGGCGTATCAACTAGAGGATTGGGTTCTGTAAAGCAGACAAAAGAAGGTATCATGGAAGTTCAAAATGATTTCCATCTAGCTACTGTTGATATTGTAACAGACCCATCAGGCCCTAATTGCTTCGTAAATGGCATTATGGAAAATACTGAATTCTTCTATGATATTGCTCGCGGAAACTGGTTACCGACTAATGTAACAGTTGAAGAAGCAATTGAAGAAATGCAGGAGGAAATTGAAAAAGAAGTAAGGCGGGTTGTTCGTCGAGTTGATGAGAGCACAGCTGCACGTATGTTCGAACGCTTTGTAAAATCGCTTAGAAATTAATTTTTTAATAAATAGTATACATATAGAATATCACCACGAAAAAAAAGGAGTAGAACATATGTCAAACGAGTTAGACGAAAAGTTCGTTGCTGATGACGGTGTCTCAACAGTTGAGGATCCGGTAACACCAGCAGGCGGAACTATTAAAAAGAAAAAGGCAGATGTCAAAAAATCAGCAGATCCAAAAGCTGATAAAGTAGACAAAGTCACTCCAGGCCAAGGCGCTGTTAAAGAAGAAGCTGATTCAGCTGATTCTGAAGTAGTTGTTGAAGTTGTTGAGATTGAAGAATCAATCGCATCAATCTTTGAAGGCATGGATCTTTCAGAAGAATTCACATCTAAAGTAACTTTGGTTTTTGAAGCCGCTGTACATGAAGCAGCCTCTATCAAAGCTAACACAATTATTGCAGAAAAGACTGAAGCTCTAGAAGTAGAGATGAAAGAATCAGTTGATTCAGCAGTAGAAAAAATCGTAGAAAATCTCGATTCTTACCTCGACTACGTTGTAGAAGAGTGGATGAAAGAAAATGCTCTTGCCATAGAAGCCGGCGTTAAGGTGGAAATTGCTGAGTCATTGATGACCGGTCTTAAATCTCTTTTTGAAGAGCACAACATCGAAGTTAACGAAGAAACTGTTGACGTAGTTGCTGGCCTTGAAGAAGAAGTTGCAACACTTAAGACTACTGCTAATGATACGATCAACGAAAATGTTGTCCTTCATAAGCAAATTGCAAGTCTCAAAGCTGATCAAGCTTTCAGCGAAATGACCGAAGATCTTACAATCACTCAGCGTGAAAGATTAAAAGTACTTTCTGAGAAACTCGATGTTCAAGATATTGCAGAATATAAAAAAGATCTTCGTACACTACAAGAATCTTTCTTTGCATCTAAGAAAGTTGTAGTAGAAGAAGTTTCTGACGAAGAGCAAGAAATTATGACTGAAGAAACAGTAGTTGCTAAACCAGCTTCTGATTATTCCTCAATCAATGCTCTTAGCGAGTTTCTTAATTCAAGAAAATAAATCAGTAAAATATTAATATTAATAAATAGATCTAGATAAAACCTAATCAAGGAGATAGACAATTATGGCACAGTCAAACTATCAAGCACTTGTTGAAAAGTGGGGCCCGATCCTCGAGCACTCAAGCTTTTCTGCAATCACTGATCAACACAAGAAGTCGGTAACGGCAACTATTCTTGAAAACACAGAGCGCGCTCTAATGGAATCAGGCGATACTTCTGCCTCCATGACCGGCTTGCTTTCAGAAGCATCACCAACTAACTCTGCTGGTACAGGCGGTTACGGTGCTGGTTCAACAGCTACCGGCCCAACAGCTGGTTATGACCCAGTACTAATCTCATTGGTACGTCGCGCAATGCCTAACCTTATGGCATATGACATTGCTGGTGTTCAGCCTATGACAGGACCTACTGGTCTTATCTTTGCAATGCGTTCTAAGTACGCAACTCAAGCCGGCACGGAAGCATTCTATGCTGAAGCCGATACTGACTTCTCTGGTGCTGGTACTCACGCTAACACATTGCCACAAGCTAACACAGCTACCATCACAACTGGTACTGGTATGACTACTGGTGCTGCTGAAGCACTTGGCGACGGTTCTGGTGCTGGTTTTGCAGAAATGGCGTTCTCAATCGAGAAAGTTACTGTTGCTGCTAAGTCCCGCGCTTTGAAAGCCGAATACACCACTGAGCTTGCTCAGGATCTTAAAGCCGTTCACGGTCTAGATGCTGAAACAGAACTAGCCAACATTCTACAGTCTGAAATCCTTGTGGAAATCAACCGTGAATTGGTTCGTACAATCTACGGTACTGCCGTTGTAGGCGCAGTTGCTACAGCCGTTCCTGGTACTTTCGACCTTGACGTTGATGCTAACGGTCGCTGGTCTGTAGAGAAGTTCAAAGGCCTTATGTTCCAAATCGAGCAAGAAGCTAACAAGATTGCTTTGCAAACTCGTCGTGGTAAAGGTAACTTGGTTATCTGTTCTTCTGACGTCGCTTCTGCATTGCAAATGGCTGGTGTACTTGATTACACTCCAGCTCTTAATGCTAATGCCCTTAACGTTGACGATACAGGCAATACTTTTGCTGGTGTCCTAAACGGTCGTTACAGAGTGTATATCGATCCCTATGCAGGCGCTAACTACTTGGTAGTCGGCTACAAAGGTTCTTCTTCATTCGACGCGGGTCTTTTCTACTGCCCATACGTTCCATTGCAAATGGTTCGTGCAGTTGGTGAGAACAGCTTCCAACCAAAAATCGGCTTTAAAACCCGTTATGGTATGGTTGCTAACCCATTCGCACGTGGCGGCGCTGCTGCTAATGACGGTGCTTTGGTTGCTAATACCAACGTTTACTACCGTCGTGTAGCTATTGCTAACTTGTTCTAAGTAGCATATAATAATAAGAAGGGTAGGTCAACTACCCCATTCTATTATAACATTGGGGACTCCTTCGGGGGTCCCTTTTTTTATGCATAAAAAAGAGCACCGAAGCGCTCTTTTCTTAATAATATAAGCTTTGTTTATTAGTTAAGCCGCAGTGGCTCTAATACAGCTTCTGCAAATTGCATAAATTCTTCACTCTTAGCACATTCTTGAGCCAAGTTAGACGCGTGATAAATCTTAGCAAGTTTATTAAAATCTTTTTTAGGTACCAAACAATCTTCAAGAATCTTATCTGATATTGCTTTCATATGATCTCGTTCAGCTTCAATACGTGTCAAAGAGTTAGACATTTCTTTTAGTGCGCCTTGGATCTGTTTACGATGCTCTTCAGTAATTACTGTAGGCAATGTTTCATCATTGGTAATGCTCATATTATATTTCCTTTAGTTATTTAAGTTTGCCTTCTTCACGAAGTTTGGCTCTAATTTTAGTTGCGCTTATATTGTGAACTTCTTCACCGAGATCATGTTGAGTAAACGTATATCCAACACCCCGGCCATAACTGACATCTACGATATTAGGTACACATACAATAACGTATTGATATCCAACTTGATAACCTGCTTCTGCAAGACCTTCTTCAATACCTTTTATTACTTGGACTTCTCCAAATGGGTTATCGCTTTGTTCTGCTGTTCTACCTGCTCCTGCATCCTGTCCTACAATCCCGCCCACATCTCTAACCATGATACAGACCTGTCCAGTGACGGCCACAGCCTTTTCAAATAGAGCTGTATGTCCAGTATGCCAAGGCTGCCAACGCCCTAGCATCTGCGCTGTGGGCTTCTGGTAGTCAAATAAATCCTTATCGTCCATCCGTTTTACCTTTCAAACCAATCTTAATATGTTGATACCACACTCGCTCATGTGCATAATATAAAACAAACTTAATAACTAAATCTGCTAAAAATACTGCGCCAATCGCCTTTGGTGGCAACCCAAAATACCAGGCAATCATTACAGTGGTAGTACTAGCTATTATACGCCAAGTTACAGCTTTTGTCAAATGGCGAATTTTACTTACAGAATCACTCATTTTTTATCTCGCTGCTGATAACCCCGAAGCACATCTTTAAGTACGATGTGTGTATCAGTAAACCAGTCAGAGACATGGTAGTTATACTTAGTTGGAGTTTCAAACATCTTATTAGTGTCTGCAAACCTACCTTCTTTGATAGTGTCCATCCATATCGTAAAGTCTGGAGCAAACGCTAGCCGTGCTTCTTCTGTAGGACACACAAAGTCTGTTACTACAATCTTACCAGCTCGAACAACACCATCACTCAGGTGTCGCATCCGATTTGCTTGCCGCATGCGCCCTTCTGGGCTGAAATCCCAATCGTTGTAGTGAGTACGAACTTCATCAGCATTAATATGCACAGCATCAATTAGCTCTGCTAAGGGTTTTGCTAAAGTAGTTTTACCACTACCTGGTAGTCCAAAAATAAGTATTTTCATTTATTTTCCTCGTAGTAGAAGATGGCTTACGCCATCTCCGCCATTTCTAATGCTATATCTAATGCTTCTACCTTGCGTTTTGCATTGGTACCAAACCATGCTGAAGTCATACGTGTGTCAGCTGAACGGCCAAGCTTGTGATCAGCCATATAAGTAACTGCGTTGTATGCATTCCACCATGTGCCTGCGGCAAAGTGATCACCTGGTTGGTTCTCTACAATCTCCATTGCCTGTTCTGCGGTGCGTGATAGCACCTTATCTTCACGTGTAGATACACCAAAGATCTTTCCAAAGAAGCGCTCTAGTTGCGCATCGTCATAACGCTTAGATCCAAGGAATTGAGCCGCTTCTTTGAACTTCTCAACCTTGTTGTGTGACAAGCCAAGAATTTCTTTTACTGCTGCTGGATCAAAGACTGAACGGTGATTAACACGAACAGATGGTTGACCTACTTCAGTTAAAGAAACTGCAAGGGTATTCGCACAAACGACACGCTCCATTACAAACTTAATGTCGATAGCTTTGCCATATTGGTGCGGATTTGAGAAAAGAAGATAACCTTTCACTTCGTCACCGCCGAACACTTCGAAGCCATCTTTCACATCAGCTAAAGCCCAGACGATCTGACCATCTCTAAGTGAACCAGCTGTGTCCATCATCATGTCACCAGCACCTACGAACTCAGTGAAGAAGTCAAACGCTTCAGCATTTTGCACTGGATTCCAGCCTGGCCCTACCTGAGTAAGAATCTTGCTATCAGTAGAACGTACTAGAGCTTGTTGACCGGTTAAGTGGTTATCACCTTTATAACGGTAAAAAGTATCCACTTTTTCAACTTCCCAATCAAGGCCGGCTGCCCGCATCATTTGTTGTGGAGTCATGTCGTCCGATACTGGAGTACCAAGACCGTGCCAAGGCTTACCATCGCTATTTGATGCGCGATAAGCCATTTGTGCAACGCCGTTAATCATTTCAAGTTCATGTGCCATAATATAATTTTCCTTCAGAGTTTGTTTTTTTGCTACTAAGACTATAATATATCATTTAAGATGATATGTCAACCCTTATTATACAACTTTAACAATTAAATCATCTTTAAGAGTAACTGTTGCGAAGAACTCTCGGCCACCGCCGCCAGTTAACTGTGGGCGATAAGCGCCAACTATCTTACCGTTAGATACGTACTCAGTGCCAAACATTGAAGTCTCCTCGTACATTAGAGGCTGACCGACGTTTGTCTTAAGTTCTTTTTTGCTTTTGTAACCAACTAATAACATCATAGATTTTTACCTTCACATTTTATCGGATTATACTGCTATTATATCATCTTAGAACACATGTGTCAACACTTATTTTAGTTATTTTCTAAACAAGATGAAACATTTACGAAGGAGAAGACACCCGTTGCTATATTAGCAACTTGCCACTCAGAGCCGTTCCAAAGATAAACATATTCGCCTGTACCAGTCATTCTAGTAATGCTTATAAAATCTTCTGCACAATTGAATTTTACTGGATCTTCTATGTTAACTGCACTTCGTACTGAAACTGCATAGTTATCAGAAAGGCTAGAAAGGTATCCGCCAGTAGCAACTATTCTTGCGGCATCATTACTGTTATAAAACTCAGACAGTGTTTTGCCAACACCTTCTACGTATCCGTCATAGTGACAGTAAGAAGCAGTGATAATTCCGTCGTTGCCGATAGTGCCGATCATTGATGCTGTACCCATAATGTATTCCTTAACTCAATTTATAGTACCATTATATCATCTTAGAACATAAGTGTACACAGCTGATTAAGCTTTAATTGAGTTTCTTTAGATTATTATGTTATAAGAACATCATCTGTTATTACGGGTAATATAGTATCACTGCAGATAGTTGATACCCAAGTAGTTGGCTAT
>TARA_R110000822_G_scaffold76433_1_pt1 | contig 11763 bp, 12 predicted proteins | sample TARA_R110000822 | Tara Oceans TARA_R110000822 (sample SAMEA4397666) | marine metagenome | biome: Polar Biome; feature: [SRF] surface water layer (ENVO:00010504); material: water (ENVO:00002006), including particulate matter (ENVO:01000060) such as... | depth 5 m | reverse complement strand
AAGTCGGAAGTCGGAAGTCGGAAGTCGGAAGTCGGAAGTCGGAAGATTGAAATTTAGCTCCAGTGCGGCGTCAAGCTCAATTCTGGTTTTCCGCCAGCCCTCCAACACCAAACTTTAGACCAAGCACCAGCCCTTTCGTCCGTCTTCCGACACTAGGCGTCCGACTAGCCCTTCTTGGGCTTCACATATAAAACAAGGCTGTGATCTACCAATTCAAAACCGCGCTCAGCAACTAACTGACGCTGACGACTTTCGATAACTTCATCAAAAAACTCGATAACCTCCCCCGTCTCCATACAGACTATATGATCGTGGTGGTCACCTTTTTCCAATTCAAACACCGAGTGACCGGTCTCAAAATTATGACGAGTCACCAAGCCAGCCGCTTCAAATTGGGTCAGCACTCGGTATACCGTCGCCAAACCAACATCTTCCCCAGACTCCATTAAAGCGCGGTAAACATCTTCTGCACTAAAATGCTGATTATCACTCTCAGCCTGCTCCAGCAACTGTAAAATCTTCACCCTCGGCAGAGTAACCTTGAGGCCTGCTTTACGAAGCTCTTGATTTTCTATAGACATATGCCCTGGACCTTAGCGTTGCGATTGGGTTTGCGCTATTATCCCACGCCTCTATAAGCGATTGGAACCCTTAGCATGTATAGACAACTTGCCACAGCCTGCCTAGTCCTATCTTTGGCCGCCTGCAGCTCTTTGGAATTTCCTGGTGTTTACCGTCTTGCCATTGATCAGGGCAACATTATAACTCAGGAAATGGTTGATCAGCTCGAGATTGGCATGACCCGCAGTCAGGTTGAATATGTAATGGGCACACCGCTGGTGCGCGATACCTTCAACCCAGATCGCTGGGACTACATATACACCTTGAATGATCGTAATAACGACAAACAAGAACACCACCAACTAACCGTGTTCTTTCAAGACGGCAAGCTCAGTGAATTTCGCACTGACATCAAACCAAGTGCGGAAAAGCCTGCTGAGTCAGCTGCTGCCGAGCAAGAAGCCAAGTAATTAGTACTCCTTCAACATGATATTGCCGCATTCAGCGCCTAGCATGCCGTTTCCTGCAAGGGCGCGCTGGCGCAGTGCATAGTGGGCCTACTCAAGTCAGTGCAACGCGGCGGGGGCAGCATGCTCGGCGCCCGAAGGATCAGCCCTATGGCGGCCCATTGCTTCGTTATTTCCTCTCGACATAGCCGGAATGCCGTACCACCCACTATGCCTTCGAGAAAACGCCTCGCAATGAACCGCCATAAGACTGCCTGAACATCGCAATATCATGCTGAAGGAGTACCGTCTTTGCGAGCCTTCACTTTGGCGGCTCGCTGCTTGCGAACCTCTTTGGGATCCGCGATCAAAGGCCGGTAAATCTCTACCCGCTCACCGCTTTTTAGTGTTTGGCTGTCTGGCGAACTAACGGATTTACCGAATATCCCCAAATCTGCAGTCGTCAGATCCAGATCCGGAAACTGTTTATCCAAACCGGACTGCATCGCAGCCGAACGCACAGTACAACCATCTGGCACTTCCAGCGCCACAATACGCTGCCGATCAGGCAGAGCATATGCCACCTCAACATGAATAGTATTACTTTTATTTTCCATATTGCTCATTCGCTCTTTTTACAAGTGCATCAACTAAGTTATTCGCCACGGAATTAAACAACTGCCGCGTTGCAGACCCAACAATACTATTAGCGAGGGCAAACCGTAAATGCAAACTCACCTTGCAAGCATCGGCACCCAGAGGAAGCAAGGACCACTCCCCACTCAAATCCTCAAAGGGGCCTTCAATTAATTTAAGCCTCACGCTGCGACCCGGCGTCAATATATTGCTAGTTACAAAACTTAATCGAATTCCGGCGCGGGACAAATCTAAACGCGCCTCCATCGTGTCGTCGGTTTGCGACAACACTTCGGCACCAACACAGCCATCCATATATTGCGGATACGCTTCTACATCATTAATAAGCTGATAAATAATATCTGCAGAGTACGGCAGCAAAGCACTGCGTCGAATCTCGTTCATTCTGGGGTCCTAAATCATTCCGAGCCACCGACTATAGCTAGCTCGTCACACGCAAATACAAGCCAACAACCAAAACGGTCAACACGGCTGGCGGCGCAATATACCGCAACAATGCCTGCCAAAGCCAAAAAAACACCCCTTCAAACCAGCCATCTCGAACACCGTAGACCCGCTTCGGCACACGCCATCCGGCAAACAAAACAAAGCACCAGGCGGTGAGCGGCAGCAAAACATTGGCGGCTAGAATGTCCAACCATTCCATCAAACTACGCGAAAGCCAGCGCATACCCGAACTTGCTTGCATAGACAATATCGACAAATCACCAACCAGAAACACCAAGCCCCCGACCAATAGCGCTGCGGACCAACGCATTAGCCCCCAGCGTTCGACCAAATACGCGACCACTGGCTCCATCAGGGCCACAACCGTGGTTAAGGCCAAAATAAATAGCAGCACGTAAAATGCGGTACCCGCAATATCGCCAAACACTAAATTTCCGAATGAAAACGGCAAGCTGATAAATAGCAGCGCCGGCCCAGAGCCAGACACAATATGCTGATCAAACACTAAGGCCAAAATCGCCACGCCGGCAATAATCAATACTGCGGTGTCGAACACCGCCAAGGCAATTAGCTGCCTGGTTACCGAGCGGCCCGAGGGAAAATAGGCGCCATACGCCATTAGCGCGGCGGTACCAATACTCAAGGTATAAAAGGCATGCTGCAATGCTGAGAAGCCACCTCGCCAGCTCAGATCCTGCACTCGCAAATCAAACATCCAGCGCAGCGCTGACTGAAAATCCCCCAGCGCATAGCCGTAATAAAGCAGCCCCAGCAAGACCAATAACATCACCGGTAATAAAACCCGCAACACGGCAGCCATACCACGCACGACATTTAAAGCCGACAAGGCGATGGCCAAAACCAAAAAAATGCGCTGCCAGAATGACATCACATCCGGTGCCGCCAACAAATTCTGAAACTCACCGGCCACCAAATCCAAACTAGCCGCATCCATGACACCGGTCGCCATCTTAGCAACATAAGCGAGCAACCAACCAGACACGATTGAATAGTTAGCCGCCAGCAACAGCGCCGCAATACTTGCTATTTGGGTCACCAGAGACCAGTGCTTACTCGCTTTGGCGTAGTGGGCCAACTGGTCAATCGCATGCACGGGATTACCGCGCGCACGGACAGCGATACGCACTTCGGCTACTGCGATCGGCAGCATAATAAAGAACAGGCACGCCACATAGGCGATGAGATAGGCGCCGCCACCGTTTTGGCCAAGTTCCTGCGGCGTCCTCCAGAAATTCCCAAGACTGACCACCAAACCCGTGGCGGCAGCAAGAAACGTCCAACGGCTAGACCAGATTCCCTGTATTTTTCGTTTCTTTAAGGCCATACACCGATAACATCAATTTCCGCAAAGCAGCCATCTTTTTACCTGACCCCAATAGGTTTTGCCAGCAACTCCCTCTATAATCGTCCGCATGAGCAAAAACAAATCAAAAAACACCAGCGGCAACATCGCCCAAAACAAAAAGGCACGTCACGACTACAGCCTCACCGACAAATTTGAAGCCGGCATTGTGCTTCGCGGCTGGGAGGTCAAAAGTCTACGCCAAGGCAAAATTCAAATTACAGATACCTATGTCATCCTAAAAGATGGCGAGGCATTTTTGCTTGGCTGTAATATTACCCCGCTATTGAGTGCTTCAACCCATTTTGTAACTGACCCAACCCGTACCCGCAAGCTATTGCTACACGGTAAAGAACTGAGCAAACTACAGGAAGCGGTTCAACAAAAAGGCTACACCTGCGTGTGTACAGCACTGTACTGGAAAAAACATTTGATAAAGGCAGAAATCTGCCTAGCCAAAGGTAAGCAGGATCACGACAAGCGTGAAACTGAGAAGAACCGAGATTGGGAACGACAAAAAATGCGCATTGTGCGCGACCATAACTAATAAGAGCTACACGCCCTGCGACCATGAAAACTCTCTATTTACTGCGCCACGCCAAATCCGACTGGGATGACGACAAACTCACTGACGCAGACCGCCCCATAACCAAACGCGGAAAAAGAGACTGCCAACTGGTTTCGGCAGAGCTTCAACGTATTGAGCGCCGTTTCAGCCACGTATTTTGCAGCACGGCAAAGCGCGCACAAGAAACCCTGAAACGCTTTCAAATAGACTCTAATGTGTTTGATGACGCAGACATCGTCCACGACAATGCTATTTACACCTTTGAAGCGGCGAAATTGCTGGCCTGGCTAAAGGAACTCCCGCAGGCAATCGACAGCGCCGTGATCATCGGTCACAACCCCGCCCTGGCGGAACTGGCAAATTATTTATACGACGGCAAGATTGGGCATTTCGGTACCTGCACATTTTTAGAACTAGAGATCAACATCGAATACTGGGATCAACTTAGAGCCGACAGCGCTAAGCTTTCAGATATTATTCGCCCCAAGCAATTTCGATAATACGCCGCCGGCGACCAAGGACTCGAACTAACAATGACCGCCCACCCCGCATTAAAAGATATCAGCATTGTTAATGACGTACTCATCTTAAAGAAAAACCACAAACTTATTCGTCGCATGCAGCGGTCACTGCCCGGCCCAGAAATACATGGCGACCAGGTGTGGGGCTCATCATTTCTGATCATGGACTACCTACTCGAAAACCCGCCCAAGAAAAAAGTCAAAATCACCGAGATCGGTTGCGGCTGGGGAATATTAGGCATTTCCTGTGCGCAGCACTTTAAAGCCAAGGTAACCGCGATTGATGCCGATGAGCACGTTTTTCCTTATTTAGACGCCCACGCTTTGCTAAACGACGTAAAAATAAAAACCCGAACCGCTCGTTACGAACACTTAAAACCAGCAGATATGAAAGGCCACAGTCTCATGCTGGGTGGCGACATTTGTTTTTGGGACGCGCTAGTCAAACCGCTATTTTCAGCCATCGAGGCGGCACGGGAGGCCGGTGTCGGCACAATTATTATCGCAGACCCAGGCAGATCGCCGTTCCACAAATTAGCCAAACGCTGTCAAAAAGCATTTGGGGCGACGCTAATTTCACGTGAAATCAGCAGCCCCACCGAAATGAGCGGCGAGCTGCTGATAATTAACCAGTAAGGCCTATTTCTTCGCCTTCGACTTAGCGGCTTTTATCTTAGCTTTTGAGCGGTATTCCAGCTTTGCCATTCGCGGCAACTTCCCTGTACTCAAAAATTTATGCGTCAATAACTGAGAGCGAATTTTCGCTGCACTCGCCTTGCGCGGCCGAAACGAGTTGCTTTGCGCCGCATCAATAATTCGCGCCTTCACATTATCGGCCCACTGTAAATCAATAATAGACTGCAAGGTTTGCTGCAGCGGCTTGCTGTAGATCGGGCAAGTCACCTCCACCCTAAAGTCGATATTGCGCGTCATCAAATCCGCCGACGATATAAAATAACGCGGTTCACCGTTATTGCGGAAAATATACACACGGGGATGTTCCAAAAAGCCATCGACAATACTAATCGCTTCAATATTGTCGCTCAGCCCCTTAACACCTGGCACCAGCGAACACATGCCACGCACAATCAGACGCACCGACACACCCGCCGTACTGGCTTCATATAATTTATCGATTAATTCGCGATCGACCAAATTATTGCACTTCAGTGTAATCCCGCATTCACGGCCTTTTTTAGCATTGTGAATTTCTGTCTCAACCAAGCCCAGCAGACGTTCACGACTATTTAGCGGAGACACACCCAGATGCTGAAATTCATGACGCTTGTAGTTGTAGGCAATAAAATCGAAGACCTTCGCCACCTCATCGCCAATGGCTTGATCATACGTCAGTAGACTAAAATCGGTGTAAACCGTGGCGGTCTTCTCATTAAAATTACCCGTGCCGATATGAGAGTAAAACTTTTGAACGCTGCCCTCCTGACGCACAATCGAAATCAATTTGCTGTGCACCTTCAGTCCCGGCACACCCAAAATCACATTCACACCACCGTCGGTAAGACGCTGAGATAACGCGATATTGGCCTCTTCATCGAAGCGAGCCTGCAACTCAACCACCACGGTCACTTCTTTGTGGTTAGCGACCGCATTTAATAAGGCGTCCACCACATGAGAATTAGACGCCACCCGATACAAACTGGCCTTTATACTTTTTACTGCAGGGTCAATCGCCGCAGTCTTGAGCAAGTCGGTTAAATAATTAAAGCTGTGGTAGGGGTAATGAAGCAGAATATCCTGCTGGCGCAAACACGCCAGAATATTTGCGGCCTGATCAATCGCCGGCACAGGAATGACCGGCAGCGGCTTATTATCTAAATACGCGGGCCCCAGGTTCGGGAAGCGCATAAAGTCCTTGGAATTATGATAGCGGCCGCCTGGAATCATAGAGTCTAACCGGCCCAAGCCCAATCGCTTAACGAGATATTCCAGCAAGTCATTCGGCATCGCGCTGTCGTATACAAAACGAACCGGGTCGCCTTTCTTACGACGCTTTAAACTCTGGGTCATTTTTTCAACGAAGGTGTGCGTTACTTCCTCACCCAGCTCCAGATCCGCATCACGGGTTAACTTTATGGTGTAGGCCGCGGTCTCATCCATCGGGAAAATCCCGCGGAAAACCTCCGGCAGACACACTCGAATCATATTTTCCAAAGCAATGAGCACCTTGCCACGCTTGCCCTTGCGACCGGGAATGCGGATGAAGCGATCCAGGCGAGTCGTCGGAATTTCAAGCAGGGCAAAACGGGTTTGCTGCTCACTACTCAGCTTAATCGCCAAGTAGATAGACGCGTCATTTAGTTCGGGAATGGGATTGGCGTCATCGAGAATAATCGGAACCAACTCTTGCTGAATGTGCGAATGAAAATAGCTGCGCACAAACTTAGTTTGGGGCTCGTCCAGCTGACGTTCATTTATCAAGTAGATCTTGCGGCGCCGCAGCTCTTTCAAATTTTCACGGTACATCGCGTCAAAGCGTTGCTGTAACTTCATCACCTTCTGGCGAATTTCTTCTAGCAAGACTTTGAACTCTTCTTGCTTAGATGGCGGCGAAAATGCGGCTAAGCGCCGAACATCGGCAACCCGCACCCGAAAAAATTCATCTAGATTGTTTGAGAAAATCCCCAAATACCGAATGCGCTGAATTACCGGCACATCAGGATCAGCGGCCTCCTGCAAGACCCGCTCATTAAACGAAAGCCAACTCAGCTCTTTAGCAACCCACGCCGTCACTTCGCTCTGCCCGCTCATTACCCGCCCTTCCACTTAAAAGTGTCATAAAAACAACACATCAGCTTAATAAAAAATCATGTCACTAATATGACACATATAAGCAGTCGATTTTGGCCTGCCCAGCCGATACACTAAACCTTCACCAAGGAAATATTATTACAATGGCCCAAAATAGCGACTCCTACGCTGCCCTCGACCTGGGCTCAAACAGCTTTCACCTGCTCATTGCCAGTTTTCATGACGACAAACTCCGCGTCATAGATCGCCACAAAGACATGGTTAGACTTGCCGCTGGCCTGGACGACGATGGTCGCCTCAGCGACGCCGCTCAAGAGCGCGCCCTAGAAAGCTTAACAAAAATGGCGGACCGCTTGCGCGGTGTGCCACGCCGGCAAATTCGCATCGTAGGTACCAACACCCTCCGCGCCGCCAGCAATGCCAACGAATTTATGGCAAAGGCCGAAGCCGTACTCGGACTGCCCATCAATATTATCTCCGGCACCGAAGAGGCCCGCTTAGTTTACCTAGGCGTCGCCAACGACTTCGCACCGGAAAAACAACGCCGGCTTGTCCTCGATATTGGCGGAGGCTCTACCGAGCTCGTCATTGGCACCAACACGCCACGTCAACTAGAAAGCCTGCCAATGGGCTGCGTTAGCTTCAGCATGCGCTACTTTAAAAACGGTGACATCAGCGAAAAAGCCTTCAAAAAAGCCGTCAACGCCGCACGCCAAATGATCGGTCCCTACGTAGAGCCCTTTCGCGCGCAGTGGGATGAAGCCGTCGGCTCGTCGGGCACTATCCGCAGCATCGGCAAAATTCTCGCAGAACAACAATTCAGCGAAGCCGGCTACATCTCCGCTGACGGCCTGGAAAAGCTCAAAGACCAGGTACTAGCAACTGACAACAGCCGCAACCTAAATATCCCCGGCTTAAGCGACGATCGCAAAGACGTGTTTGTCGGCGGCTTCGCGGTGCTCTATGCACTATTTCAAGAACTCGACATGCAAGGCCTACACGTTTCAGCCTACGCGATTCGGGAAGGCATCATCCACGACCTCGCCGGTCGCCTTCACCACCGCGACAAACGCGAAGACACCATCAAACAATTTATCATTCAATACGGCATAGACGGCCCGCAGGGCAACCGCATTGCCGACTTGTGCTCACGCTTCCTGCCCGCGGTGGCAAATCACATCAGCACGACGGAATCAGAAGCAGATGCCCTGTTGCGCTGGGCCGCCCAACTTCACGAGCTCGGCCTGGCCATCGCCCACGGTGGCTACCACAAACACGGTGCCTACATTCTTGGCAACGCCGATATGCCGGGATTTTCCCGTCAAGAACAAGCGCGACTCAGCTTTTTAGTCGCCAACCATCGCCGCAAACCCAAACAACTCAACACCGCAACTTACGGTGTCACTGCTGATTGGCCGCTGGTCTGTGTACTCCGCCTCGCCTGTATTTTTTATCGACGCCGACAACCCAAAAAACTGCCTGAGGAAATCAATCTAAGCAGCAGTGGCCCAGACGAACTATCGCTTTCAATCCCCGAAGATTGGCTCAACATAAATCCGCTTATTGCCGCCGATCTTGAAGACGAAGCCGAGCTTCTCAATAAGTCGCTCAACATCAAACTACGTATAGAACGCAAAAACTAAGTCGGCAACTCACTGGCCGCAAGCAACGCAAAGCGTTACACTTAGCGATCTGGGGCCGATTTGGATTCGACGCCGGTTACAACGCTCTGAGGTGCATGCCGTGATGACAGCCAATCACGTAAATCCAAAGCTGTAAACCTAATAGTTGCCAACGACGACAACTACGCTCTAGCCGCTTAAACCCCGGTTAGCGGTCGCTACCAGATGCTTGTAAATGGGACGCGACTGTCATATAGAACAAGCTAGCGAGCAAAGCCTGTCTGAGGCGGAGCCGCGAAACACTTAATCAGAATCGCCAATAACGTCCTGACCGTCGGGCTGTTTGCGGTTAAATCAATTGACGGAGACCAAGCATGTGAAGAGCCCTGAGTGGCGGACTGACGGACGCGGGTTCAATTCCCGCCGGCTCCACCAAAAACACTTCCAAGGGAAACCGAGGAAGGCCTTAAACCCCAGTAAATATGGGGTTTTTTGTTCCTGAATGGCCTATAGAGACCCGAGGTATCTATTGCAATCCAGCACCAAATGGGGGTATAAATGGGGGTAATTGGCTACCCCCAGCATTTGATACCCCCAAATTGGTACCCCCATGAAACTCTCAGCTATAACAGTCAAAGAGGCGCTTCCGAGAACCAAGGCATACAAACTTAGCGACGGGGGTGGCCTGTTTTTACTGGTTAACCCCAGCGGTAAAAAATATTGGCGCTTTAAGTACCGATATACAGGCAAAGAAAAACTTTTGGCGCTGGGTGTATATCCTGACGTTTCGCTGAAATCGGCACGAACAAATCACCGTGACGCCCAAGACTTACTGAAAACAGGCATTGATCCATCAGCCCAGCGCAAAGCAGCCAAACTAACTAAGAACACAGCTGCTGCAAATAGCTTCCAGCTAGTCGCCTTAGAATGGTTCAATAACCAAAAAGCAAAATGGGCAGAAAGTCATTGGAGTAAAGTCGAGCGAATGATGGAGCGGGACTTATTCCCCCACCTCGGCAACCGGCCATTAAAAGAGATCACCCCGCCAGAGCTATTAGCTGTACTACGAAAAATTGAAACTCGTGGCGCTCTTGAGTCTGCCAAGCGCACAAAGCAGATAGCCGGTCAGATATTCCGCTACGGTGTGGCAACAGGTCGATGTGAACGCGATCCAGCGCAAGACCTTAACGGCGCACTAGCCACCCCAGTTAAACAACACCTTTCAGCGATAACCGACTCCAAGTTAGTCGGCCCCCTACTAAACGCCCTAGATGACTATCAGGGTACCGCAGTTGTCAAAGCAGCCCTTCGCCTTGCCCCGCTCACTTTTGTGCGCCCCGGAGAATTACGGAAGGCAAAATGGCCAGAAATTGATTTCGACAAAGCCGAATGGCGCTACTACGTCACCAAAACAAAATCTGACCATATCGTGCCGTTGTCAACACAAGCCATCAAAATACTACAAGAGCTTCAACCACTGACCTGTAACAGCGAGTACGTATTCCCAAGCGCGAGAACACTTAGCCGACCAATGAGTAACAACGCAGTGTTATCGGCAATGCGCCGAATGGGGATCGGCAAAGATGAAATGTGCGGACATGGCTTCCGAGCAATGGCGCGAACAATACTGGATGAAGAATTGCAATTTCGCCCTGACTGGATAGAGCATCAGTTAGCCCATGCGGTAAAAGACGTTCACGGCAGAGCCTACAACCGCACTTCCCATCTTAAAGAACGAAAGAAGATGATGCAAAGCTGGTCTGACCACCTCGAAAAATTGAAAAGTGCAGCAATGACTAATGATTATAAAACCATACAATAGCATCTTATCGGATATTAATTCTTAGTTCACAATTCGCGATCAACAGTAGTTGAAACTAGTTTCGCCCCACTGAAATCATAGTCATCAATAAGGTTGGCGTGGATATGGCAGTTGAAAAAGCTGGTACCATCAAGCAACGCGCCCTCGAATCTAGTATTTCCATCAAACACACAGTGGTCAAAGCAAGCACCTCGGAGGTCTGCACGGGTAAATTCTGCAAAACCGAAGTGCGACATATAAGCATACAATTCGGTTAAATCACTATAATCAAAACTAGCCACACCGCAGTCAGTCTTTAATATTTGAAATTTTCCGCAGCATTCAATCAATTTAGCAGCAGTTAAATTAGCACCCGAAAACTCCACCCCCGCCAGATCAACCCCGCTAAAATTAGCGGAGGATAAGTCGGACTGCTCGAAAATTACATCCCGAATATTAGAAAAACTGAAATCCGCATACTTAGCATAAACCAAATCAAAATTTGCCGAGTCGCAATCAGCTTCATGAAAGTCTGCCCTGTGTAAAGACGCTCTCTTAAAATAGCTTGACCGCAAATACGCTCCATGCAGTAGAGCGTTATCTAAATATGCTCCCTCAAAATTTGCTTCCTCCAATATTGCACCACCAAAAACCGCGCCTTTCAAGAAGCTTTGAGAAAAAGTAGCTCGAGAAAAATTTCTCTTCCGAAAATCTGCATCCTCAAGACGCTCAAAATTAAAATTTGCGCGGCCACCTCCCCTACCCCCAAGCCATAACCGATGCAATTCTTCGGAATAAGCAATATCAACATTCTCGAATTCCTCCCCCCCCGAAAGCTCACTAACTCGAAGTTTCACATATATTGCTTTTGCTTTTTCATCCTCACCATCCGACATAGAAAAAGCGCGGGCATATAAATCTCTATCATAACTATCGTCCTCAAGCTCTCGATAGGCATATCCATAACCCGTGGTGCATTTAGGAAAGGGGTAAGTTACTCACCCTCAC
>TARA_R110000822_G_scaffold256187_2_pt1 | contig 11823 bp, 7 predicted proteins | sample TARA_R110000822 | Tara Oceans TARA_R110000822 (sample SAMEA4397666) | marine metagenome | biome: Polar Biome; feature: [SRF] surface water layer (ENVO:00010504); material: water (ENVO:00002006), including particulate matter (ENVO:01000060) such as... | depth 5 m | reverse complement strand
ATAATTAGAGTTGGTGGTTTCTTGATAAATAACACTTTGTGCTAAATTATCAACCTCATAATATCTATGTCCTTCACTGTCTATAACAGACAGGATCTTGGTAATCTTTGTATCATACATCGTAGACTTCTTAAATCTCTCGAAATCACCGATGGTCAAGTTCTTGGATCTAAAAACACCAGACATAACTTTACCGAAAGCTTTGACAGCATAGTCGGTAGGTAGGCCTGTTGTTGAATCAAATCGGGCTGCGACTGTTTCTGTGTTGAACCCTGCGAAGTCAACGTCGTTTAACAATATAAATCCGCCAGAGTCAGAGGAAAACGTTGAATTTTTCTTAAGAATAGGTAAATAGTCTGTATTTGGGCCAAGACCGCTAGAATTTGCAGGGACTATTACGTATAAAGACGCTATTCCAAAAGTTGATGGGTTACCCCTTTGCTTGTATCCAACTGTTTCTGCTAGTCTTTTAACATTATTGTAATCTGTAGCAGTAGTCAAAAATGATTCGTTTATCTGATAGTCCATATAAAAAGACAACATGTCCCCAACATAAGCCACAGCATCAAAAACCATCGAGCCAAACGAGGCTTCGGCAAAATCTTGGTATCTATCTGAATAATATCGTTGCGTATGATTTACTAGTGCTGATTTGATTGAGTCAAAATCTTTGTTCGTATATTTAATATTTTTTTTGTTCGGCATTCCGTATCCTCTCTTAAACTAATTAGGCAATTAGTAAATTGCTGTGGAGTTTGATATACTAAAAGACAGTATATCACTTTTATTTATCTCCGGGATATAATAAGACAATTTTATGGACATGGAATTCTCGTCTACAAAAGGGTCAATTTGTAGAGAAAGAATATCAATATGAGAAGCATATCGTGTTATTTGACTACGGACTCGATAGTTTATATTTTGGACAGTCGCTGTTGTAAAATTCTCAAACAGATACCTTTTTATTCCTACTCCGAATTCAGGATCTGATATCTTCTCTCCTGGGTTGGTCAAGACGATGTTTTTTACGTGAAACCTAGTGATTTCAATTAAATCGTCTGTCGATTCATAAAGTTCAGTCTGACTTAGGGAAAGTGGTAGTTTTGGTGTTATAGGCATTATTTTCCTCCGAATATTTTACCAACAGGGCTGGTGCATTCATTTCCATCTTTATTAAATGGTCTCCGAACTTTTTTGTGACCTCCAATGCGACGTAAAGATGGCAATAATAATCCAGTGAATCCGCGAAGGCCGGTTGAATTTGTATCAAAGTCGAACTCAAAAGACTTTTGAAAGTCTTCGCTAGTGTATATATTCGCGAATACATTTCTTAACAAATCTTTTGTATCATCGAGGGAATCTAATATATCGTCGTCTGGTTGTCCAAATCTTGGAGTTTCTGGGAGTTCTTTTCCGCCAAAGAAACCGTCGTGTTTCAATCTTTCGCTATCACCCTGCCCTATAGACATATATAGAGATTTAGAAGTGTGAACCATATTCTGTCCGATGTAAGCCTTTATAGGAAAACAATACTCGAATAACATCTTGTATTCATCGGTATCTATCAATTTTGTTAGTAGACATTTATAATCATCATCGGAAAAGTTCTCGAGATTTATCAGTTCTTTATCAAATTCTTCAATCTCAACAGAGGTGATTGGTATACTAAACCCTAAAGATGTGTGTTCTACCTCATCTTCTGATATATGAGGGGCGGCTATGAAAGTCTTCTTGTTCATATAGTCTTCAGTGATACCTGTGTAATCTTGCATATTAAGTTCTTCTCTGGTCACTGCAAAGTCTTGTTGTTCTAATTGAGCTTTAAGTAATTCAAGTTCAAAGTTATCAACAAGCAATTTGTTATAATATTCTTCGTTTGGTACATATAACAACCTAATGCCCTTCTTGATACCAATAGACCCTTTTGTCCCCAACACTATGAGTTGATCTTCAGGAAAGCCTTCGGGCAGTGCAGGGGCTTCCTCGCCAGTCACAGAGTCTACTATAATCCCATCGACATACGTTTGACCTTCAAGACCATATATCAGTTCCATATCACCAAATAAATCGGATATCAAAAGATCATTATTAAAAGAGAACTCGGAGTCTTCTGGGAGAGGAAGACTAATGTATTCCAAGAAGGACTCTGGGTTTACTATACCATACAGGTCTAGATTTCTGGTGGTGAGTGTTGATTGAGTGGTTGGTTCCCCTTGCAATTCAGAAGCCTCTAGGTCAATTTTTTCAACCAAGCGGAAATATTTCTGTATGATAAAACAGCCATTCTCTTTTATACCATCAATTTGTTCCACTGTTGGTTTGACTTCATCGAAGAAATTGCTTGATATATTATTAGGGACGCTTGTTATATCACCTCGTACTGATGATTCGAGGACACTCTCTAATGTTCCGAAATTTGTGTTATTACCAAAAAACACATCTTGCCTAGTTGAAAAATGCTGATCGGTTCTAAAGATTTCTGCTTTTGTGTCGAGAGAATTCGCCATTGAACTCATTATGTATTTGAATTCGTCTTTTAATAATTCCTTAAAGATGATCATACACTCTTTCTGCATTGTTCTTACTGTGTATAATCTTGTAAAGAATCTAAAAAACTTGTTTGCTTTTTTAATAAAAATATTTAGGTTTCCAGGAGGTTTCTCTACCGATACAACAGATGGTCCGTCTTCGCCTTCTGGTAAGAACATCCTTTCCCCTTCTTCGTTATATAACAGAGCGTTCAAATAAAAATTCTTAATTAATTCGTCTTGGTGGATTTTCTTTTCTTCTGCAGAAGAGGCGATACTATTAGGGACATCAAAATATGTATCGTAAGGCATATCTTCTAAGGTTTGTTCTCTGTGGGGGTATGTATGCTTTCCTGGGCCGCCGGGGTTTTTAAAATAATCTTTAAGCCAAGAATTAGAAGGATATTTATATCTCATCTGACTCTGTTCAATTCTAGTGAGGGCAGCCAGAGCCTCCTCGGAAGCCTGGATTTCACCTGAGTAGTATTTCCTAGCATACATTTGGACGCACTGCTCTAGAAAAGTATTAACATATGTTGAATTTGATATTACTCCCTTCACTAAACCGGACCTTCCCAGCATATCTTCAATTGTATCTTGAGTAATCATTTCAAATAATGAATCATCGTAATTACCATCGAATCCACCAAATATAGAAGTGAATATGGGACTAGAGTGTATGTAGGCCTCTGTGCAATATATACGAAACACTGTTTTAATCGCTGCTTCAATTTGCGCTCTTGATTGTTGCGAAATGATTATATCAAATGGAATTAATTTGATACAATCACTAGCGTTATTCAGTCGAGGGTCGCGAGCAATCTTTCCTTTTGTATCGTTAACATATTGTTTAATGTCTTTCATGTTTACAATGACTTGTCTGGCTGGTTCACATCCATCGATCTCCGGTATAATAGCGTCTCTCAACCCCATCCAGCCTAGTTGCCTTGGTGGTTCAATATAGATTCTTGGTCTAAGGTAAGATCCACCATGCTTCTCAGGATCCAAGAAATATACTCGTGGATGGTTAGTTTGCGACCTTCCAAGTATCTTTTCGCTTCTTTTCATGGTATATGATTCTGCTCCTGGTTCGGGATCGACATAATTTATATCTTCGTCTAATAGTTCAGATTCTGGGTCATACCCGAACGAAAAGCCTGAATTCATTGATCCGGCAAGGTCATTGTAGCACATTTCCTTAATATTGTTGAATATCAACTTGCTTGTCTTACCATACGAAGATGAATAGAAGAAATCATCCCTGTTAGATATTAAAGTTATATTGATTTCATTAAAAGATTTTTTTATATAATCATTGAATATGTTTGAACGTATTGGGTAGTTATACTCTGTAGTCAGATCAAAATTTTGTTCTATATATTCTGTTATGGATGGATCAAGTTGTTGTTTTATATTTATGACTGTCTCGGGCTGAAACATCTCTTCAGGGCCTTCACCAGATTTATTGTTGACATATTCTTTAATATTACTTATCTTATATTGATCAATGGAGAAATTAGTTATTGGATCTTCTATGTTGAGAACCAGTTCTGTTCTGCTTGTTCTTTTTTGCATACGTCGGCTTGTTTTTGTTTCAAAATTATTATCCCAATCTTGCTCGAATTCTATTGAGAACGAAGGAGGGACTTCATTATCAACTCGGAATAGATTTGAATCAAAATCAACATCTTCTGTTGTCTCATCGTAATATTTTGCTCCAATTGTTTTAGGATAAAATATATCTGCTTTCTTTGGGACCTCGTCTGAGTCTGTATCCTCATATCCAACAAATCGTGTTTTTCTATAAAAAGGGATTTTAGATTTCCAACTGTGGGCTGAAAAACCGTCATTGTCGGTGTTAGCCATTATCATATCTAACATTCCGTCGCTGAAAATGCTACCTACGGTCAAGTCTTTGATCAAAGTCATCTCAATTGTATCAAAGTAGGCACTGCTAACTTTATCAGTTGCTTCTTCTATATCTTCTGAATTTGTATTCAAGAGGCCATTTTTTGGATAACAGGAGGGATCTATTAAATTACCTTTGTCATCAAATAATGGACCATCGTTAATTGCGAGTTCATTAGCGATATTATCGTCAATGAATGAATCTAGATCACTGTGAGCGTCCAGAAGTTTTTCTAAGGATTTAGCATTATTTTCATCTTCACCTAATACATTATCTGTTGCAATATCTTCAGGAATCCCAAGTCCCACGAGAAATCTTATTCTATCTTCGAGCCACTTATCATATTGTTGTTGACTCAAGCAAATGGAGATGAAGATTGGTGTTATCGAATCTTCTTCTATTATTGACTGTCTTATATCATTCTTTTTTTCAATTGGAATGGAGCTACCCACGTCTCTAAAGAATTTCGCAACGGATTGAGGGTTATTGAAAGAATCACTAAAACAATCGGCATGCATTGCAATAGATGCCTGAACCCTTGCAAGAGCTAAAGGATTGTATTCTTCTATCCTATAACTGAACAATTCTTTCATTTCTCTAACGCTTAACGAATATCCAATTGCTCTGTATAATTTTTTATAGTTCTCAGAGACTTCGACTTGATCTAATTCTGGGCAGTCCAGTGGTTTTACTCCATAGCCGTCCAATACTTTGTCCATCATGCCGTCACGAAGATCCCGGGGGTTTTGTGGAAGATCAGGGTTTGCTGCAAAGGCGTTGGCCATCACATCGAAGAATCCGTCATCTCCGCCGCCATTGAGGCCATTGATAAGATTGTCCCCAAGGCCTCCGAGGGTATTACACACAGCTTCATCTAGTGTTGAAACAGCGAGATCCAGAAGACCTATTAATAGTTTTATTGTTGCGTCGGAAAGGGCCTTGAGGAAAGCTTCTCGTAGATTTTTACCAAAGGCGTCCTTTATATTTACTGAGTCTATTCTAGGAATAAACGGTCGTCGGATAGCATTGCCTTCTTTACAGTCAAACGCTGTATTTAATCCTGTTGATCCGAGAAAACGTTTGATTGGAGGCGAAAATAAAGAATTATATGGACATTTAAGAGCGTCAGTCAACGGGCCTATGGGTACAACGTCTGGAATATTATCTATTACTCTCTGTAGGTCACTTACCCCGATATATTTTAATAATTGATCAGTATAAGCTTCTGTTAGGGCAGCTTGAAGATTTGGGCCTGGACGATACAGTGTTGCTTGATCAAAAGCTTCTCTATCTAATTCTCGTTTAATTCGATTTGCCTTGCGATCATCAGATTCTATTCCCAGCTTCTGTAATATTTTAACATCTCTCTTGAATTGAGCCTCGGAATCATATCCTAGATCTGCTATCTTTCCGGAAATTGTTTCAGGATCAACTTGTTCCTGCAAGGGAATCAGATCCACTGTCGCTATAAGCTTTCGGATGTTCGTATCTTTCAGTTGTTGCTCTAAACTCTGAATTGTTGACTGATTGGCTGCTACAGATGGTTCTGCTATGGCGCCTATTGTGGCTTGTAATATAGCTATATCAGAATCATATTTTAATATATCTCCCTCAAGGGCGCTTATTCTATCCATTGTGTCTTGATTATTTTCAAAATCTGCGGCCAGGGAATAGAATTGCTGGGTCTGTTCTTTGCTGAATGGTGTCCCTTCTGTGGAATAATCTGTTTCCCATGGCAATGGAGCACTTCCGAAGTCTTCTATGAACCCACTGGTGATTTCTTGGCTAACACTAAAGGGCAGCGTTTTAGATAATGCGCTGATAGCGAGTGGTTCCATTTTTTTCAAATATGTTTTAGCTTGGAGTTTCAAAAATTCATTGAGACTTAGTCCTCGTAAGAGACACCTTACAGCCTTCTCGGTTAACGAATTCATTCCACAGAGCCCGATGGCCTTAAGAATAGTTACTTCGACAGAGGTGCTGGGTGAGGTAGAGAGGGAACCAGCGTTCTTTATGTGTTTTATAATACTTAAAAAACTATCATCTGAATCCACATATCTATTATAAGCTGCCGAGACCTTTTGAAAATCAAAAAGTTCTGGATCTTCTTCTGGAGAAGTTCCAAAATTTCTAGTCATTGCACAATTCTTCTTACTCCATTCATTGAATGTCTCTGATATTACATCCGACATCGCTGAAGAGACCAAATTGAAGGCTTTATCCATACTGTTAGCAAAAAATGCATCTACTGGGCTATCTTCTAAGGCATCAACAGCTTGTCCACCTGATATAATCTCTAATTGTGGAAAAGTATGATCCAACAAGAAGTCTATCCATGTTACTGGTTCTGGTGATTTTAATTTACTATCTATCTGAGGTAGTTTAGATATATATCCCATAACTGTTTGATCTGCAAACAGACCGGTTTTAAGTCTGTTTGGGCTCTGGGTTAGCTCTTCGTATTCACAATATTTCTTTTTAGCGTAGATCTTACTGATAGTGAAGGGTTTGGTAGGGTCTGTGTTATCGAAGACAATCTTTATCTCCTCGGCAAGGTCAAGCTTAACAGCTTTGGTTATCCCTATACTATAATCATTTTTATTTAAAAATCCTCTCAATTCATTATGAATACCAAAAACGTTCGATGCTCCTCTATCACCATAAATATCTGGTGTGAACGCTTCTTGTGCGCCCTTTATATTTACAGTGAAATCATCAGATTTTCTTACATATCTAGCAAAGGTACTTAGTGTGAAAGATAATCTCACAAGTTGAGCATATAATTTACGTCCATCCAATACTACTGAGCTATCGGCAAAAAAAGTGTCCAGATCTTTAGTCGATGGAATGTCCTCCAAAGAATCAATTGCTTCACATGGAATACAAATTAAAAATTTAAACGGAGTTCCTGCTGATATTGTTTGACTGGTTGTTAAGAGTGCATCATCACAGCCAATTTGATTTAAAAATACTTGTAATCCCGGGTCATCGGATTCGAGATCGGGTTGAGGGGGGACTTTTGCATATTCCTCAAGAAATATTCCAAGAGCCTCTTCGCTAAAGGACATGGAATTACCGAGCTTTACCATAATTGTTTGTTCTTCTGTTACCTCGTTGGTCGAAGAGATTCCAGCATCAGATAATCGTTGCTCAATATTTAAGGCATTAACAAATTCTCCATCGGCATCAGTGGTTAACACGACGCAATACTGACAAGTCTTTTCGTTTTTAAACGGGACTTCAAGATCTTGCTGTCTCCAGTCGGGGACGAAGGCGTTGGGGTTAGGAGTACAATCTCTACATTCTTCTCCTCCTACGGTTTCGAAGACACCTTCATCTACGCAAGGATCCTCTTGATATTTTTTGAATTCGCTAGTTGTCATGTTGTATATACTCCATCACTTAAAATGTATTCTGGTGCGAATGGATCTAAATAATTAAGATTGATTACTTTCGTATTAAACTTGTGTAGTTCTGACCCTACGGTATTTTGAGATAAAGATTTTCCAAGCATTGGAAGCATTTTACCAATCAAATTCGGGTCAGGAACAGATGCACCGGGGATGGGTTGGGGAGTATCAGAGTGAAAGTGTGTACATAACCCGGTTGCAATTTCCTGTATGTATAATGTGTTATTGGATACCATAGATCTTAAGCTTGATATCAAATCTAACATCTCGATTAAGAAATTTTCCAAATTATCACCCAAAGGGACAGGTTGTAATGCTGCCTGTCCACCAGATCGGGGCTCGACGTTGTTACCTACTATAAATTCAATCCTGCCTCCACCATCTGACACGCCACCCAAAGAATTGGGCGCACCTGTTCGACCAAAGCCTTCGGCAGAAGCCTTTCCGGTTACTATTTTAACGTGATTCCTTGCAAAGAGACGGACGTGATCTGCTTTAATACCAATACCAGATCTGTTTTTTGGAACGCCGTGAAGTTCTTTCCCATGAGTTATACCAAAGTATGTGTCGATATCGCAACGTTGAGAAATATAGACTCTTGCGGCATCTCGTGCAAAATTAGGATTATCATAATATTTACCTTTATCCTCAGGAGTATCAGATTTGGTTCCAGCGCCAACGAACAAATCAATTGCTCCACATTGGCCTTGTGGGAGAGCGCCCTTGCCTTCTTGAGGGCCGCCATAACGATCACGTCCTAATCTGATGAAGGCATTATTATTGCATCCAAGCAAGCGGTCCCCTGAAGTTATCTTCATCTCTCGAGACAATTCCGGCATACTGGTGTTGTTATGACCCTTGTTGTTTATTTCAATTGATGTTTTCGCCATTATACTCTCCTATTATTAAGTCATCAGCGGTGAGGGTGATGTATCATCAGAGGACGGACCTGACTCTCCAGGTTCTCCATCGGCTTCAGTATCCTCACAAGGATTTCCATTTTTTGCTATATATGCTTCAGTAGACTTCTTAATATAACTCATAGAAGTTGTTTTATTGGCGTCTTTTGTGTCCTGTCCAGATTCAATAAGATCTTTAATTCCCGATCTGCCTGCTTCGTAGTTTGGATCACCCTTGCTTATGCTGTCGCCGAAACCTACCAGGTGAGCACCAGCGGATAAACCATGAATATCAGCTACATCTGAAAGATCTCCATCCAATTCTTCAACTATTGTCTGTAATCTAGAAGTTACATACTTTGCTATAGAGTTTTCTTGAGCGTTAGAATCATTCTTATAAATTTGCATCATCGCAGGGCCGTTGTTAGCTTCTTGAGCTTCTTTGAATTCTTTAAGGGATTTCTCTGAGTATCTATCTTTCATACCAGGTTCATCCCAATTTGCGTCTAAGAACATTTGCTCGGTTGTTGCCTTTGTATAATTACCATGTTTTTTTCTCGCTGAGATTCTTTGTTTATCAGTTATCGGAAGATATCCATGGTCCTTCATCGCATCATATCCCATTTGATATTTACCATAGTACCCCTCTTTATTCTCTGCTTGATAAGCTGCCTTTCCAGATTCTGATGCCGCCACTACTTCAAGATAATCCGATATTTTAAGCCATGGTAATTGTTTTTTAACATCATCCATTGTTATTTCCTTATCAGAATTAAGAAGATTTTTAAGATCTTCGTTGCGGCTGTCGTGGAGAGTGTCGTCGATTTTACCTTCTCTTCTTCCCTCTGCCCAAACCAAAGAACCATTCACACATTTCCAATGAGATATTTTCGACGGTTGACTTTCAACTCCGGGCGATGAAGTAGCAGGTGGTGTGGTGACGGTCAGAGATGGAGTGTCTGTGTTGGCGATATCTACCTGTATTGTGTCGTCGGGGGCGATTGCGTACCCAGAGAGGGTTTCTCCTCTGGCTGGGCCGCCTTTTAAAAATTTAAGCTTCCACGAAGATTCATTACTAACAGATTTTGTAAAAAAGACAAATGATGTCTGTTTAGGAAACAAAGCCTTGTTGAGATTTTTAACTTTGTACCAATATGCATCAGAATATTGATCTTCTGTATTTGGGTCTGAGTCAGGAGCGTCCCAATCATAATAGTATACATAACATTGATGATAGGCACCTTGTTCACCATTAGTAGTGAGTACTGGGTCATTGTTTATATCAAAATTAGCTTCAATTGGGGTAAATTTCCCCTGCTCGACTTGGTTGTCTTTTAAGTCACCTGTAAACTGCTCCGTTGGGTTATCGGCTACATACACTCTACCACGGAAAGTATCTATGTTTTCATTGCGGTTTGTTCTAGAAGCAGTTTCTGTACTAGACAGTCTGTTAGCCAGTTTTACAATTTCCGTTGATGATCTAGATATTCTATCAGCCACGTTCTACTCCTCGGGGGGTTCTTCTTCGGATTTTTGAATTTGATCAAAAATTTGAGCGAAGTCTTTATCCGAAAGTTCATCCGAAGATTCTTGTTTGGTCATTAATCCACAAAGCTTAACTAGCTGTTCGTTCGACCGTTGCAGGGTTTCAACATACTTAGCTAAGGTCATACCTATTGTTTGATGACGACCTTCATCAACAGAGAGCCACTTGATAGCATCATCAAGCAACTCTCTCGTTATTTCGCGGTCTTCTACGATATTAGATATCGCAGTTTCTATATACTTTTTGCTTTTCATATAACTAATTAGGTTTACCTTAAATTTTGCCGCTGTCCCACTCTGTTTTGAAATCTTTATATTTATGTCTCATTTTGTTAAGTTGTGTCACAATCTGTTTGGTGTTCATACCAGTCAACTCACGGAGGTATAAATAAACAGCCTTTTTATTAAATATCTCTATTTCATCCACAGAAGATAGGATTATTTTGACCGCTTCATACACTTTCTTCTCCGACTCTTTTTCAAAATCAACATCCCAAGACCCAATCTCAGTCCATAGCTTTTGCCAGAACTCTTTTGAAACTCGCTCTTGATAATAGCTATCTCCGGGGTCAATAAAAGTTGTTTGGAGTTCAAGCTCCGCTTCCTCGTATGGGACTTCACGCTGGAGTCGCTTTGTATTTCTCTTTACTTTATGAATGAACCAATTTTTAGTTATCACACTAAAATACGAGAAAGCTTTAGATCCACGATTAGGATCATACTTGCCGAGAATAGTTGTAAGCCATACTTTACATTCCATTCGTAGCTCATCGATGTTTGGGAGCGATGTAAACTTATAGGAAAACACAATCTTGTCGACCAGTTGATTGAAAGCCGGTTGAATCAGTGTTTCATATAATACTTCTTTTTCTGCTCTGTCTTCGGATGTACAATATCTAAGTATTGCGTTTTCGTGAACCAGCGTAAAATACATCTTCTTCTCGGCTTGTTTCTTCTTGTTCTTCTGAGGCATTTTCTTCTTCCTTATTATAATCTATTTCTAAAGGTTCGGTGATAAAAACAATATCACCGTACTCTTCTTCGAGGATATCTACAAGTGACCTTGTATGCTCCATTAAATACTCTAATGTCTCGTCGCCGTAGAACATTTCCATCTCATATATCTTTTTTAAATGTTTCTTGTAGTTAGCAATAATATCAATTAAATCACCTGCATTCTCGGATATATAAGATAATCTACGGGACTGTATAATACTGAGCCACACTAACACGCCAGTCAAAGACAGAGAGCTTAGCAAGGCTATAGTCAGCCATATTTCAATTGTCATCACGATAATACTCCTTGCTTGCTTTCTTTCTAGCCTTTTTTAAAATGTCCTTATTCTCTTCGATAGAGAGCTTTACCTCATCACCCACCTTACCAGACGTTGATTTCTCTTCGCGTTTGATATGGGGTGTCTGTGGAACCCTATGAGGATCTACCGCAGAACAGAAGACACAAAATTCTTGATCTTCGGACATTCCATGATAGACCTCAAAGCGTTCATCACAATCGTTACACTTGTAAATAT
>TARA_R110000822_G_scaffold1244_8_pt1 | contig 11881 bp, 17 predicted proteins | sample TARA_R110000822 | Tara Oceans TARA_R110000822 (sample SAMEA4397666) | marine metagenome | biome: Polar Biome; feature: [SRF] surface water layer (ENVO:00010504); material: water (ENVO:00002006), including particulate matter (ENVO:01000060) such as... | depth 5 m | reverse complement strand
TTGTCCCACTGTTGTAGTGAGTTACGAAGCTCTGCCTCTGCAGCCTGTTTAGCTGCAGGGTCTGGTATAAATTTGTCTAATACTTTAAGACCTGCAGCAATGGCGTCGTCAATACCAAACATGTTAGTTATTATCTCCCAATATTCCGTAGTAGCTGTATCCTGTACTATCTTCTTTAGTGCCCTGTTGGGCTACAGACCGTAAAGGCTGGATAGCTTCTTCTAATAGAGGTTTAGTTACCCACTTAGTTACACCATTCTCTGTTACTTTAGTTGCAACATACTTTACAGTCATAACTTTTTAACCTCCTGCATTACCGTCTACGTAGCAAATGACACCAAGAGTTGGCACATAGCAGACCACACGTTGAAAGAAAGGATTATTAACTAGTACTTCGGGGTCAGTGATCTTAGTCTCTGGTGGAACTACAGCCCAGTTACCAGCCTCTTCAATCCAAGCCTCCATTAAACCAGCGTAGTTGATACGTACCTGCCTCTGTTTACAATCTGCTTGGTCGCAACAGGACTGGTTAGCTGGTAGCCAATCTGTAGCTACAGGTGTCTTAAGTAAAGCAAACCAATCTGATACTGAGTACTCTTTACTAAAGGCTACTACTGTTGTAGCTACTAAGATAAGCCAGACAATAAGACCTATCACAAATCCTTTTGATGTTTCTTTTTTAGTATCCATCTGTTTAAAGGAAATCCTTGTAGTGGTGTTTGTCTGCTGCACGGCTTACACGGTAGATTTCACTAACCAACGTATTATGCTTACCAGTATACAAAGAGATATTCATTTCAAAGCTATTACTTTCAAATAGCTTCTGGCAATCCTGTCCCATTGCAAGTAGCTCACCTGTGGTCCAGAACAGTTCTCCATTTGTTTCTACATTAAGATACTTAGGACGGCCCTCCTCGTCTTTCTTTTCCTTCATTTCAGCTGTGATATCAGGGATACTGCAATCAAAGCCGAATAGATGAAAGTTTCGGACACCTAGAATGTGGAACATTCCAATAGCTCGCATGGCAGAACATGTACCACCCGTTACGAAGGAAGCGTTAGGTGGTATCTTTACACCATCAGCTAGAGAAAAGCCACTCTTAATACCGTCTTGTTGCAGCTTACGAATAGCCTCAGAGAAGGCATGCCAACCGTATACATTATCTGTCTTTGATAGAATATGCTTGGTCATGCTGGTGTCAGTCATGCTGGCAATAAGGAACTTAGTTGTAGGGTCAACGGTGCTGAACAAGTCTTTACGCACCACTCCGTGGGTAGACACACCACTTGCAGGGCGAGGATCAAGTATGATACATGCGTATGGTTTAATACCATGCTCTAGCAGCATAGGATAGGAGTGCTTAACACAGACAACAGTCCCGCGTGTCTCCTTAATAACCCTCTTTAGTTCCTTCCAATCAATAGAAGGACCGGCTGATACAACAATTACACTGTCTGCATTAATGGTGCGCTGCTCTACAGCATCCCACTTCTTAATAAGTTTAAGGTTAGCATTGATGTTCTTAATGATATCCTTCTTAGGCATGGAGTCCCTTGGACGGACGATAATAGGTGCCCGTGTAAACTTAGTTGGTAGTTCTGGCAGCTTAGGATCGGACAGAAGGACTGCTAGATGTGTGCGACCACCACCTAGAACCCTATCCTCTGAAGGTAGGACTGCCACCCTATAAGGTTCTTTACCTTTGAATGATTCTACTAAGCGATTAGTTCCTAGATACTCCTCACCTAGAATGTTACCTTCTGCATCCTTAGAGAAGTAATCATCAAACACAATAACAGGGACATTCTTAAGGACAGCGTAGTCACTAAGAACTGTCTCTTCGCTGTGACCACCATCAATAAAGGCAAACCCAATACCGGACATTTCAGCGGACGCTGCAGGCATTGTTGTCTTGCTGTCTCCTTTGTGGAGTTTAAAGGTAAACTTCTTACCCTTCTCCTTCATCTTACCTGCAAAGTCTGTAAGACGTTTGTTAACGATATCAATTGTGTTATGAGGTTTGGAGTTTAACTCGTAGGTGTCTAGCTCCTGCGTTGCTTCCTCAAACAAATCAAAGCCAATATAGTGTAGCTTGTCTGTCTTCTCAAAGGCTGCAAGAGACATTTCAATAGCCCTCCCGCCATTCCATGTACCAACCTCAACTAACCCTGTAGAGGCATAAGCACGGATCAGATCAGCCAGTTGACTGTAGCGTCCTGCTTTAACGTCTGGAGAGGTCTTGTCGGTCCATAATTTGGCCTTCAGAGCGCCTTTGTAGTGTTTTAGGTACTGAGCGAGGGGCGACTGTCCAAACGCATCTAAACCGCTAATTCCGGCACTGAGGCTATGTGTCCGCATTCCGTGAGCTTTGTAGATGTTTAACAACCGTTCAAAGATAAACCCATCGTGCCACTCACGGTAGGAGATAACCTCTCCAATGTCATAGCAGCCGCGTAGATCAGCAAGTAGATAGTGTGGTGTCTCGTAATCTAGGTTGAAGGCCATGAAGGATGTTTCTGAGTAATCTACATCCTTACGTCCAAGGTGGACAACCTCTGCCTTCTCCGGCAGCATTGGTAGTAGCCGTTCCTCAGACAACGGGGTATGGGTAACTGTGTCTGCGTCTAGCCAGATAAGCCAGCCACCCTTAATGTCTACTTCACTAATCTCTAGGGACAGGTCAGTTAGTGCGTAAATCTTATGACACCACTTAAGAGCGTCTAAGCGCCAGTTGTAGGGTGTCTTACCTTCTGCTGTTCCGTCGTACTTCTTCATACGTTCGCGGTAGTCAAGCATGTCCTTTACGTCGTTTAGATTACGGTACTCAATTAGTGGAGATTTGGGAAGGTCTTTTACCAGCTCTTTAGGGAAGTCATGGTAGTATGCAATTAGCTTTAGGTCTGACTTCCAGTTAGCAATGACAGACAAAAGCATGTTCTTAGCATACTGCTCGTAGCCGTCCGCACTAAATGAGGTAACAAATCTAATCATTATTATTGTTCTTCCTTTTGTAACATATTGATTTGCAGTTTCCGCCATTCAGTGGCGTACTCGTTATCTATGTCTCTCTTAGCCTTCCAAGTAGGGAACATAGGACCACCTGTTGTGAAGTGTACATTCTTTGCTTCAACTTCTTCAGGGCTGTGACCATCTAACCAGTTCCACTCAGGGCTGATAGAACCAATCTCGTCAGACTCTAACCAATCAAAACCGTGCAGCCAGCCACCTGTCTTTGTGCTTACATCTGCAACAGTTAACCTATCGTTAGCTGGATGGTCACAGTTCCATAAGACAAATGAAGACCAGTTCTTCCTGCTGTAGTTCTGCTGAACTTGTCCATCCATTTTAACTGTATCGGTAGGTTTATAGTTGTGTGTAACTACACTTACTGCTGTGCGGCTACTAGCATACCTATCAAATACTTCAGATATATCCGACCTAACATACATATCTGAATCCATGAACAAAGCGTAGCCGCTACCTTGGTTAAGGAAGGGTACGAGGAAACGTGTAAAAGAAAATTCTGTTGAGAACGGTTTACCATCGAAACTATCTACCCTCACTCCGTCCTCGTTAATGGCATACGAGCGCCAGTACATACCAATCTTTCTGACGTTATGTTGAATGATAGGTACAATGTTGTAGGTGTCTTTGGTGTTGGCTTTAATCGAATCCACAAGAACCTTATAGTAAGTATGCTCTTTTGGATCATAGCCAATGTATATTGTATTTAGTTTAGGTAAGTATGTCATTTATGCAAAATAGACTCAGTATTGCTGATATAATGGTTATTATATGCGAGTCCGTACTCCCTTGTCAACCTATTTCTTTTTACTAGGGGGTGGTGGAAGGGGTTGCCAATGGGTAGGGTTAATTATATGTGTAGCTTCAGAGTCGTCAGCGTAGTACCAGTTACTTAATATAGGTGTATAAATGCCGATAGTAACTCCGTCAACTTCTGAATACACTAGTACACGACTATCAAAAGGGGCTATTGTAATAGACAGCCAGTCGTCTGTTGTCATTTAAACATATCTCCCCTGAACCATCCAACGAGTGAGTATCTAGTACCTGCAGTAACAGGTGTAACTCTGTGGTTAATAAACGACGGGAAGACACACACAGCGCCTGTACGTCGCATGGGGGCTAGTGTGACCACCCTGTCTGTCTCAGGCTCACCCCACTCCTCTACTTGGAAGTCCCCACCAATGTATGTCTCATTGAGGTTAATAGATATAGACAGCTTCCTAAAGGCTGTATCGGTAGGCTGCTCTACCCCCATATCAACATGCCAATCGTAGTACTGACTAACATCGTAGATACTGAACTGAGGTACTTCAAAGGAGTTGAGGTGAAAGTTCCAGCCTCCGTCTGCGTTAGCATGTTTAACGTATTCACCGAGTAGTTCACTAATTGATTTATCGTTTAGCCATGCTATGGAGTTGTTGCGAACATCAGCTACCTGCTGGGTTTTATTGTCTACATGTACACCAGCCTGCTCCACATTAGCAGCTAGACCCATGTTAATAATAAGGTCGCACAGAGGCTCTGGTACAGGCTCCTCAAATAGAAAGAAAGGCTTCACTTACTATAGCTCCATATCAAACCAATATTTGCCATTGCATAACTAATAAACACTAAGGCTCCGGGGTAGTTACCGTCCTTTACTAAGATCATACTTTGTGCTGTGTAAAGCACAGTAACTACCCACACAAGGAGATTTGTCATTATTTATTTTCCGGTAATTCCCATAGCTCTTTACAGAACTTAAGCCAATCCTTAGAGGACGGTGTCTTAAGGTCCAGTGAAAAGGATAGACCACACTCAGACGTACCCTGTAGTGGCAGCTCTAGCTGTTTTGTCTCGTCTACTTTTGGGTCTTTCATGTTTTCTTCTTTCCTCGTTTAACCTTTGATGTTGGTTCATTTACCTTTACAGACGAATCTGAATTACGACTGAATGAACTGTTATCTGATTTACTGCGAACACGGATATTAGAAGGACTACTAGTGCCGCCCTTACTAAGGGGCTTAATGTGGTCCACATCCTTGCCATCACCAACACTAACCTTACCAGCTTTGATAGCCTGACGCCGAGCCTTATTACGCTCTACACGTTTAGCAATCTGATCTAGCGTAGCTTTGTACTCGTTTTCTTTTTGGTAATCTCTAGATTTTGTCATATCAGTACTCATCCCCTTCCATAGTCTCTAGTATAAGAATATGTTTACCAATGTCAAGTAAAAAATTACTATCAGCTATTTTAGCGTTAGAACGTGCCACATAAACTCGGCCATCTTCTGTATTGCCCACTAGAACAACGTCAGTAAGTTTCGCTTCTAAGGCTCCATTAAGAACCTTATCAACAGGCACATCCAAAGATGTAGGCCATGTCTGATCTATTACTTCACCCATTGTATTTCATACTCCTCTAGGCATTACAGGTTCCACCGTGTGATGTTAATTCACATACGTCATGTGTCGTAATGTGTTCCTCAAAAGTCTCACCAAGCTTAGTCTTAGCTTCTTCATAAGGTACAAGCGTTAAAGGCTGACCACCACGGCACCCATCAGGGTAGACAGTAAAGCCTCGTAGGCGGTGAGCATATGACGCGAGTGTTTTAGTAAAGTCTTCTACTGTATCGTCGTTGTTTAGTTTAGAACCATACGCTGGTAGGTTAATGGTAGACGATATAGACATATCAACATAGTCCTGTACATCAGCTTGGAAAGCTATGCGACGTTTGTAGTCTGATGCAAGGTCTGCTGCAGTTTCAATCTTATCAGGGTCAGTACCGTATACTTCGATAATCTCCTGTGCAGCCGAGTCCACAACGTACTGGTAGTTCCACTTAGTTCCACCAGAAAGGAAGCGACGTTTGTAGGCTACTGCATAGATAGGTTCAATGCCTGTAGACGTACCTGCAAGGATACCAATGGAGCCTGTAGGAGCAATGGCACGGTTAGCAACCGGACGGCTTATCTGAAGTTTGTCCGCATACGCTGCACTCACACTGTCGCTGACACCTTTGTAGATAGACAACCACTGATGTAGCTCTGGTGTAACCTCGTATTTGTACCCTTTCTTAAGGAGCCATTCATGGATACCCATAAGACCGAGACCTAGGCGGCGGTTCTTCTCCCTGACACGAGCCACCTTGTTGTACGGCAATTTAGCACGAAGTGTTCCACACATAAGGAACTTAGTACCTAAGTCCACAGCGGTACGGAACTCTTCGATACTGTCGATACGACCAAGGTTTACAGAGCCTAAGTTGCACACATCTGAATCGTCTTCTGATGTAACCTCTGTACATGCGTTGCGTAGTGTCTCCTTCTCCTTGTTGAAGAAGTTAAAGGAGAACCCCGGTTCAGCTGTCTTTAGAGCCTGTTTGACGTTAGTACGGAATACATCACCAACGTCACCAGTGTTCCAGTAGTTAAGTAGCCATTCTGTATCGTAGTTAACAGAGATGTTTGTCATGTCCAAAGGAGCTTTGAAGTTGAAGTCCTGTTCTTTGACCTGACCAAAGGTGAACCCTGTAGAGCCTACTGGCATTGAGTACCAATCCTTAGCTTTAAGGAAGGCGTTGATGTCTCCATGCTTCCAGTTAAGGCTGGCATAGATGGCAGAGCGACGGCTACCGCCCTGCATAACCTTGCTGCCGATAGCGTCAATCATTTCCATCTTAGGGATAGGTCCAGAGGCTGCGCCGCCTGTACCCCCAAGAATGCTTCCACTGGCTCTGTACAGGCTGTAATCGGCTCCTATACCCCCTCCAGTCATAAGACAACTCTCTGACTTCCAAGACAGGTTAGCCCAGTCTTCACGGGTGTCCTCTTCTGCCTTAAGCAAGTAGCAGTTGTTAAAGAACTTATTCTCTCTACCAGCATAGTAGAGATAGCGACCACCGGGAATGAACTTAAGGTCTGAGATTAGTTGTACTAGGTCACGCTTGTCTTCTTTAGACAGTTTGTCTTGGCATACGTCCTCAACTAGGACAGCTGCTAGTGAGGACCATGTTTCGCAATCTTTGTGTGCGTACTTGTTGTGGAATATCTTTTCTGAGAATACGGATCGGAACATAGGGTTTTCGTTTGAACGGTAATGAGCCATAGAGGATAACACTCCAGTGAGGGGTTATATATATATATACATATTATAGAATTTAAGGAGCAGTGTTGTCTTCCTGCTCTAAGGTGTGAATTGCCATCATAGCATAGTGGATGATTTTGAGCAAGTCCTTCTTATTCTTACCGTCTTTCTTACCGTAACGTTGAGCATACTTCATAATATTACCCATGCAGAAACCTTCTCCAAACCCTGCATCTATAATAAACTCAGTGGCTTGATATCTACCGTGTGAGTAATGTTCTGTGTATGTATTGTCTATGTACTGTTCTAAGTCTTTAAGAGTAGTATCTTCGTTGTATTTATAAGCAACCATGACTAACCCTTATCTTCTATTTAAATGATAATACGGTATTAATCCTCTTCCTTACAAAGGGGATTTCCTTTGACTGCAATATCTTATATGCAAATGTACGCAAACGTAGGGAAGACACACCAGCTAGATCACATACTTCATCGAAGTCTACTGCCGTAACACCCACAGATGCCGCGAACCAAGCTTGAGCAGAACGTCTAGCTTGCTTTTCGTCTTCCGGTTCCGTTAGTGTTTCCGGCTTTGTTGCGTCTAGGAGAGCCTGAAGAACTACGCTTAGGAACAGTATTCTTTCTGGCTGGCTTTGCTGGCTTCTGCTCAGCACTACCTGCTCGATTTCCTCCAGTAAGTCCACTCCAGTCTCCATTGTTATAGTAGTCTTCATTTATCCAGCCAGCAATGATGGTGTGGTCTTTGCTTGAGCAGAAGACGATACCATTCTTTGTACACCATTCTCCATAGGTTGATTTAGCTCCTTTATAAAGTTTATTATTGGGATTGTCAAACACAATCCGTATGTCATTGAATGGGTTGGACTTCCTAACAAGTAACTGCTTCTGCCTATCCGCAGCGGTGAAGCGTCCTTTAACCTCAAGGATAATGCCGTTAGGAAGAACAAAGTCAGGTAGGTATTTTCGTGTCTGACTAACACGATAAGTTATGTAGTATGGCTCAAACTTAAACGTGCCCTTAAGGCTGTTTATAAGCTCTGCCAGTCTACGCTCAGACCCTGACCTGTATTTATTATCCTTAGCTTTTAAGGCCATAGCCTGCACTACTAAGTAAGCTCTTCTACTTTAGGTGTCTCCGCAACCACAACCAAATGCTTTGGACCGTTAGAGTAGTTAAACGTGCGAATACCCCGACCATCGTTAGCATCAGACCAACAGCTAAACTTAAAATCACAATAAAAGCAGCCAGTATCCAGACGCATATTACCAGACTTTCCATCAGCAACTGGAGCATGGCATCTCGGTGGAGGTACTTCAGCATTCATAAATCCCTTAATATCTTTAATTCTATTAGTAGCATTAATCATATCCATGTGGTGGATATTACATACTGCAAGCTCACCTGTTGTCTTGTCGATGGCAACGAACGCTGCTTCTGTCTTACCCATAGCCTCTGCGTAGCTGGACAACTGGGCAATGTAGCCAAACGGATCGTCGTTTACAACACTACCATCCTTAAACTTCTTAAAGCCAAAACTTGATGCACTCTTGTAATCAACTAAAACACCATCAATGGTTCCGTCTGTATGACCCTCAACGCCGTCTACGAATAGCGTAGCTTGTTCGTCCGCCACTGTGTGTCCAGCTGTTTTAGTTAGGAAGATAAGTAGCTCTTCCAGTAGTGACCCATACATAAACTTAATGAGTGTCGCACCTGATAGCTCTTCCATTGGTGTCTTGTTTATACGGTTCCACACCTTACGATCCGGTTGTCCAACCATAGACAGCCGAAGGCCGTCCTTCTCTTCTCTCTTAGAAAGAGCGGAGACAACGACATTGGATACACCTTTCAGAAATACAGATAGGTCTTCTTCTTTTATTTTATCTTTGCTATCAGTTGTCATTAGCGAGTAGATATCCTCGACTAACGTATCTAAAGTTTTAGTTTCCATTGCCGTTGTCTCCGTTGATAGATGTGGCTGACACTGTACTTAGTACTTTCTTAGTTTGCCCCCTATTCTTTTTACTTAGCTTCGTAGGGGTTGGGGTGGTTGTTGTTAGCAGTATTTTAATTTTACCTTTGAGCATCCCCTTTGGTACACTAAAGATGTTAACCCAAGAGTCTTCATGGTAGCCCATAGCTAACATGACTTTCTCAGGGGTATCTTTAACAAGGTAGCCGCAGCACGTAACGAGTGGTAGTTCAACCTTCTCTAGGTCTTTAGTAGAAGTCCAAGCAGAATCACCCTCTGCATCGTACCATAGTATTTCTACTAGCTTCTTCTTAGACTTCTGTGTGCTTGTCACAAAAACTAACTCCTTTAGTAATAAAAGTGCTGGGTAGTCCCACTTCCTCACCACACCCAGCCTGTCAACCCTCTATCTTTGTTGTCTGGGTCAACCCCTTAAATACCCCCTAGACTACAGGGCTATTCTAGCTTTAGAACGCTGGTGCTTCTTCCTTTTCGCCAACGTAACCACCTTCAACGGCCTCAAAACCTGACTCAGGGCGCTTGTACTCAACAAGGTTAACCACCTGTACAGCAACTAGGTCAGCAGAGCGGCCAGACTTACCAGCATAAGTGTAATCAAAGCACTGGATTTTAACATTAACTTCTGAACCATTACCAATCAGAGTATTACCGTTCCAAGTATTGAGCTTGGAGTCGGTAACTGAAGGAGCGTCCTTCTTAGAACCATCCTTCTTCAAAACCTTACGCTTGAGGCTAACAAAGTCTCCACGATCATCACCCTTGTTCTTAACATTCAAACCCTCTGCCTGTACAATGGCTAAGGTTTCAGGCGTAAGTACTAGGTCTAGTGACCACACTGGTTCAAAGGTTGTATTGGGTTCTACCAACTGCGCCCAATGAGCTACTCCGCGAAGGATGTGAGTTGTAACATTGTTGTCTTTTGCATTAGATTTTACCATAGTTTTCATTTTCCTTTTCAGTGCCACCTAACCATCTAGGTGGGCTTGTTTGACTTAAGCAGTCTACGCTTGTGTAAAGGGAGTGTCAACAACTTTCTTTAGGTCAACTATTGGTTTTAAGTCTCCTTGTAATAATATTCTACCGTCATGCTGAAATGTAATGAAGCCGTCTCTTTCACCTTTCTTTTTAAGAACTGAGCGATCCATAAAGTCCTCGCTCGTAACCCATCCCTGCATCCAACCCTCTGTCTTATCTCTTCGTACAGTGGTGAACACATAGATATCTGCAGGCTTGCTGCTGGTGTTCCCTAGAGACGATATACCAACAGTCCAGCTGTCTCTAGGGTAGCCAGACACACCGAGCTGCTTTGTCTTAACGTCTATTGTACGTCCATCAGGTAGAACCAAGTCATAAGCCTTGGACGATCTAGCTGGTAGACCTAGATAGCACTTAGCAATCTCTTCTCCTAGCATGGTGCCAATGTTGTTATCATAAGAGTTATAGGCGTAGTCTTTAGCACCTGCAATCTGTGCAGCGTTAGTCTCAGCCATACGAATCATAGCAGGTGTAATCTTTACAAGTTCTATTTGAGGCATATTAATGAGTATCCAACCATGTCTTACCAATTTTAAAACCACTGTCTAGTGGGCACTTAGAGCCTAAGATAGCTTCTGTGTTTTTTATCGCTAACTTAGTTAGAGCGCCTAGCTGTTCAGCTTGTGTATCCAAGACTTCAAACTGATATTCATCATGGATAGACGCCACAAGCTTGCAATCTAAGCCAGCATCCTTGTAGAGCTTATCTATCTCCACAAGCCACTTTTTGCAGACAACAGCCCCAGCACCTTGTATTAGAAGATTCAGGGCTGAATGTGCAGATCGTATAGTAAGTCTACGACCATCCATACCCACTAAGAAGCCTCTAGTTGAAGACAACTCTACTCTACTGCGAAGAGTTGCTAGCTTTGGTGTGTTACGAAGGAAACCTTGAATAAGTCTGTTGCCATCCTTAGCAGAGCCACCAACAATCTCACCAATCTTAGCCGCACCAGCGCCGTATATAAAGGCGTAGATAAACGTCTTTGCCTGATCCCGCGTGTCTAAGCCTGCAGACTTTTGGTTTATTGTGTGAACGTCACCTTCAGAGACCTCCTTTGTGAATACTGGATCGTTCATGTAGTGAGCTAACACCCGCAGCTCCAGAGAGCTAGCATCGCAGCCCAGAAGGCTATAACGCTTAGGGTCAGATACCGTCCAACAACCCCTACACTCAGCACCGTAGGGTTTACGGGCAGCTGGAACCTGTGCCATGTTGGGGTCTGTATGCGACATACGAGTACTGATAGCCATCAGAGTGAATACCTTACCGTGTACCCTACCAGTGTTGTCTACACTATCCAACCAAGACTTAATCTGAGTTACACGCTTCTCTACCATTAGATACTCAGCAATAAGATTGGCTTCTGCAATGTCTAATGCTGCGAGTGTTGTCTCATCTACTGTAGCCTGTCCCTTCTCTGTAAAATTCTTAGGCTTCCAACCTCTAAACTCTAACTGTCTAACAATCTGTTGTCGGCTGGATAGATTAAACTCAGGCCATTCTATTACACTGTGTGGGCCTGACACAGTAACTAGGTCTTCGATGTGATTAAGACCTACCTTAGATAGGCAACCATCAGCTTTATACTTAGGTACACAATCCTTAACAAAAGTTGGTAGTGGTTGGAATGACCGTTGTACTTCCTCTTTTAGCACAGCCGCCTTATCCTGTAGCATTGCCTGTAGAAGCATGGCCTTCTCACAATTGAGAGTAAACCCGTTAGCTTCCTGC